>Ga0065705_10001858_pt1 | contig 52807 bp, 45 predicted proteins | sample SwibulcommuniRL2_FD_59092 | JGI IMG/M metagenome (GOLD analysis project Ga0065705, IMG submission 59092) | Bulk soil microbial communities from switchgrass field near Rose Lake, East Lansing, Michigan, USA - RL2 Bulk Soil v2 (version 2) | ecosystem: Environmental > Terrestrial > Soil >...
AGGGCTACCTGCCCGGCCTGATGGGCATCGAATTCCTCAGCCTGGAGCCGGGCCGCCTCACCAGCCGCCTCGCCGTGCGCCCCGAACTGCTTGCCCCTAACGGATACCTGCATGCCGCGGCCGTGATCGCCCTGGCAGATACGACCTGCGGTTACGGGACAATTAATGATCTTCCCAAGGGAGCACAGAACTTCACCACAATAGAGCTAAAGAGCAATTTCCTAGGTACAGCCCGCGAGGGAGCAATTGCCTGCATAGCGACAAAGATGCACAGCGGACGGACCACTCAGGTATGGGATGCCACCGTGACGGACGAGACCAGCGGGAAAACGATCGCGTTGTTTCGGTGTACGCAGTTGATTCTGTATCCGAGCAAAGCGTAGCAGGATATTTCGGCTTCCTCTTTTGGTTGTATAATTTCAGCATGGCAAGCACGCTTTCCCTGGAGAAAATCCTTGAGGTACTCCGTCAGCAGATCCCCATGCTCGCGGAGCGTTACAGCGTGGAAAAACTGGAAATCTTTGGGTCCTATGTGCGTTCAGAGCAGAAAAAGGACAGCGACCTGGATGTTTTGGTCACGTTCAAGGAAGACCCGAGCCTGTTAACCTACATTGCGATTGAGAATTATCTTTCTGATCTCCTGGGAATAAAAGTGGATCTGGTGATGAAAGACTCGCTCAAGCCGAAAATAGGACAACGAATTTTGCAGGAAGCTATTCCTGTATGAAGCGTGAATATGAAGATTACCTGCATGATATGCTCGAGAACGCCGAAAAGGCGCTCTCTTTCGTTCAGGGAATGGATTACGATAGTTTTTGCACAGATGATAAAGCCGTGTATGCTGTCATTCGGGCCTTTGAAATTATTGGAGAAGCCGCCCGCCAAATCCCTGAAAATGTTCGCCAATCTCATCCCGAAATCCAGTGGCGTGAAATCGCGGCCATGCGGAACAAGTTGACTCACGAATATTTTGGCGTCAATACAAAAGTGATCTGGCGGACAGTGCACGAGGATTTGCAAGTTATTATTCCACTCCTAAAAAAGATTCTGAAATAAAGTACACAGCGGACGGACCACCCAGGTATGGGATGCCACCGTGACGGACGTCCCACAGGGATGCTTCGCTAAGACCAGCGGGAAAACGATTGCGTTGTTTCGGTGTACGCAGTTGATTCTTTATCCACGTCCGCGATAATGGGAAGCAGTAAAAGGGGAACAGGTTGGGGTCGAACGGTGTAATCACCCTGAGCAGAGCTTTTGAAATGACGAATCCCACTGAAACGTCCGATAGTCATCCGTTTCGTTATTGGCGCGTTGCCTGGCAGAGTGCCGTGGCAGCCGGCCTGTGTCTCGGACTACCCATCGCGCTGATGTTCTGGGTTCTGATTGTGTCCAGGCTGACTCCGTCGCGGTCGATCATTAGCTTCCTGTCTCTGCTTCAGAATACCTGGTATCCATTTGCTAACGAGCAGCAACCCTCCAGCCCAGTTCATGACTTCCTGATGATGCTTCAAATCTATATCACCCCGGCAAGCATCACCCTGTCACTGGGCATCCTCGGCTGGGCATGGCTGTTTAGCAGGATCAGTGGTTATCGCCAATGGGGATGGATCCTAGCCGCGGGCCTGGCCGGGGTTTTCATTGGACAAGCGCCCATCGATCGGCTGGATGGCTGGATTCAGCAAAGCCCGCCTCTTTATGGCTGGCCTGTCCACGTACGCTTTGCGATCTTTCTAAGCTTAAGCGTCTTGTGTGTCGCCATGGCTACCGGACTGGCCCTCGGCCTGGTTTTGCGTAGTGGGAAAGCGAGCCTGCTCCTTGCTGCAGCCAGTGGCGTAGCCTCCGTCATCGCTGTGATCGCTGCCAATCTAATTTTGGACGGAGTCGGTCTGCGAGTCGGACATGGAAATCTTGCCATGCCGAAGCTCACAGCCGTTGGGACAATGGCCGCTGCCATTGCTGGCGGCACCCTCCTTGGAGTCCTCTTTACCTGGTATCACCGTAAGGAAAGATCTGAGGGCACCCCTGCTGCTCAACAGGGAGAATAGACAGGAGAAACCATATTTTCCCAGGTGAGACGCAGCAGGGGCGCAGAACTTCACCACCAGAGAACTAAATAGCAATTTTTTGTATACCGTATGGGAGGATGGCATTGCCTGCATCTCTACGCGGGTAAATAGCGGCAGAAGGACCCAGGTATAGGATGCCACAGTGACGGACGAGAGCAGTGGGAAAACGATCGCGTTGTTCAGGTGTACGCAGTTGATTTTGTATCCGAAATAACTATTTAGCGTCCCACGTTGTTCATAGAGTAAAGGACTTGAGGTTGGAGAGGAGATAGTAGAGAATAGAGATTGGATTTTAGTAGTGGGGTATTGTATCAGAGAGTGGAAAGTAGCCCTGCTTCATCCTACCTTTTTTCTGTTTTGAGGGATATTAGCTCAGGCTGTTAGCTCGCTAGAGTTATAAGTGATCCGAATAATGTTCTATAATGGAATGAAATCAAGAATTTTGCTTATGGATTAAAACATCAAAAAGGGAAACCTATGGAAAAACCATATTTGGAATTAGATGCCTTTGTTAGAGCGATTGGTGTCAATCGAGGTATAAAACACATGTTTTTCCTTGGTGCTGGCACTTCTATTACATCTGGGTTGCCTTCGGCTGAAGACTGCATTTGGGAATGGAAACGTGCAATATTTTTGACGAAAAATTCTGCACTGCAAAATCAATTTTCAGAATTAAGTCTAGAATCCGTACGAATGAAGATTCAGGACTGGTTAAATAAACAGCCAGAATATCCAAGCCTAAACTCTCCCGATGAATATAGTTTTTATATCGAGAAATGCTATCCTTTATCCGTTGACAACAGAAGAAAATACTTTGAAGAAAAGATAAGAATTGCGAAACCACATACTGGATATCAGCTACTTTGTTTACTCACCGAAGCACAACTAGTAGATACTGTTTGGACTACAAATTTTGATGGTCTTGTTTCTCGTGCAGCAGCAAATTACAAAATTACTCCAATTGAGATAGGTATAGATACCCAAGAAAGAATACTTAGAGTGCCAAGCATGGGAGAAATACTGTGTGTGTCGTTACATGGAGACTATAAATACGATAAATTAAAAAATACCAGCCAAGAGGTTCAGTCGCAAGAAGTAATGCTTGTAAACGCTCTCTCCAGTCGTCTTTCGAAATCTCCACTAATAGTTTGCGGTTATAGTGGTCGTGACAAATCAATTATGGATGCTTTAAGTGCTGGATATTCCCAAATGGGGCAAGGAGTACTTTATTGGTGCGGATTTGGAAGCAATATTTCAGATGAGGTAAATCAACTTATAGAGTTAGCAAAGAGCAATGGGCACGAGGCTTACTTTGTGCCAACTCAAGGATTTGATGACCTAATGACAAAACTGTCATTATATTGTTTGCCTACCGAATATCAAGAGCAATGCCAGAAAATAATATCCTCACAAATGGTTCGCGATAATATATTGGGAAAGTTTTCCATTCCGGAAAATTTAAAATCGTCTGGCTTAATTAAGAGCAATGCTTTTCAGATAGACCTGCCATCTGAAGTATTTGAGTTTGATATAAAAGAGTCACCATCGAGGATATGGGACTGGTTAGATTCAACAACCAAAAATACTCAGATAGTAGCAGTTCCTTATCAAGGAAAAATTTTGTGTTTGGGAAATTTGGATGAAATAAAGAAAGTGTTCGGTAACCATATCTCCACCAGAATTGTTCGTGCACCAATTGGCGATAGTGATTTGCGAGATGATAATAGTGTTGTTAATTCGCTCTTTCGCAAGGCTTTGGTCAGGGCGATTGCCAGTTTGACTGATTTACCATCTGATGGTAAAGGCTTGATTTGGGAAAAGAAATTTGAACAAAGGACAGAAGATCAAAATGCTTACAATGTCCATAATGCAGTTTTGGTTTTTCTGAGAAAAATAGCCACCAAAATGTATATGGTTCTCAAGCCAACTCTTTATATTGCTGATAAGAATGGCAAAGAAACAAGCGAAGAAGTTTCAAAACTTATGAAAATCAAAGTTCTTGGTTATCAACATAATAAAGAATTCAGTGAAGCCGTAGATAGTTGGAAAAGTAAATTCTTAGACGAAAAGCGCCCAACCACCACACTTGAATATCCTCCCAATTCTGGCTCTCCCTTTTCTTTCACTATCCAAAAGTTGCCAATCTATGCGGAACTCAGAGAAAGAACAGGTCGTGATATTCCTTTGGGTAAATGGAGACCGCTAATTAAGCATACGGGTTTTGTGTTACAAGAACCAGATTTGTTGTTTTCTGGTCGGACAGGCAATGGAAATCCTAAAGATAAACATCCTCTACATGGATTGATAAGCAATCGCCCATATGATTATTCCCTTAATCAATTAGGCTTCACCCAAATAAACCTGGGAGTTGTATGTCCAGATGTGAGTGCGTCAATCCTAGAAAACTTTTTATTTACATCACAGCAAAAGTTTTCACCCACTCAAAAAGAATCGGACTACTTAATTGATTTTCCAGGATTTACTCAAGCGTTTGGAATAGGTTTAGATATTCCCAAGCATGGAAGTTCAGGCTGGCAGTCACTTCCAGAAATGCAGGCAAACATCGATGAGAAATCAGGTGTACTGCAGCTGGCAAACGCTATTACTGCCGCTATAGATAGCCTGCGAGCTTCTTACAAACCAAACTTGGTTATAATTTTTATTCCTACTCGTTGGGAAAAGTGGAGAAAATTTAGTACAGAAGATGAAGATTTTGATTTACATGACTTTGTGAAAGCACACTGTGTGCAACGAGGCATTTCTACTCAATTTGTTGAAGAGTCTACATTAACTGATTCATATAAATGCAGAGTATGGTGGTGGCTATCTGTGGCACTCTACTCAAAAGCAATGCGGACACCCTGGGTGTTAGATACCCTTGATAGTAATACAGCATTTGTTGGATTGGGCTTTAGTTTGCGCCATAACGCCGAAAACGGTAGACACATTGTACTGGGCTGTAGTCATATTTACAACTCGAAAGGTGAAGGTCTTCGATTCCGTCTATCAAAGATTCAAAATCCAATTTGGATTAGACGCAATCCATATATGTCTAGGGAAGATGCTCGCCAACTGGGAGAAACCATCCGTACCTTGTTTTATGAATCAAGATCTAAATTACCTGAAAGAGTCGTGATTCATAAATTGACGCCCTTCAAAAGAGATGAGCGAGATGGATTAATGGATGGTCTCAAGGGAGTTTCTAATGTTGACATGATTGAAATAAACATTGATGACTCGCTTAGATATTTTGCCTCACGATATGATTTCTCACAAAAAAGTTTCTCAATAGATGGATTTCCTGTAAGACGAGGAACTGTTATTCCAATAGACGATTATTCTGCTTTGCTCTGGGGGCATGGCTCAACTACAGCAATTCAGACGGGAAGAACATATTTCCAAGGCAAACGAAGAATTCCAGCACCTTTGATTGTTCGTAGGTATGCTGGAAATTCAGACTTAAGTTTGCTTGCAAATGAAATACTGGGGTTATCGAAAATGGATTGGAATTCTGCCGATATGTATACCAAATTGCCAGTTACAGTTTATTCGTCCCAGCGCATTGCCAGAATTGGCACTTTACTCCAAAGATTTGAGCCAATGTCTTACGATTATCGGTTGTTTATCTAAATAGGAGGTGTAGAATCTCAACATGGACATTGACCTACAAGCTCGCTTAGCAGCATTCAACTGGCTATCAGAGCAGGTCAATTCGCATGGGGATGTATTGCCAAGAAAATTACTTGAACAGGGGTTTGAGTTTCAAGGTCAGCGGATTCCACTTGTTGCTCCGCAGGGGATTTTTAAGCCACAAATCCTTGATTTACCACTTTCCATTACAACTGCGCCAAAGGGTCCCTATGATGATTATTTTGGGAAAGATAACTTCTTGATCTATCGTTATCGTGGCACTGATCCCAATCATCGTGACAATGTAGGATTACGAAAAGTATTTGAGTTAAAACGTCCGCTCGTATATTTGCATGGGATTGAACCAGGGAAATACCTTGCTACTTGGCCTGTTTACATTATTGGCGATGACCAAAGCAATCTTACCTTCAAAGTTGCTGTGGACGATGCTCTTCCCGCCATTGAGTACACTCAAGCAAGTGTTGCGCGCCAAGTCGCAGAAGTATCTGATGCAAGGCATGCATATTTGACTGCTACAGTGAAAGTTAGATTATTCCAACGAGCTTTTCGAGAAAAAGTTCTGGACGCTTATAGGTCTCAATGTGCTTTTTGCCGCTTGAAACATCGAGAATTACTTGACGCTGCGCATATCATTCCAGATAATATGCCAGAGAGCACGTCAAAAATTGAAAATGGTATTTCTCTCTGTAAGCTCCATCATTCCGCCTATGACAGTTTTATCTTGGGCGTAACACCTGATTATATTATTCAAGTCCGTGAAGATATTATGGAAGAGGAAGATGGTCCTGTTTTGCAGCATGGCTTAAAGGGATTGCACAAAACGAAATTGATTTTGCCAAGTTCGAGGAGTCAATGGCCCAGCCAGGAAGCCCTCCAATGGCGATATGGTCGCTTTACGAAAGCAGGATAAAGAAAACCTTCGTGCTCCTTTCCCGAAAAAGCATCGGGACGATGTGTGTACTTTGTGTTTAAGAGTTTATCTCTGCCTTCGCTACATTCCCCGCCAGATCCCGCGCCTCCACAACCACCTTGCCTTCTGCGGCTGGCACATACTCCCACCAATCGCCCTCGCCCCTTAACCCCTCCTTGCGGAGCGCTTCGCAGTCCCCCTTCTCCACTACCTTCCCCTGCTCATCCAAAATCAGCACCTGCACGCCTGCCACCATCACGTCATCGCTGGCCTGAACCCGTATGGTCCTGCCGCGTCGCTTTTCTATTGTTTACTTTCAGGCATGGCGGAGATGAGAGCACGTAATGCTTTGTTTACCTGCTCTGAGGATTTAAAGACCTTTGCAATATCTGGCTCGATCATCACGATCAAAGGTTCATCCTTCATACGCGCTGCAAAACGATTGGGCTTTGCCTTCTTATAGTCAAACCGGTATTCGGTACTGGGCGTTTTCTTCATGCCATTACATATGGGCGCACTTCACGATCAAGCCGTTTACCGAGCTGGTCTTCCGTAACGTCCAGATCATACTGTGTTTGCAATCCCAGCCAGAATTGAGGGGAGTTTCCAAAGAAACGTGCTAACCGCAGGGCTGTATCAGCAGTCACACTACGCTTGCCAAGTACGATCTCGTTGATGCGGCGGGCATCCACGCCGATGTCAATCGCAAGGCGGTTCTGGCTCAGGTTCATCGGTTTGATGAATTCCTCCAGCAATACTTCGCCCGGATGGATGGGGGAAAGTTTCTCAGTCATTCTTACTCCTTCTAATGGTAATCCGTAATCTCAACATTAAACGCGTCACTGTTTTTCCACTCAAAACAAATTCGCCATTGGTCGTTAATTCGAATACTGTATTGTCCTTCTCGGTTGCCGCTCATTTTTTCAAGTCGATTTGCGGGAGGAACTCGTAAATCATTGATGTTGATGGCATTATTGATCATACGAAGTTTTCGCAGAGCAACTTGTTGAATATCTGAAGGTAATTTTCGCGAACGCTCTCGTTGATAGATTTTCTGTGTTTCAGCGTCTTTGAAGGTTTTGATCACATACTACATTATATAGTGCAGCGCACTAAACGTCAAGCGCTATAAACCCTGGAGAATATTACCGCTTGTCTAATGAAGAAATCAACTTCTTATATGGATTTGTAGGCTGAAATTCAAATATAAAGTTAAGTAAATTATCCGAAGGAGGAAGGAGGCACTCTGTAGATTCACACTTTAATTCTCAAAGGCCGTCTGGTGTTTCGTCATCGCTGTCCTATAAAAGAAACAAGGATGAACCGATGTCGGGGTCCATCCTTGTTTTGATTCGAAGGTCTTTCGCTATGGACTTACGATGTTAAATTTCCATACCTCAGACCACGGTCCCTGGACGCTATTGGCATCGATGGCCTGCGCGCGGTTGCTTGATCGTCGCCGCCTTCCTGAGCATCTCGGTCTGTTTTTGGATACATACCTGGCAGCCGATCCGCTAAAGCTCACATGGCCCACATCTTTATTTCAGAATTATCTTATTCCAATCCATCAGCGGCTTGAGGTTGACAAGCGGGACTTGACCCTCGGGCGCGTAACCCACGAACGAACGGTTGTAGTTATCTTCGGCGCCATCGTCGAGGTTCCAGCGCAGGCTATTACGGAAGACGCCCAGGCAGGATGTGCCGGCAAAGTCGTCGGGCAGGGAGGTCTCGAAGGTGTAGACGTAGGTGTCGTCAGCCGTGTCCACCACTTCGATCACGGTTGCTTCGTGGATCCAGCGCAGCCACTGGTTTTGCGTGACCGGCTTTTTCTGCGCGTCGAGTGTCGTACGCGAGCGGGTGAAGCCTCCGCCTTTATAGATCCACCGCACGACAGGTGCATTGTTCGTCGCTCCGGCCCTGCCCGGCACGGGTTTGCCGCCGGGTACAGACGGCGCTAAACCCACGCCATTGGCATCCTGGGTTGCGTTGGGGATCTGCCATTCGCTCGGCTGGCTGTTGACATAGCGCAGCCAAAAGATGCTGGCGCCCTGGGTGTAATTCCCCGCGCCGGTGGGGTGAACGAAATAGGCACCGGGCGCTTTTTCGGCGGCGAGTTTGACGTAGCGTGCCGCGTTCGCCGTCAGCCCTCCGGGTGGGAGGTGTCCACGAATATGCTGGGAGTGTTCCGCGGTCTCATTGCAGACCGCACGGGTAACGATCACCTCCTGGGTGCGTCCGTGTTCGGGCCGCCACATGCCGATGTTGTCCGAGGCCCACTTGCTGAAGAGGGGATAAAGAGGGTCGGCGAAGCGAATCTTGTCTTCTGCGGGGGTGAAGGTCTCCCAGCCAGGTGCGCTGACGTAATTGACGCGCAGCGGCGTCAGCATGACGATCCACTTCCAGGCCCAGGCCGGCAACTGGGCTTTCATCGCCTCCAGCTTTGCCAGAGCCTGGTCGGTCGTCAGGGTCAGGAACTCATAGCGGGCTTCCTCCTCGGTCAACGCGGCCAGACTGGCGCGGCGGGTCTTGGGTCCGCTGGCTTTGATGCCCGGCATCTGCAGGGCGACCTTGTCCTTCCAGACCTTGTCAGTGGCTTTGGCGAGGGCGGGTTTGTTCGGATCGTTCCCTTCGTATTGCGCGATCTTTTGCACACACTTCGCGGCCACGTCCGCATCGCTGAGCGTGGCCTGGGCCTTCTGCACTTCGTTCATGCGCAGGCGCACGAGCAGATCCTTCGGGTCTGCCCACGAGCCATGCGCGGACTTGTATCTCATCCCCGAAAAATGAACGACCATATATTGCAGCCAGGTCGGGAAGTGTTTGGGTTCCTTGTCGAAGCGCGCTTGGATCTCTGCCAGCAGTTGATATTGATCCTTGCCCTCCAGCGTCTTTGCATACTGCTCCACTTTCAGGCGCACGATGTTCTGGACGGTGACAGGAACCTTCGGAGCATAATTGAGCAGGAACTGCTCTTCAGGGACCTTATAGTTCGGGTCGGCTTTGCTGAGCCTGTACCATTCCAGCTTGGGAGTCTGGAGTTTGTCATAGGTCGCATCGAACTGGCGCAGTTTTTCCATCTCCTCCAGCACCATTGGCATGGCCGATTCGTTCTTGAGCTTGTACTCGGCTTCGACCTTCGGGCGGTTGGGATGTTCGGGGAGCATCCCTTCGAGCTGTCGCTGCAAATAACGGATGCGGTCGCGCAGAAATCCCAGCTGGGTCTTGAATGATTCGATGCGGGATTGAATAAATGGGCGCTCCCCACGGATATCCCTGGGCCAGGAGGCAATGAAGACATCGTGATTCGTCTGGATCAACTTCAGCGCTTCCTCTTCGATGGGATTGTATTTGGCGAAGAGACTTCTGACATCCTTTGTCAGGAAGTAGGCTTTGAGGTCAGAGTATTGCTTGAGTTCGGCGGCGCGGGCGGCGTCCATGCCCTTTTCGTATTCTGCCACATCCGCTGCAAGCGTAGAGATAGTTTTGTTCCTGTATTCCGCCCACAAGTCGGCCTCCTTGTAGTAGATGAGGAAGTCGCGCAGCTTTTGCAGGCGCATGGGGTAGATGTCTTTGAGCAAGACCGGATTCTGCCATTGGAAGTTATAGGTTGGTGACAAGATAAGCTCCTTGTGAAAGCACGGGTAATTATCCAATTGTAGCCAATTTATATTTTTTTCCAAGACGAGTTTTCAAAACTTCAACGCGACCCCCTCCGCTCGATTCGGGGAGCATTTCCCCAAATACGACAATGACACTTTAGGACGCGAATTCAGCAGTTCGTACGTCAGATTTGCCCACCTTCGTTTCACTTCGGGGATGCTTCGCGAGGGGAGACTCCGCGAGGGCGGGATAACATGCAGTAAGATTAGCGAAAAAAGACCCAAGCTTAATTTCCGGGAGATGACATGAAAACAAAAGAAGAGATCGTAAACAACTGGCTGCCGCGCTATACCGATACCCCTCTCAAGGAATTTGGTAAATATATTTTGCTGGTCAACTTTGAAGACTACCTGCGCATGTTCTCAGAGTGGTACAACGTCCCGATACGTGGGCTGGAAAAGCCCATGCCCAACGTCACGGCCGAGGGCATCACATTGATCAACTTCGGGATGGGGAGTCCCAATGCCGCCACCATCATGGATCTGCTGAGTGCGGTGAGACCCCAGGCCTGCCTGCTGCTCGGGAAATGCGGCGGTCTCAAGCGGAAGAACAATCTCGGCGATTTGATCCTGCCGATCGCGGCCATCCGCGGCGAAGGGACGTCCAGCGATTACTTCCCGCCGGAAGTCCCAGCTCTGCCGGCCTTCAGCCTGCAGAAAGCCGTCTCCACCACCATCCGCAACTACGAGCGGGACTATTGGACCGGCACCGTCTACACAACCAACCGCCGCGTCTGGGAACACGACGAGAAATTCAAGGCCTACCTGCGCCTCATCCGTGTCATGGCGATCGACATGGAAACGGCGACCTTGTTCAGCACTGGTTTTTATAACAAAATCCCCACCGGCGCGCTATTACTGGTCTCTGACCAACCCATGACTCCCAGCGGCGTCAAAACCGCGGTGAGTGACAGAAGGGTGACGAAGAAATATCTGGAAATGCACCTGCGCATCGGCATCGATTCGCTCAAGGAGTTGATCAATAACGGGGAAACGGTCAAGCATCTGCGATTTTAGGATCCATCTATTTTATTAAGAGAGTGGCTAATTCCGTGGCGAAGATGGATTCGGCCCATTCTCTTAGCCACTCCCTATTTTCAAGATTTCCCTCTTTTCCCACCTCTTCAAATACGATATGATGTGTAGACAAAGGCGCGGGTCGAGCGCCGTCTATTTTGCTTAACTTGTCTGGATTTCAATCTGAAACCCCCATGAAAAGTTAAAATCTACGTGAGACAAGCGGAATGCAGATCATTTTTCAGTTTGACGTGCGGGCAATCGCTCTATTTGTCGGGATAACATTTTTTGCCCAGGCGGCCGCGATTGGAGCCCAGGCATTCCTGATCCGAGAGTTAAAACAATATCGAGGAGTCAGTGCCGCGTTGCTGGCAAACCTGTGTGCAGCGCTTGGATTAATGCTGCGACTGTTTGCAGACCGGCTGCCTGAATTCTTTACCACCGTCCTATCCAATACCCTGCTCCTGGCGGGACCTGCTCTTTTTTACATTGCCCTCAGTCAGTTCACGGGATTCGCCTATAGTAAGGCGTTTGTGATCGGGGTCATTACAACGGTCGCAGTGTTACTAGCCTACTTTACGTATTGGAATGATCACATGGAGAATCGGATCATCACCCTTTCGCTGGGGTCGATCGCGATGGCCTTCGTTCTTATCCTTCAGCTCTGGCGAATACAAAAGACCTCTCTGCGGTTCAGTGCCAACCTGATGCTGGTCTCTTTTATCGTCTATGGAATAGTTCTCATTGCAAGAACCATCGTCATCGTCTTAAATCCCCCACAGGATGCCTCCAGCCTGACTCCCACGCAATCTGCAACCTATCTTCTTTCGTTCGCACTCAGTTTCTTTTGGTCAATGGGTTTCATCCTGATGGTCAGCCAGCGCCTGCGGAATGACTTGATGGAGATGGCGACTGTTGACGTGTTGACCCACATCCCCAACCGGCGCGCGACCCAGGCTTTCCTCGAGAAGGAACTTTCCCGAACCCAGAGGAATCAGGGCGAATTTGCGGTCCTGTTGATCGATATTGATAACTTCAAGCAGGTGAACGATCACTGGGGTCACGCCGTGGGTGACGCTGTTTTGGTCAAAACAGCCGACATCTTTCAAACGATGATCCGCAAACAGGATTTGGTCGGTCGCTGGGGCGGCGAGGAATTCCTCATCATCGTGCCCGGTCGATGCAATGCAGAAGCCCTGGCAGAGAGAGTACGGCGTGAGATTGCCAATTCAAAATTCAGTCATGGAGCCACGCGATTTGGGATCACGGTCAGTATTGGAGTTGCCTGTGCCGGGCCACCCGATCAGATCGATCAAATTCTAAAGAAGGCGGATACCGCTGTTTATCAGGCAAAGTTAACCAAGAATACGGTGGCGATTGCCGAAGGAGAATGAGGAGACGTGGATGACTGTTGCTCGTGCGATTGGTTTGATCCCCTTGACTTTTATTGCCTAGCAAAAGCGGAATCTCTATAGTAGGATGCCTGTGCACATCCTTGTCNGGCATNNATNAAGAAAGCCTCTNATCCCCTGTCGTTGGGGACCGCTGGCTATGTTGTACAATAATCATCAACCATGCCTTCCACCTCTTCAGATAACTCAGGAGTACGTCTCGCCGAATTGATGGCGGCCCTGTCGCTGGCCACCGATCTTGGCATGGGGCAGCCCATGGAGTTTGCGCTGTCCTCCTGCAGCCTGGCAGTGCGGCTCGCCGAGCAGTGCGGCTATAGCGACGAAGCGCTGCGCGAGGTTTATTACCAGGCGCTGTTGCGTTATATCGGCTGCAACGCCGAAACAGATTGGCTGGCGTCCATCGTGGGCGATGAACAAGGATTGCGGGCCGAGTTTGCCCGGATCGATCACGCCAATCTTGCTGAAGTTCTTAATCGGTTCGTGGGGGCGATCCTGCAGGGGAATGCAGGTGACTCCAGGTTGAATTTGGCGGGTGCCATCGGTCGTGGTCTGCTGGCCTCCTCCCGCGTCAGGCCCATGTTTGCCGGTCACTGCGAGGTGGCACAGCGTCTCGCCGAACGGTTTGGCTTTGACAAAAATATTATCTACGGGTTGGGTCAGCTCTATGAGCGCTGGGATGGCAAGGGGTCACCGAAGGCGATCAAAGGCGAAGCGATCGCGCCTGCGGTGCTGGTGGTCACGCTCGCCCAGGATATGGTCATTTTTCATCGCCTGGGCGGCGTGGACGCGGCCCTGAATGTGGCGCGCCAACGGAAAGGCAGCGCGTATGCACCGAAACTGGTGGATGTCTTTTGCGCCCATAGGGAGGAATTATGCAGGGATCTTGATGAGGAGCCCTCCTGGGAGGCCATGCTGGAGCTTGAGCCCGGGTCGCAGCAAACTTTGACAGAAGAACAATTGGATAATGCCTGCCGCGCTTTCGGGGACTTCGTGGATATCAAGTCAACTTATACCTTGACTCACTCGAGCGGCGTCGCGGACCTGGCAGCAGAAGCCGCACGTCGAAGCGGACTCCCCGCCTCAGATGTTATCTCCATTTGGCGCGCGGCATTGTTGAAGGAGATCGGTCGCACGGGCATCTCATCCAGCATTTGGGAAAAGCCCGCTTCCTTAACTGGCCGGGAATGGGAACGCGTCCGCTTGCATACGTACTATGCAGAACGCATATTTGCACAGACGCCGGCGCTTGCCAAATTGGGCACATTGGCTTCCCTGCACCATGAGCGGTTAGACGGCTCGGGTTATCATCGCGGCCTGCCCTCTGCGAGTCAGTCATTGGCGGCGCGCATCCTGGCTGCGGCGGATGTTTATCACTCCCTGACAGAAATCCGCCCCTATCGTCACGCGTTCGAACCTGAAGCTGCCTTGCATGAACTCCAGGCACAAGCCCGCGCGGGGAAGCTGGATGTTGATGCTGTGAACAGCGTGCTTACAGCCGCGGGTCATTCTGTAAAAAAGGCGCGCAAGGAAATGGTCGCGGGCTTGAGCGAGCGTGAAGTGGGTGTACTCCGTTTGGTATCACATGGATTGACCATAAAACAAATGGCGGCTGAATTGGTCATCTCTGAAAAGACAGTGGATAGTCACATTCAGCATATCTACAAAAAGATCGGCGTCTCGACGCGTGCGGGGGCTACCATGTTCGCGATGGAAAATCAGCTTCTTTGATCATGTCATTCTGAGCGTAGCGACACTGGCACCGTACACCAGTGCGGTGAGAATCTCAGCGCAATGTGGTAGAGACCCTTCGCTGTGCTCACACCGTAGCGGTGTGCTTCGCTAGGGTGACATGAATTGAGAATCAGGAGTTCTCCCGATGTTTTGAATCCATCAACAGCGTATAGTGGGGTCAAGATCAAATGAAGTTCAATCTTGCAGAAAAATTCATTTCGAATAAGGAGATATGCATGAAGCCTACGCTGCTTTTTTCGGCCGCCGCTCTTTATCTGGGACTTGTGGGTCTTGGTTTTTTACTGGCCCCTGGCATTTTAGTATTCGGCGCGCTGGGTGCGACACCGGCCATTATTGTGGCTGAGCTCCGTCAATATGGGGGTGCACTTCTTGGGATTGCCGTCCTGAACTGGATGGCGCGCAACGCAGAACCCTCCAAAGCCAGAGACGGAGTCTTCCTCGGCAACACGGTTGGATTCGGCCTGGTGGCACTGGGAGGCCTGCTCAGGCAGTTGAGCGGAGCCGTGGCGATCGGTTGGTTATTCGTCTTTATCAATGTACTCTTTGCCCTCAGCTTCTTTCGGGTGAGGCGGTCGAATATGTCCAACCGTGCAATTTAATAATTACCATCCACAATTCTTAATGAAAAAGGAGATTTAAAATGTCAGCAGAACAGAACAAATCCATTGTCCGCCGTTGGATCGAGGAAGGCTGGAACAAGCATGATCTGGCCGTGATCGATGAGGTCTATGCTCCAAACTTTGTCCAGCACGAACCGGAACCTCAGACCGTCATCAGCAGGGAGGCGCTCAAACAATACGTGAGCGCGTACCTCACAACCTTCCCCGACTTGCAACTTTCCATCGAAGATTTGATCGCCGAAGGAGACAAAGTAGTCTGGCGCTTCAACTCGACCGGGCACCAAACCGGTCCTTTTATGGGAATGCCTCCCACAGGCCGTACCAGTAACATCACAGGCATCGTCATCTTCCGTCTGGAAAATAGCCGTATTGCCGAAGCCTGGGTCAACATCGATGTGTTGGGATTACTGCAGCAAACCGGCGTTATTCCCATGCCGGGCTAAACTTTGGGATATATTCCTCCCTGGTCAAAAAACTCCGAGATGCTTTTGCGAAGCATCTCGGAGTTCTCTTTTTAGTTTGTCCGTGCCCGATTACGAATCGAACTCGCCGATCTGGTTACCGTTCAACACAACTGTATAATGTCCTTTCGGAAGGCTGCCCAGATTGAGACTGGCCTGCAGGGGTGTGGCCAGCGCCATGAGGGCGCAGGGCTTATCCTTTTCCGCAACGGCATGGGCCTTAAGATTGATCCGATTCTGGTCGTCGGGATCGCTCACTTCTACACGTAATTGGTAACAAGGTGTCGGCTGAAAATAAGCGAAGTTCACCATTAACTGGGGCGGCTGAGACTTGGCCATGAACACAGAGGCCGAGTCTACGGTAATATCACCGGCCATCAAATTACTATCGCCAGACTGCGGCGCATATGGGTTGTCAAATTGGAGGGCGGCGGGAGTGACCTTTGCTCCACAGGCGGAAACAAGCACAAGAACGAACAGCAAAGCGAAGATACTTTTAAAGGGTTTCATTTTTCTCCTTCTGGTTTTACATTGGATAGACGGCAGAGCTGAGAAATAGTTCCATCCTTGGGATAGGCGAGTATTATGGATTAGGAATGACTTAAATAGAAAGAGTGACTCATTGCGAGTCGCTCTTTCTATTATCGATAGTTACCAGAGGATTCGTTATGGGCTGGTACGCCCTGGACCAAGCAATGGGCAGAGGAAGTAATGATCGGTTGCGTCCATGATACCGTTTTCATTTATGTCTACCCACCAGCGTCCGCCAAGGTAGCCGGGATCCCCAGGCCCGAATTCAGTCTGTCCGTTTTCAAGCAGTTGGAATGGACCATTGAAAGGCAAAGGATCCACTACGGTGTACGTATCATAGTACAAACCCTGGCTGGTCACGTAGATGACACCGGCTGGTCCACGTCCGGCCGCCGAAGCAGGAACAGCCATCAATAGCGCGAGGAAGACTACGACGAAAAACACACTTAGTTTTCGTTTCATTTATTTTCTCCTATTTACTTGAGCAATTCGATCGATAGGGAAACGTTGCGGGCTGTAATTTTTCTTCCACGGGGGATTGATATACCGACCGTTACCGCAGAGTGCGATAGTTCCAGTATATCGGACCAAAATTAAAGGAATCTGCAAAAAGTCTTACCGAAGTCTTACGAAGATGTTAACAACCGGATCATAATGATCAACATTGATAGGTCAAATTTTTGTAATTGAAATGTATCACACGTCCATTGGATAGCTCGTTATACTACGTCCTATGAGTGCAGAGAAATTCAGTCGTTATGAGCTCAAAGAGGAATTAGGCCATGGGGGAATGGCTACGGTTTATCGTGCCTACGATCCCCTCTTTGAACGGGAAGTTGCGCTCAAGATCCTCAATCGGGAACTGCTCGACGATCCGCAGGTGCGCGAACGCTTCGAGCGTGAGACCAGGATTATCGCAAAGCTCGAACACGCGGCCATTGTCCCGGTCTATGATGTGGGCCACGATAACAATCAATTGTTTTTTGTGATGCGTTATATGTCGGGTGGATCACTCACCGAACGGATCCAGAACAGATCGCTGTTACTCTCTCAGATGGCGCACATCATCCAAAGGGTGGCTACAGCCCTGGATTACGCTCATGCCCGAGGTGTTATCCACCGTGATCTCAAGCCGGGCAACATCCTTTTTGATGAACATAACAATACTTACATCTCCGATTTTGGCATTGCCAAATTGATGCAGGCGACCACCACGATCACCAAATCCGGCATCCTTGGCACACCCACCCATATGAGTCCCGAACAGGCAAAGGGCGAAGCCGTGGATGGGCGTAGTGACATCTATTCATTGGGCGTCATTCTGTTTGAAATGCTCAGCGGCAGAACACCCTACGATGCCACAACGCCACTAGGGATGGCCTTCAAGCACGCTACCTATCCAGTGCCACGAATTCTGAACATCAATCCAAATCTGCCGGCTGGCGTGGAGGTGGTCATTGAGAAAGTGATGGCCAAAGAACGTGAGAGACGCTATCGCTCCGGCCTTGAGTTCGCAAATGCATTCGTTGCCATACTTCCCAAGCCGTTTCCTCCGGATGTAAACATCATTACTCCGCTTTTTCCCGGACCTGCGTGAGAAGATTCAGCTTTCCTTGTGCCCATCACTGCCTTGAAAGTTACCGGCACTAACTTGCTCAAGCCACTGTTCTTGGCGGCAAGTACTCATGATCCCAGCGTCTGGAACATTACTGAGCGCGTAGGTTACAGGACGATTTTTAATGCTGACACTCCACTGATGGCTTTTGCACAGGCAAACCAAACGCTTCATACACCGGTACGCCATCCCATTCATAGGGGATTTCGAGGCCAAGCGCGAAGGCCGCGGTGGCGGCGGTATCCATCGTGTGGACGAGAGTGGTCAATGTTTTGGGCTGGATGCCTGGTCCCGCTGCAATCCACGGGATGGTCATGTCTTCATGGCTGTCAGACCCGTGTCCCTGACCGTTGCCGCCGTGATCAGCCGTAACGAGGATCAATGTTTCGCTGCGCAGGTTCCGCGCATCCAATTCAGTGAGTAATCTTCCCAGTTGTTCGTCGGCGCGTTGAATAATGCTAAGCTGCTCTGGTGAAAGCCACCCATAAGCGTGTCCTGCGGTATCGGTTTCAGGGAGGTGGACGAATAAAACACCAAAATCCTGCGGGAGATCTGTGATCAACTGATCCATCAGGGCGGAGTCGCTGTCGATCACAACAAAATTATCCAGGCTGGAAGGTTCGGTGATCTGCTTCAGTTTTTTCTTGCCNACATACATCTCTGTTCGCAAGCCNGCNGCGTGNGCGATATCGAACAGGTCAANGCCCTGGGCGTAGCCTCGTTCGGGAAGGTAATCATTCCAATCCACCCCATGTTTTGAGGGGCACATGCCAGTTAGCATGGANGAATGAGCGACCAACGTAATGCTTGGGAAAACCGTTCGTGCGCCTAACGAGAATGCGCCGCTTTGCATAAGGCCAATGAGATTGGGCATGGGGGCCAATAAGATGGCATCTGGGCGCAGACCGTCAATCGACACGATCACGACGCGGTGTATGGAAGGTGCAGGTGTAGGCGTTGCTGTAGCAGTGGATGTCTCGGTGGGCGTCGCCGTCAGCGTGTATGTGGCAGTTGCGGTCGCGGTCAACGTCGCTGTTTGGGTAGCTGTTGACGTAAAGGTGGCAGTCGACGTTGAAGTCGGAGGAGCGAAAGGCAGCCCTGCGGCAATAGGGATCTGGCAGGCAAGCAGGATCAGTATTAAAAAAATAGATAGGATTAATTTACGAGGTCGATGATATTTCATAAGACGGTTTCTTCATTTGCAACCAATCACTTGATAGACTTTCACCTTCGGCATCGATAATAAATTCTTATACCAGTCGGGATGAGGGGTAATTTTTGTATCATCAAAAGTCAACCCTGTTTCTCCAACATAAATATAGTTGACTTGCATGTTACAAAGCGTATCGAGCGTAGTTTGCTGGCTAAAATCTGAAAAATAAGACAACGGCAAGGTTGTTCTACTCGTCAGGGGATTGATCCACGTGCCTGCATCCGCACCAGCCGAACCTTGAAACGAGTCTGTTGCAAGCACCCTCAACTCCGTGGAGGAGATCAGGATACGCGCCTGCGCGGGTAAATTTTTATCCATCCAATCCAGCGCGACCAGATCATCCCTGCCAACGATACTACAGCAACCTGAAGGATATACCTCGTAGTTGAACAATGCATTGATTAATAAGACTGCGATGAAAAAAACGTCGATATATTTGCCCCCTAAAAAAGTGGCGTTTCCCATCTTTGTTTGTGCGCTTTGTAAAGTTCGTTCCAATCCGTTCAGACCTAATCCGCCGAGCAGTGATAAAGGGAGAAAGAAAATCATCTCAACAAATGGCCTGTCGAGCAGGGTTAGATCGATATAGCCCGGTATTCCTTGTACAGGAATAAAGAGGCTGCCAAACAACAGAAAAATTGCAAGAATTATGGAGAATGCCAGCTTCGGATAAACCCATTGGGCAAAAATGGATAAAAAGAGAACCATCCCTGTGATCCATATTCCTTTATGGATATAGGGGTCGAAAAGCGGACCGAACACATCTTTGCCTCGGATCAAAATCATTTCCACGATGATCCCAAGGATGACCGCGCTAAAAAATATCATTTGTGACAGCTTTGGAAGTTTTTGCCACAGGGTGGCGATGATCCATGCCAGGATCACAATCCCGAAGATCACCAGCGACCGACTGTGCGTCAAACCTGATATTGCAAGCGCCAAAAGGAGAATACCATTCAGGCTCAAATATTTCCCTGAAGATAAAGTTCTTCTATGCTGCGTGGATAAATATGCCAGACTGACTACGAAGGTGATCAGGGCTAAACTGGTTAAGGCTGGGTATTTGCCCCAATCCACTGCATGAGCAGGCATATACCACCCGAACGCTGCGAGCAGCACGGCGAATACTCCTGCGCGGCTGGAGCGAGTCTCATACCTGATAAGAAAGAAAACAGATAATGGAATCACTGCCAGGATCATCTGCCCCAGGATCAACATAATGCTGATAATGTCCGCGTGCAGAGTAGAGGCAATTAATGCAGCGACCATGTGAAAACCGATATGATAATACGCTGTCGGCGGCCAGCTGAATAACGTTGTCACGCTGGAGGCGGGATTCCCAAGTATGTTTTTGATGATCAAGTAATGTTGCGCAGAGTCGAAATATAGGGGGATGGCTGCCTTGGAAACAAACGCAAGTCGCAGAAAAATAAATAACCCAAATAATCCAAACAGGATAATGAGCGCTGTTTTTGAACCTTGTAGAAGTCCTTTTCTTATTCGAAGAAAGAGAATCATGGCAATCAGGATAATCAGGAAGAAAACCAGCAGATTACTCAACGCTTGAGCTTGAAAAAATCTCAATAAAAGCCAGAGCACGGCTGCCAGAAAGATGGGTAACGCCCATCCGGCGCTGCTGAGTGAAAAATATTCGTCAGAGGCTAGCTCATCGCTGAGTATCATTTTGAGCATAGACCAGACCAGTGCCTGCCCCAAAAGGAGAATCAATAAGGTGCCGCCAATAAGCCGCCAGTGACTCATGAGGACCGAGAAACTATCTAACCATATATTCATGGGCGCCTTATGGATAAGATGGGTTTGGATATGAGGGTGGCAAAGTTGGAGTACGCGTAGGAGTTAATTGAACCCCGGTCGGTGTCGGCGGGCTGATGACCTCTGTAGGCGATGGTGTTGAGGGAGTGCCAATGGTTGGAGAAGAAACAACTTCCGGTGTCCCAAGTGCCAGGCCAATAATGGCCAGGTTCCCCTCTGCAAGGAGAACATCTTCATTTATTGAAAAGATCGAGAATTGCAAAACTACTCCAAGAGGCATGGCTGCGCCTGTGCAATAAACGCTGGCGGCAAACTTGTTAACTTTTTGACATACATAGATATGCTGTGTCTCGTCCTGCTTGATCTTTAGATAAAAATCCGGGTAAAAGGCACCCGTGGTAAGAAAGTTGACCAGCATGTTCCTATCGGAGTCCAGACTGAAAGACACAATACAGGGAGTGACCTGATCCGAGCTGCAATAACTGATACGTTGCAAAGGAAAGCGCTGGCCTACATGGGCTTGACTGCCTTCCCATTTGTTAAACAGGAATAATCCAGAAAGTATCACAATTACGAGAAAAGCAGATATGGAAATCCCCAGAAGCAGGCGCTTTCGATTCACATGATCCCCTTTGGATAACAGATATTTCTTTTGAGAACGTTAGCTACGTCCCACTTTTGCCGGCGGATGGCTTTGATAATGAAAGGCACAGTGAGATGATTCTACCAAATTCAAGTCTCTGCGATCAGGTTGAATCCAAAGGGTACGGGCTACTTACGAAGAATAAAGAAAATTGCAGCAGGAATTGCAAAAAGGATAAAAGCAGCCAAACGAACAGTATAGAGAGCAGTGTCGTATATAACGAGACCGCTCAAACCAGTCATGAGGAGAGAACCTGATGCCATGAGGAAACCGAAATTTTTCCATACCTCCCTTTGTGAGATAAAGAAAACTCCAGACGCCAGAGCCGTAATTCCATTAAGAGTAAAGTAATAAAGGGGATACTCAGACGGGGAAACACTTCGTGCAACATTGATTCCATCGAATAATAAAAATATAGCCAGAGTAATAAACCCGAAATTCCTCGGTATTTCTTTTTTCCGGAGAAAAGATACACTGACCAAAACGGCTGAAATTCCATAAAGGATCCCGAAGATTTGCCGGTAGTCATAATTGCCAAAGATTACCAAGGCGCTTAATGTAGCACCTATTATCAGGGATACCGAAAGCAGCATAAGAAAGATATTTTGGCGTGCTCCAGTCTCTATAATAGATGATGAATCTCTTGATTCCTCCTGTGTTCCTCTCAAAAGAATCAGCCCGACAATAAAATTGAGGACAATCCAAATGGCTAACAAGATTAACAGCTCGTCAACATCAATGGTGTCAGATAAAGTTTTATTTAATACTCCAAGCCCAATGCCGGTAACAGCATTCACGGAAACCCACCAGAATTCCAATCGGTTTCGAAAGAAGAACCACTGAACCAGGCTCGTCAGGGCTGCTACAGCGCCGAATAGCACACGAACGGCACCCAGAGAATCTGTTGAACTATGGTAATTTTGTAATACGATCGAAGATACAATCGCCAAGATTGTTGTTCCAATCCATTTGAGCCAAAAGGATTGGTCGAAAACAAGTTTTGTAGCTGCCGAGGTATTCTCAATCGGTCGATTTATTTTTTCAACAATTGGCTGCGGTGTTTGTATCTCTGTCGCAACTTGGATTTCTTCCATTTTTGGCGCTGCCAGTGAGTCGTTGTTGGGTAGACTTGCTGTTGCAGGTTCAACTTCAATACTTGGCTTTGAAGGGATCACTTTGCTTGGAGTACGCGCCTGCTCGAATTCTGATAACAATCGCTCTGCAAGAGAAGAGATCCTTCGGCTATCATCTTCCTTCATTTTTTTGAGAGAAAACACAGCAAGGTCAGCCATTTCAGGATCGCGCGAACGGAGATATTTTCCTAATTCATTGACCGCGCTTTCACGAATCCCCACGAACGAACTTTCCAGGGCCTGCAAAAGTTCAGAGGGAAGTTCCACCACTTTCTTTTTGATAAATGGATTTTTGGCAATGACTAGATCACCCTGCTGGTTATAAGACCACTTATGAGGCACCTGCCTGGGAGTCTCTGAGACGACCCGGTTATAGGTATAGTCATACCACTCATCCAGCGCAATCAGCCCATCATTATTGACATCAGCTTCGCCGGTTTTCAATCCCTCGAGCAGGAAATGCGTAAATAGGGAAAGCTCCGTCTGTTTAATGATTTGATCTCCTTCGAGGGCATATTGGGTGGAGTCGGAGGCGGTCAGGACGACGCGTCCGAACCCACTGCCTTCGAAGGTCGTTTCTGTGATCGCTTTTTGTTCCCCTTTTGTCCCGCGTGCAAATGCCCCGCTGTGACAGCAATCCAGGATGAGGATTTGGCGTTTCGAACGGCAACTGTCCATTTCGTCTGCCACGAATGAAGATGAAATGGAGGTCGCTTTGAGAAGATTTACCTGCGTGTCTTTGAGGGCCAGATATAACCGGCCGCGATCATCCAGAACGCCATGTCCTGAAAAATAAAGCAGAACGAGATCGTCAGGTTTTTTATTTGTCAAAAAAGTACTGATGGCACGGCGAACCCGCGTTTCCGTCTGGTTGATAAAGGGAGTGACTTCATCAAAGGAGCCGATCGTTTTATCATCCAAAATCTTCGCCAGGGCCTGCGAATCAGCCGCAGGCGTTTTTAACTGCGCCAGTTTCTGGTCATCGTATTTGTTGTTACCGATAATCAGTGCGTATTTCATAACAGCTTACTTTTTAACAGACTTGTTCAAGGCTTTGATAAGCGCCTCGAGATCTTTTGCAGAGGTATGGGTGGGATCATATTCGATCTGGGCCGTTTTTCTCCCAACCCTGACCGTTACTTTCACAGGTGTGGATGGTTTTCGCTCCACCCATGATTTTAATAATTCGAAAAGAGGCGGGATAATTGTTGGGGCGAGGGTAACCGCCATCTGACCGATTGCCGAAAAATCAGCTGCCTTCGTTCCCGTGGGAGCGAACCCTGCAGAAACTTCTTCCACTGAATCAACATTGAGCTCTTCAACTTCTGCTCTCAGTTGGCGCGTCAACTCATCCAACTCGGTGCGGTCTCCCTCTCCTCCCTCGAGTGACAATTCAATCAATAACTCAGCTGGAATTTCGGACATGCTTCCTCCAAATACAGGTACATAATACGACGAAGCCCTTCTTATTGTCAATTATGAATTTTTCTAAGCTATGCTCGAAATCGACCTGATCGCTGGAGATCACACGAATATTAATTGCGTTGAAAACCTGATATACTCCCGCGTCGTTTGCAATATGGTTTATATAATTCATTAAACATGAATGGATTTAAGAAAGGAAAAGTGAATGAGTGGTGAAACCGAATACTGGGGCATTTCGTCCAGTATTGATCTGTACGAATGTGACCTTGCGCTGATGCAGGATGCAGATGCGATTCGTGAGTTTGTAAAGATCCTATGTGACCGGATTAAGATGCGACGCTATGGCGAAACACAGGTTGTCTACTTTGGAGATGATCCGCGCGTGACAGGATTCAGTATGACACAATTGATCGAAACATCCTTGATCTCCGCGCATTTTGCGGATGCAAGTTGCGCTATTTATCTGGACGTGTTCAGTTGCGCACCATATGAACCTGAAGAAGCAGCCAGGTTCACAGCCGAATATTTCAAAGCCAGAAGCTATAACATCAACGTGGTATATCGAAAATAAACCATGCATTAGTAAGCAGGGCGGCAAACACACATGGGTGGAATTGATAAAAACTGGAAATCAGCTCTTGACTCTCAGGGTACCTGAAGGTGTATATTGCTGTTAGGTCCGTGCGCGTGGAGAAATGTATGATCAAAATTGGTGATTTTGCTCGCCTCAGCCAGGTATCGCTGGTGACCCTGCGCTATTACGATGAAATGGATCTGCTCAAACCTGTGAAGGTAGATCTTTTCACCGGCTATCGCTTCTATTCTGCTGACCAGCTTCCACGCCTGAACCGTATCCTTGCGCTGAAAGATCTTGGCTTTTCACTGGAACAGATTAAGCTCATTCTTGCCGATGTTCTAACAGTGGACCAATTGCGTGGAATGTTGATGATGCAGCGAAACGAAGTGGAAAAGCGCCTGGCAGTTGAACAGGAGCGCCTGTTACGCATCGAAGCCCGGCTGAGGCAAATCGAATTGGAGGATAAAATGTCAAAGTATGATGTTGTCATCAAAACAGTTCAAGCAATGCTGGTTGCCGCGCGCCGCGTCAAAATTCCCACCAACGATCAAGTGCCACAGTATTTGGGGCCGGCTTACACTGAAGTCTATAACTATATTCGACAGCAGAGTGTAAAGGATGATGGTCAGTGTATGGCTTTATGGCATAGTCCAGCAGACGTATACACTAATGAGGATGTTGAAGCGATGGTCGTGATTGACCGTCCATTGTCAGGGACTGAGCGTGTAAAAGTCTATGAATTGCCGTCAATCCAAGTGGCCGCGGTTGTGCATCAGGGCAACTTTGATGAATTTACGCAGGGTCACGCCGCACTGCTTGAGTGGATTGACGCCAATGGATACAGAATTATTGGTCCCTATCGTGAGGTCTATATTAAGCATGAGAAGAATAATCTAGCTGATACGGTCACGGAAATTCAGGTTCCCGTTGAAAAAGTGTAATTAGTCTTTAAGTTATCTAGGCTAAGCATAAAAGAAAACGCATCCCTGGCAGGATGCGTTTTCAATATTTCTGAATTTTTGATCTATGATTCCGGTGCAGGTTTCGCCATCAGGTTGGCAATGGTTTTAAGTTCCAGCCACCACTGCTCACGCGGTCGTTGATACTTCAAATCAGCCATACGGTCGAAATCGCGCATATCGTGGAAGAAATATTTCCCGTTTTGTAAACCGATAAAACAACTGGTGGTATCTCCTTGCCCACATTGTTCGATCATATGCTCGATACATAGTCTTGCAAGCCGCGTTGCCTGGATGCGATCAAACGGGGAAGGGTCACCACCCTGCTGCAAATGCCCGAGGATAGCAGGACGCACATCGAACACATCCCGACCTTCCTCTTCAAAAAGCGAACAGATAAAACTCGTGGAATAGATCGGGTTGGCATCTTCATTGCGGATCACAAGCCCAAGCTTTTTGCCCGAATTGAAGCCGTGTTTGAGTGCATTTACATCTTTCTGCAATTCATTGAGGGTAATCCCATCTTCGGGTAAATAGAAATGTTCGGCGCCGGTCGCAAGGGCACCCATCAGGGCCAGATAACCGCACCAGTGACCCATTACCTCGACCACGAAGCAACGCCGGGTGGCAACTGCGGATTGTTTGATTTTGTCCACCGCGTCCACGATGTTGTTCAGTGCTGTATCGGCACCGATGCTGAACTCAGAACCTGGTAGATTGTTATTAATGGAAGCTGGCAGGCATACGATGGGGATGTTGAACGCCGGGAAATTTGTGCGTTCCTGGAACATGGCATGGATGCCTTCGTAGGCGTTCCAACCGCCAATTACAAGCATCGCTTCGATGTGATGATCCTCAATCGCGCGGGCAATTGAGTACATATCCTTGCCTTTTGGAATTTTACGGCTGGTGCCCAGCATGGATCCGCCAGCGGAAACCCAACCGCTCACGCTGGTCCACACCAATTCCTTAACCTCCCCCTCGGCCAAACCTTCAAAGCCATTGTTCACACCTAACATGATGTGACCATTGTCAAGTCCCAGGCGGACGGCTGCACGCGCCGCTGTATTCATCCCCGGTGCAGGGGCGCCAGCATTCAGGACAGCAATTCGGAAGCGCTTCTGTCCCGGTTCCGGTGGATGAGGCAGGGCACGCACCATGGTTTTCAAGGTACGGAAGGCATCCTTAAAACTTGAACTACGCAGTGACATGGCCTTCTCATAATCCCTGGCGTTGATGGCTTGCGCCACTTGCCGTGTTTTTTCCACACATTCCATCAGAGGCAGGCGGATGATCCGGTTGGCTTTCGTCCCAACAAGCACCGGTTCATCTTCCGGTTTGGCACTTAGAATGGTAATGACAGATTCATAACCGAGCAAAGTTGCCAGGTTACGGTCATATGCGCTGGGGCGTCCGCCGCGCTGCACATGGCCAAGCACGGTGGTACGAACTTCTTCCCCTAATCCTTCCTCCAATACGCGCTGGACATCGGAGGAGCCAATATAGTTTCCATAGCGGTCCTGAGCGCCTTCCGCCATGATCACGATATGGTCGCGGCGCCCCGCGCGTGTCCCGGCTTTGAGCCGTTCGACCATGACCTCCTGCCAGTTATCTACATTTGGCGGCGCTTCGGGGATTAGTACCCAGTCCGCGCCGGTAGCAAGTGCTCCATACAGGGCGAGATAGCCACAGTTGCGTCCCATCACTTTGACAATGAATGTGCGCTGATGACTGGCGGCTGTGCTGGTAATGGCATCCACTGCGTCGGTAATGCGATGCAGTGCACTGTCTGTGCCGATGGTGATCTCGGTACCGGAGAAATCATTGTCAATCGAACCGACCATGCCAACAATCACAAGGTTTGGGTGTTCGGCCGCAATTTCAGCGCTGATCGCACCGCTTTGCACGAGTTCCGCAAGCAGCGAAGGCCATTCATGACGAAATATATCCGCACCCGTGAGTGATCCATCGCCACCAATCACGATCAGTCCATCGATACCCAGTTGAACTAAATTCAATGCTGCCTGTCGGCGTCCCTCGCGCGTGCGAAACTCCTCACTGCGAGCAGTGCCGATGATTGTGCCGCCCTGCTGTAAAATTCCACCCACTGAATCCCAATCCATTTTTCGGATGCGTGTACCCCCCTCGACCAATCCCTGATACCCTTCGTAGATTGCATAAATTTCAGCACCTTTATCCAATGCGGTGCGAACGACTGCCCGAACCGCGGCATTCATCCCCTGTGCGTCACCACCACTCGTAAGAACTGCTATTTGTTTTGTAGCCATGATTACCTATAGACTCCAAATTCTGAAAATTGCAGCCTGAATTGTACTACGAGGGAATTTCATCCATGTCATCAGTCTATAGGGATGTTCTTCCATTCCTATGTGTTTTCATCAACCAGGATCTCATCTGGATTCAAATGCACCTGAAGTTTGTCCCCATATTTGATCTCGGGAATCGGAGTTGCAATGAATTCCACCCGAGACGGGTTTTGGAAATTGCGCTTTTTCATTTCAGGATGCGGAGAATAGACCCAGACCTCTATTCCATCTCTTTATAAATTACTTTACAGTGTGAAAAAGAAAAATGTTCCGGCGGATGCAAAGCGGTTCACTCGACAGAATGAAACGTGTATTCTGGCTTTGCGATCTTGAAAACATGCGGACGGATATCAACGTTCAATGTCCCATTGAAATATCCATCCAGTCGAATCCGCGCGCTTTGAAGATGGGTCTCTGCCGCTCTAGGGCTCCATAAGGGTTGTCCGCTGAAGGTCCCGACGCGACCGGATAGCCTTGGGCAAGAATGCCATTCACACGAGTCCACTTCGTCATAGAAGAGATTTTACTATTTCCTGTTGGATTGTGATAAAACCCATGTGGAGCTGTTCCAATGCAAAAAAAGATTTCAGCGCTCATTGCCATCTACGCGATCTTGCTCGCGTCTTTCTCACCCCTTTTTGCCTCCGTTGTCCAGGCCCAATCTCCTTCCAATCCTGATTCCGTTAACATACCCGGCACGCATCAGGACGAATTAGGCTGCCCAGGCGACTGGCAGCCCGAGTGCGAAAACACCATGCTCGCCTACGACGAGGAAGACGACGTGTGGCAGGGTGTATATGAGATTCAACCTGGCAACGACGATGATAAAAAAGGTCCGCGTTACAAGGCTGCGCTCAACGGCGGCTGGAGCGAAAATTATGGGTTGAACGCCACGCCCAATGGGTCTGACATTCCGTTGGTCGTCACCGATCCAACCCAGGTCAAGTTTTACTATGACCACAAAACTCACTGGATCACCGACAGCTTCAACAGCAAGATCATTGTGGCAATGGGAAGTTTCCAAACGCAGATTGGATGCAATAATAATAACGATGCGACCTGCCTGCGTGCCTGGCTGCAGGACCCGGATGGGGATGGGACATTTGGCGTTACAACCTCTGGCTTGAAAGCAGGTACCTACAAAGTCACATTTACGCTCAATGAAGATGCGAGCAATGTGATTGGCGAACCCCAACAATTTACTGTTCTCAAAGATGGCGACGCAATTTATTTTGGATATGATGCCGTGAAAAATCAAACGACCATCAACACCACCGGCGCACCGGTGGGCAACCTGACCAAACAGCGCGCGGTCTGGATCAGCAAAGATACCCTCCTTTGGAAGATCAGCGGCGGCTCGAGCCTGACTTATGCCCTCGTTTATTCACCAGACGCCGAACTCGAACTCAGCCCGGAGGGAATCAAAAACGGAAGCGAAGTCTCGCTGACATTTGTTTCTGACAAACCAGATGTGGATATTTTGCGCAAGTATCCGCACTTAAGAGATTATGCGGTTTTCAAAGTTAGCGAAACGAATACAGAAAAACTGGGTGAAATCCTCAANGGACAANTNGCGNTNATTGCGCGTGACCTGAACGGTCGTGCCGTGGATGCGACCAGCATCCAANTTCCCGGCGTGCTCGATGATCTATACCCATATGATGGGCCATTAGGGGTGACGTTCGACGGAAACACCCCTAGCTTGCGCCTTTGGGCGCCGACCGCGCAATCTGTCACGTTGCAAATGTTTGACACAGATAAGGCTTCTTACGCCAATAAACTTCCCATGCAATGGGACTCAGCCACCGGTTTGTGGAGTGTTAGCGGTGACGTAAGTTGGAAGAACAAATATTATTTATTTGAAGTAAAAGTCTTTGCGCCGTCCACGGGAAAGATCGAAACGAATCTCGTCACCGATCCATATTCGTTGAGTCTTTCGATGAACAGCCAGCGCAGTCAGATTGTTGACCTCAACGACGCTGATCTCAAGCCCCAGGGCTGGGATACTCTCGAAAAGCCTGCCCTCGCCGCGCCGGAAGATATTGTCATTTATGAATTGCACATCCGCGACTTTAGTATCAGTGACCAGACTGTCCCTGAAAAATTGCGCGGCACCTATAAAGCTTTTACAGTTAAGGATTCGAATGGCATGAAGCATCTAGCCGCGTTGGCGCAAGCCGGGTTGACTCATATTCATCTCCTGCCCGCCTTTGATATCGCCAGCGTAAATGAAGATAAATCAACCTGGAAAACAGTGGATCATTCAAAACTTGCCTCCTTGCCACCTGACTCTGATCAACAATCCATTGCAGTCAGTGAGATTACTGGCTCAGATGGATTCAACTGGGGCTATGACCCTCTGCATTACACAACGCCCGAGGGCAGTTATGCGACGGACCCGAACGGCACACCGCGCATCGTGGAATTTCGTGAGATGGTTCAAGCCCTCAACCAGAGGGGATTACGCGTCGTGATGGATGTGGTCTATAACCATACAAACGCCAGCGGACAGAGCGAGAACTCCGTGTTGGATCGCGTGGTGCCGGGTTATTATCACCGTCTCAATGCAGATGGCAACGTGGAGAAATCCACATGTTGCGAGAACACTGCCACTGAGCACAACATGATGCGCAAGCTGATGATCGACTCACTTCTCACGTGGGCGAAGGTATATAAAGTGGATGGCTTCCGCTTCGACCTGATGGGACATCATATGCTCGACGATATGAAAGCGGTCCGTACCGCGCTCGACGCGCTGACTCTCGAAAAAGATGGTGTGGATGGCAAGTCCATCTATATCTATGGCGAAGGCTGGGATTTTGGCGAAGTTGCCAACAACGCGCGCGGCAAAAATGCGACTCAGCTCAATATCGCGGGAACAGGCATCGGTGTCTTCAATGACCGCCTGCGCGATGCGGTGCGCGGCGGCAGTCCGTTTACGGATCCCAGAGATCAGGGCTTTGCCACCGGCCTCGTCCTCACAAATAATGCAAATGAAAAACGCAATGCTGAGGATCAACAAATCCAACTGAATAATTATACTGATTGGATTCGACTCGGTCTCGCAGGAAATCTCGCCAGCTATGAACTTACTCGCGCGGACGGTAAGAAGGTTCCCGGCAGATTGATTTCTTATAATTCGGCGCCTGCCGGTTATACAGACGATCCGCAGGAAAATATTGTGTATGTTTCCGCGCATGATAATCAGACGCTCTTCGATGCCACCCAAGCCAAAGCACCTGCGGAAGCAACTATCACTGACCGTGTCCGCATGAATAACCTTGCGCTGAGTATTGTCATGTTCAGCCAGGGCGTGCCTTTTTTCCATGCGGGCGATGATATTTTGCGCTCGAAATCATTCAACCCGAATTCATACAACTCCGGCGATTGGTATAACAAACTGGATTGGACCTACGAGTCGGACAATTGGGGTGTGGGACTTCCGCTCGAAGCCACGGCGCAATGGGATATTTACAAGCCGCTCCTTGCGAATCCGAAACTGGCTCCGGCCAAATCAGATATCGAACTTGCTTCAACTGTTTTCCGCGAATTTTTGCAGATCCGCAAAAGTTCGAAATTGTTCCGGCTTGAAACAGCAGAACAAGTGAAGCGCGATCTTTCCTTCTATAATACCGGCCCCGATCAAGTCCCTGGCCTGATCGTGATGGACTTGAAGGATACGAAGAATATTGACGCGAATAATAAAGAAATCGTTGTGCTTTTCAACGCCCGCCCCGATTCGGTGACATTTAGCGACCCAGCTTTTGCTGGAAAAGATTTCAAATTACATGCAGTGCAGCAGGACTCCAGCGACACTCTGGTACGCGCCTCGAAATTTGATTCAGCCAGCGGTGCGTTCACTGTTGCCGGGCGAACAACTGCTGTATTCAACATCCTTGATGAACCTGTTGCTGAACCAACTCCAGCAGCCACGGAGGCAACTCCAGCCATTGCTGACCCTGGGGTAATCCTTACCTTGGCGGGTGTGATCGGCGCGTTTATCGCAGTGGTCGTGATGATGTTTGCATTGAGACCCAAGCGAAACAAATAAAAACGTTATTACTGAAACTCCGCACATAAAATTCCAAAGTAAACATTCACTTCATATGAAAGAACTCTCACTGGCATTGGATTTTCTTTCAACGCGCCGGCTAATACCAAGGTTGGCCAGAGACTATCCGGCTTGCCATTTTCGACAAGTTTGGAATTGGCAATAAGCAAATTATCGAGTCGGTTCGAGCGGACCGTCTCCTGCATCCATTGATCGTATTCTGCCGACGCTGGATCGTATCCGTAGGGTCCGTTAATATCGTGCGCGTGACCCTGATCTGCGCTGGCGATGAGGGCGATACGCTTGTTCGTTTCCTTGAGCACGCGTCCAAGGGCGCGGCCGAATTCATAGTGAGTCTTATAGGGGAGAGTCCGCATAGGACTCATGTGAACAATTTTTGGCTTATGCTCAAAGCGATGTCCCATAAAGTATAAGGGCACGACCGCGCCCCAATCCAGTGGAATGAAACACTCAGGTCCGCCGCTTGAACCGTAAATATAGCGCACAACTGGCACATTCATTTCAGTCGCTTGGTTTGCGATGGATTGGGCGAGTTCTACATCCATTTCAAAATCAAGTTTTACATCGGCTGACCAATCGGCAATGGCTCTCTCGGCAATGGAAATGCTCATTGCATTCTCCACCCGGAATCCATGCGGATTGATGATGACAATGACTTCGGGCGCGAGCACCTCAAGCTTTGCCCCCATCGCTTGCATGGCTTGACGTGTCCGTATCACTTTGTTTTTATCTTCAACCGTTTCAGGGATCAAATCACCGGCATGTGGGGCAATGCAAGCATAGATAAGTGTCATGTAGATTTCCTTTGTTTTAGCCTTGCCAAGGTCTGTCCTGAGGCAAAGCCGAAGGATCTAAACCTTTGCAGGACTTTCTTTTCTCACTCAGTATAGCAAAACTCACATATTCATAAAACCCTTGACACCTAGTAATGCTAGGTATATCATAGTTTCTATGATTGGCGAAGCGCTCAAAGGACATCTTGATTTGCTATTGTTGGCTATTCTAGCCGAAGGCCCTGCCCATGGTTATGCTGTCATCGAATCCCTTAGAAACAGGAGCAACGGCACATTTGATCTGCCCGAAGGGACGATTTATCCCGCGCTTCATCGCCTGGAAAATCAGGGTCTATTATGCAGCAGTTGGCTGGAGGATTCCCCGCGTCGTAAACGGATCTATCAGCTCACTCCCAAGGGTCAACAGATGTTAGCCAGACGCCAGGCAGAATGGAAAACGTTCTCGAAAGCCATCAATGCCACGGTGGGGATTTAAGATGAAAGAGCGTCGCATCCAGGCCTACTTACGAAAGCTGGAACGCCATCTCTGGCTGCGCGGCCTCGCAGAACAAAATGATCTGGCTGAGATCGAAAATCATCTACTGGAGGCCGTGGAACGCGGATTAGGTCAGGCATTGAGCCTGGAGGAAGCAGAAACGCAGGCACTCCAGCGATTTGGATCCGTCAAAATAGTGGTATCAACGTTTGAAAAGCAAAGGAAGGATGTGATGCAAAACATACTTTTAGCAGTAGCCGTGTTGGCAGGGTTGTTCTCTGCTTACGTGGATTCTCGTCCGACCTGGGACGACACCGGAATCCTGGCCGGTGGGCTTTTGATGATCAGTGGCTTACTGACTCTGTTGGGTCACCGGAAACCCTGGCTCATCGCGCTGGCAGTTGGAATTTGGATTCCGCTCCACGACATCTATTTGTCTCATGATTTTCGGATGCTTCTGGTGTTGCTTTTTCCCCTGGTCGGCGCGTATGGTGGCTGGCTTGTTCGACTGGGAATTCGTAAGACACTTCATCCAGCCTAATAGAAAACCAATCAGTTCTTAAATCAATTGGGCGACCTCTAACTAGGTCGCCCAAATAGTTAATCACAAAAATCAAACTATGGACATTCAAGAGTGTATTTCGTTTCGGCTTGTATAGCGGTGGGTTCGGTAACGATCAGTCTGACCCAGTATGTTCCTGCAGTGAGCGTGGGGGTGTAAGCGACAGAGACATCTTGTGAACCGAACGTGTCAAAGTCTGTCGTCTGCGTGGACATCGCACCGCCTTGCTGAGTCTCGAAATGCCATTTGACCGACGTGGGCCCATTCGTTTCGATGGTCCCGCTGATGTCAAGGGGAAGAATCGGTCCGATACAACCGGCAAGACTGAGCGACTTCGGATCCACATCCACCGTCACTTTTGTCACCGTTGCCTGGGGTGCTTCCACAACCGGGATTCCGGCCAGGTTGCCCGCGGTATTGGTTACGCTGGACGCGACCCAACACTTCCGACCCGAGTTGAACGGATCAACGATATACCACCAGCCTCCATCTCCTGATTTACCCGCAATTTGAGAACTTGTTCCAACGCTCAACCCGCTGAGAACGATCCAGCCGACGCCCGGTCCGAGGCGGCAATTCACCGCGACCTCTTTCGGAAGCGCTACCGGAACAGTCGGCGTTCCAGTGGACGTGGCCGGCGGGATACTAGATGGCAACAGCGTTTGTGTTGGCGCATTTGTAGGGAAGGGTTGTGTAATGGAGGGAGTGAAAATAGATAACGTTGGCGTTTCCGTGGCCGCGTTGGATGGCAGATTACAGGCCAGCGTGGCCAGGACAAGAACAAGTACCAATAAAAAACTTCGTGACTTCATCGCGATTCTCCTTTACTTTTGTTCCATCTTACTCAACGAGCCTATCACTGGCAATAGACCATTTGGAGTCTTTTATTCTTTTTTCTTTCGATCATTTCTCCGAAAGTTTTCGACTCTTCGAATGAATCTATAGAGAGGTGGACCAAACAGGAATGCCATCAGAATAATTATGAAAAATAATTCTCGCCAGCCAATGGCAATAACCGGCTCACAGGCAAGCGTACTGACGAGAAGAGCAAACAGCCCACTAAAAACCTTTTTATTCATAGGCTATTTCAACATCGGCATTTTAATTCCATGACGTTTCGCGGCTTCGATGGCGATTTCATAACCCGCGTCAGCGTGTCGGACAACGCCCATGCCTGGATCCGTTGTCAGGACTCTCTCCAGCCTCCGTGCGGCTTCCGGCGTTCCATCCGCCACGATAACCTGCCCCGCATGCTGGCTGTATCCCATACCAACTCCGCCGCCATGGTGAAAAGAGACCCAGGTCGCGCCACCCACCGCGTTGATCAGCGCGTTGAGAATCGCCCAATCCGAAATCGCATCCGAGCCATCCTTCATCGATTCGGTTTCGCGGTTCGGCGAAGCGACAGAACCTGAATCAAGATGATCGCGTCCGATCACGATGGGTGCCTTCACTTTTCCAGTGGCAACCAGTTCATTGAATTTCAAACCTGCTTTGACACGCTCGCCATAACCAAGCCAGCAAATGCGGGCCGGCAATCCCTGAAACGGAACTTTCTCACGTGCCATTTTCAACCAACGCTTTAGATGGTCATCTTCGGGGAACAATTCCATGATCGCTTGATCGGTCGCGTAAATATCCTCTTTATCGCCGGAAAGCGCCACCCAGCGGAACGGTCCCTTGCCTTCACAAAATAGCGGGCGAATGTAGGCGGGCACAAAGCCGGGAAACTCGAACGCATCGCTCACCCCGTTGTTATAGGCCTGCTGACGAATGTTATTTCCGTAATCAAAAACTTCCGCACCGGCGCGCTGAAAATCCAACATAGCGCGCACATGCTTCGACATGGAGTCCATCGCCATTTTCTTGTATTTTTCAGGATCGGACGTTCGCAACTCATTTGCCGCGCTGACCGATAACCCGGAGGGAACATAGAACAACGCCTCATGCGCAGACGTTTGGTCTGTCACCACATCCGGAATGACTCCACGCCCGACAAGTTCTGCATACACATCTGACGCGTTGCCGATCAGCCCAATGGACTTTGGGATCTGTTGCTCTTTCGCTTCTTCGACCAGGGTCATGGCTTCTTCAAGCGTATCCACAACGGTATCCACATATCCGATCGCGCGCCGACGTTCGGCACGCTCAGGATCGACTTCCACAATCAATCCCACGCCCTCGTTCATCGTAATGGAAAGAGGCTGCGCGCCACCCATCCCGCCGAGCCCGGCAGTGAGAACAAACTTGCCTTTAAGTGATTCCCAGCCCTTGAGTTTGGCCAGCGCGCCGAAGGTTTCATAAGTACCCTGCAAGATTCCCTGCGTGCCGATGTAAATCCAGGAGCCAGCCGTCATCTGCCCATACATGATGAGTCCCTTTTTGGCTAACTCATCGAAGTGTTCCCAGGTTGCCCAGTGCGGCACTAAATTTGAATTTGCAATTAAAACTTTGGGAGCATCTTTGTGTGACTTGAAAACGACCACTGGCTTTCCCGATTGCACCAGAAGTGTTTCGTCCTCTTCCAGATTCTTAAGCGACTCAAGAATCGCATCAAAGGCTTCCCACGAGCGCGCGGCCTTTCCACGCCCGCCATAGACCACGAGGTCTTCCGGTTTCTCCGCCACTTCCGGGTCAAGATTATTTTGGATCATGCGATACGCGGCTTCACTGAGCCAGTTCTTACAGGTGAGATCCGTTCCCCGCGGGGCGCGGACAATTCTAGGTCCAGGCATGATGCGATCTCCTTGTTGAAAAAAATCCCTCCCGGCAATTATACGCCGGGAGGGATAAGACTTTTTACATGCCAGATTGCCTGCGTGTCTTTTGAAGAGCTTGAAGCGCCCACTTAGCTGCTCTACTGACTGTTTCATCAGCATCTTGTGTTGCCTGCTCTAAGGGGTTAATAGCTCGTTCATCTGCATACCATGGAAGAGTCAAGACGGAGGCTGCCCGCGCCAGATTCGATTCTGATTTGAGTAATTCCACTAAACGTGTGACACGGTCCTGTTGCGCATCTCTTGCGTCTGCAAACATGACGCCAAACTTCCAGGCGATGTCATCCAAGGTCTTCCGAACCGTATTCGCGATTGGGTCTGTTCCTTCCTGTGGTTTTGTAAAGCCCGTTTGCAATTTAGCAATTTCATCACTTAACAAGTTAGGTTGATTATTGTCAATCAACCCCATGGCTTCTGGAAGGCTGATCGGCGCGCCTCCCATATTGAAGATGGCCGGATAGTTCCCAGGAAATGCATTCTTGATCTCATTTGTAATACCACCAAAGGCCTGAAACGCCTCAGTCACAGCACGATAGACACTTGCGCGCGGCCCATATAGGTCATCATCTTTTAATAAGTTAAGCATTACAGGAATTGTTTCTATGGCTCCCAATTTGCCGAGTGCCTTTACAACTTCACTCTGAATGGTTGGATCGTCACGGCTTAATTGAGAAACTAAATAGGGAATTGCCCTTTTATCTCCAAGCTTTCCCATTTCCTCAATGGCTGTCAGCCGCCTGGAAGGTTCGCTGCTTTCCAGCAATTTGAGAACCAACTCGAATGCGTCTTCGTATTTCATTTCGATGAGCAACAGCATCAGCTGCTGATCATTGGTCTCTTCGAATGCCTTTACAATTTCTGGCAATGCTTTTTTACCGAATTTGTGAATCGCCTTGTTTGCATCATAGGACTCATGCCGATTTTCCAACAGGATATCCAACAAAACAGGAAGGGCTTGTGTATCTTTGATTCTTCCAAGTGCAACAATGGACCGCTGGCGAACCGTCATGGTCCGGTCTTTGAGCGCCTGGATCAGAGGTCCCACTGCCCGTTTGTCGCGTAGTGTTCCCAAGGCTTGCGCAGCATTCCGACGGACTCGCCAATCGGAATCATTCAGGTCTGGCAGGAGCGCGTCCACTGCGCGTGGGTCACGGCTTTGCCCTAACAGCCGGGCCGCGTCGCAGCGCGCTGTCCAATCCTCGCCATGGAGTTGCTCAATCAATGTCTCAATTGGGATGTCTGTTTTAGGCATGATCCGTCAAATTCAAGGAGCAATTAAAAACTCCCGGCAATTATACGCCGGGAGAAGTTTCAAAAGGGAATGTATCTAAATTGATGATTACACGGCTTGTGCCAGCAATTGTGCAAAGTCAGTCTTCTTTAGGCGGGCTACAAGCTCATCCTGCGCCTCACACCAGACTGAACGAATGGGGCAACTATCGTCGAATGAACAGACTCCGCCTTCTGCCACACACTCATTGAGTTGAATGGGGCCATCAATCGCCTCAACAACTTCCAGGAGGGTAATATCCTTGGGATCCCGTGCAAGCGTGACACCTCCGCGCGCGCCTCGAGAAGTATGAAGTAACCCTGCAATCGAAAGCTGAGAAATGATCTTCGCCAGGAATGAGGGTGGAATGCGTTGTTCCTTCGCTACAGTGCTGGTAGCGGCTCTTTCGCCATTCTTTATCTGTGCCAGATGTAAGACCGCGCGAACGGCATAATCGGCTTGACGCGTAATTTGCATATGTACCTTCCTTTTAGAAAAACAGACAATCCCTGTCTCTAAACACTATTTTATTGTTCTATAGGATGGGGTACAAGTGATAGAGGTCATAGATGAATTGTGACCTTTTGCTCCGATTTTATATAACAAAAACGACCCGTAGATACTCATCTATGGGTCGTTTACCCTATGGATACCCACTTAGTGGGTAATAACCAGATTACCAGCCGCCATTTTGACAAGGATTGTCAGAGATGGGCCTGAACCTTTTTGCGTATATTTTTGCCCAGTTTGCGTCCAGCCTGAGACGGAACTGATATTTATAGCCGCGCCTTCCACTGTGACGACTGCATCCGTGCCTTGCGGGATAACCAGACTCAAATTTCCGAGGCCCGATGCAACGGTTACCGTTGCATCACGTTGAAGCTCTCCGCTAAAGTCGAGCGTATAGTTTCCAGCCCCGCCGGAAAACGTCAGCGTGGAAAAGTTCGCGTTCGCCAGACCGGTTAATTTCACGTCTGAAGCGCCCGTTTCATAACGCAGGAGGGACATTTCGGTCTGATTCGGCTTGAGGAACGAGACATCCACATGTGATGCGCCATCCCGTACTGTCAGACTCTTCAAGGCGAGCCCACCCAGTTCGAGGTTGCCTTCATAGGCACCCGCTTGAACGGTAAGATCCAGGGGCGTATCACTGACTTGTAAGTCCCATTCATTTTTCATATCCTCAAATGCAGGCAGAGTGTGGAAGTCACCCTGTTTGATCTCGATGCCATCCCCGTTTTTCTGGATTTCCGGCTTGAGTTCTTTGACATTATAGACGGCAGTACCATCGACAAGATTCTCTGCACCTGGGGATAACGTTAACTTGCCCGCGCCAAACGTGAGACTCAAACGTGTCTCATCAGACTTTGGGTCTGCTACCATGATAGACTCTGTGACCTCCGGTCCGGCCTTTTGCCGTTCGGGCAGGTCAATGCTGAACCCGCATGCCAGCGAGGCAAGTGCGAGCACAAGGATTGCTGAAATGATTTTTGCATTCATGGGGAATCTCCTTCTGTGCTTTATACGAAGGAGATTCAAATGAGTTGCAGAGTGAAGGCTGCTCCCCGAAGACTCGGGATAACGTGATTATGCTACTTTCCGCCCTTGTGGCAATTCTCTGGGAACGCTCAGCGCAGCATCCAATGCTTGTTGGATGGACCGTACTTCGATGATCTCGATGCCTGTGGGATAGGGTTCGCCTTTTCGCAACGCTTTCGGCACAATGGCAGTTTTGAATCCGAGCTTCTGCGCCTCCCGCAGACGAGCCTGCAGTTGGCTGGGCATGCGCAATTCGCCCGCGAGGCCGATCTCCGCGATCAAAACCGCGTCTGCCTTGACGGAGATGTCTCTCCATGAAGAAGCAATGGCTGCGGCAATCGCCAGGTCCGCGGCTGGCTCATCAATTTGCAGGCCGCCAACGACGTTGACGAAAACATCCTGCTCTCCAAGTTTTAACCCCATTCGACGAGTAAGCACAGCCGCGATCAAGAGCAGACGGTTGAAGTCCACACCGTTCGCAGTTCTGCGGGCGTTGCCGAACTGAGTGGGTGAGGTGAGACCTTGGATTTCAACCAGGATCGGACGCGTGCCTTCCATTGTCACAGCAATAGCGGAGCCCGCGGCGTTGATCATCCGTTCCGCAAGAAAGGCTTCCGAAGGATTCGTCACTTCTGCCAACCCGCCTTCGCGCATTTCGAAGACACCCACCTCAGAGGTCGCACCGAAGCGGTTCTTCACCGAACGCAGCAAACGATACGCCTGGAAGCGATCGCCTTCGAGATACAAAACCGTATCTACGATGTGCTCCAAAACACGCGGACCTGCGATCGTCCCTTCCTTTGTCACGTGGCCGATCACGAACACCGAGATACCACTTGTCTTTGCCAGCTCACGCAATTGCGAGGAGCATTCGCGCACCTGCGACACCGACCCCGCCGATGAATCCATATTGGAGAGATAAACGGTTTGAATCGAGTCAATGATCAACAGATCGGGTTTTATTTCGTTAATGTGATTGAAAATGATCTCAAGATTTGTCTCAGTGACAAGCAATAAATTCTTTGGCAGTTCCTTCTCCTTATTCAAACGCACGGCACGCATCTTAATCTGTCGCTCGGATTCTTCACCTGATACATACAGCACACGTTTGGTTGTTCCCATTTCCATTGCCATTTGCAGCATTAATGTGGATTTACCGATGCCTGGGTCGCCGCCGACCAACACAATCGAGCCGGGCACTATTCCGCCACCGAGCACACGCGCGAACTCTCCGATGGGGAGGTTGATGCGGTCCTCAGCATCAGAAGAGACGTCTCCAATCGAACGCGGAGCAGACCGACCAGTGAGCCCGCGAACGGCTGTGTTTTTTGTGACAGGCTCCTCGTGGATGACTTCCTCGACCATGCTGTTGAACGATCCGCATTGTGGGCATTTCCCCATATACGAGGCCGTGACACGTCCACATTCCTGACAAACGTAACGAGTATGTGTTTTTGCCATAAGTCAAGTATAACAGAATTTATGTTCTAATCCTCTTGATGAGAGAGTGGGCATATCTAAACGAGAGGTTGCAAGAAATAAACTGAGTGAAAGGAATATCTAGGAGACTGCAGTTTCGCCCTTTACACTTTGGACATTTCATCCTTTCATTCTGTATTATTTTGGGTCTAGTTACGCTGACCCCAAAAAAGTCAACCGGAAACCTGTGAACTGCACCATGTTACAATTTATTGACGGAGATTAAGAATGAGGCAAACAATACGAAATTTTTTCAAAAGCGAGACCTCCCTTGCTGCCTTGCTAATTCTCCTGACGACTGTAATTACCTATGGAGTGAGTATTCCCAGGCTTGGGTATTATCATGATGACTGGTTTGTGCTTTGGTCGGGTCAGATCCGTGGCGCCCAGAGCCTCATGCCGTTATTTTCAACCGATCGCCCGTTCATGGGCGTTGTTTATTCCTTCGTCTATCGTCTTTTAGGCAACACGATCGTTAACTGGCATTTGTATGCACTGTTGTGGCGATTAATTGGTGGACTGGCGTTTTTCTGGATCCTGCGTCTGATTTGGCCGAATCAAAAATATACGACGACCCTGATGACAGTACTCTTCATCATCTATCCGGGGTTTCTATCAGAGCCAAATGCAAATACGAAACAGAATCATCTTTATGGGTTCGGAACTGCGCTGCTTTCCATCGCTTTAATGCTTCAGGCAATGAAGACGAACCAACGCAGTTGGAAGATCTTTTGCAGCATCCTATCTCTGATCCTGACCGCGAATTATCTATTCATCTATGAATATATGATCGGTTTTGAGGGCACGCGCGTAATTCTTCTGGGATACGTTTTATATAAGGAGGGATACAAAGAAATTCGCTCATTAGCCAGTGAGATCATTCAAAGAGCATGGCCCTATTGGATCGTTACCGCCGGGTTTTTATACTGGCGCATCTTTATTTTCGAGGGCTCCAGAAATGCGACCGACGTATCCGGGTTAGCCGGAAGTTATCTCAGTAATTTTCGTTACATGTCGATTCGGGTGATCCTGGAAACAGCAAAGGATTTTTTGGATACGACAGTTTTTGCATGGTTTGTGGAACCTTATCAATTGCTTTCACTGGCTCCCTACTCGAATTTGGCATTCGCGTTGCTTATCGCTGGGCTTGTGTCAGCACTGGTTCTGCTCTATATGTTCCTGTTCAAAAAATGGTGGGGAGCGGATTACAACGAGGCAGAGATACCTCGACTCATGAAAGATTTTATTTGGATAGGTGCCCTCGTCGTCTTATGCGCAATTGTGCCGGTGATATTGTCTGACAGGCAGGTTGAGCTGTACGATCCCTACAAGAGTTATGGCCTCCATCCGATACCCGGAGTGATCCTTTTCGTTGTGGGAATTGTGTTCATGCTTCAGCCGAAATTCCGACGGCTGATCCTGATCGCTTTGATTGGGGTTTCGGTCTCGACTCAAATATTGAATGCAGATTACTGGGCGCAGTATTGGAAGATTCAACGCGAAATGTGGTGGCAGATGACCTGGCGCGCACCGGACATCAAAGCCGATACACTGGTAATGGCATATATCTCGGGAGGCTACAACCCACAGCAGGATTACGAGATTTGGGGACCTCTCAATTTGATCTACAATCCAAGCCCCGCAAAAGTGCCCGCTATCCAGGCAGAAGTTCTTAATTCGGATACATCTTACAGTATCTTGCAAAAAGATGTTCTTAACAATCACGTTCGTGATATTAAACTCCACAGGGATTTCAACAATCTACTTCTGCTAAGCATTCCCTCCTCAATCTCCTGTATGCACGTGATTGACGGACAGTTACCCGTTTACTCTGCAAGCGAAGCGCTGCTGGTCGAAAAGGTTGGCACATATTCGCATGTTGATCGGATTATTCCAACTGGCTCCGCTCCTGTTCCGCCTTCGTCAATATTTGGTACTGAGCCTGCGCACAACTGGTGCTATTACTATCAAAAAGCCTCCCTGGCCCGCCAAAATGGTGATTGGGATGAGATCGGTAAGCTATATGATCAGGCGCGCAAGTTGAACCTCGGCACAGATGACAAATCCGAAATGATCCCGTTTTTTGAGGGACTTGTGAATTCAGGCCGATATGAGGATGCCCAGGCTCTTTATAAGGAAGAGATCAAAGGGCAGAATGAAATGCGCTTCCCCTTGTGTAATTTTTTAGCCAAAGATCCAGGCTACCCGCCGGAGTTTGGTTATGATTATCAAAAAGTCTATGAGCTTCTGTGTAAATCTTGAAGACGAACTTATCGTGTTTCGGTTAATTTGACCATTCGACCCGTTCGCTGAGATTGATACGCAGCCAACGCGAGAAGCAGGGCCTGAACTCCATCTTCAAGACTGCAGAGCGGTTCCTTCGCCCCGCGCACGACTTCAATAAAATGACGCGTTTGCGCGGCGAAGAGTTGGTTCCGCTCGAAGCCTTCAGGTGGCGAAAATGATTCCATAACGGGAGCAGGCGGGTTATCTGAGTAGGAACCGAACGATGCGGGGTATTTATGGAAGTGCAGAATGCCATCTGCATTGTCCAAGCGTAGAGTCCCGTTCGTTCCGACAATTTCCAGGCGATGGACTGGTGGTCGCTGAAAATAGTTGACATGGACTCCGCCCACCGCGTCATTTGCAAATTTCAATCCAATTTCCGCGACATCTTCAACATTAATCTCAAGCGGGGAAAAATGACCGTTGAACGACCACAACGATTCGACGTCACCGAGCAAATATCGTAAATAATCCAGCGGATGCGTGAGCGTGACGATCACACCACCTCCGAGATCGGCGCGGGCCGCATAACTCTGACGATAATCCTCCCACGGATGCCACTGCGGCAGGTACTCGCCCCAGTGCGCGTGGACCGTTAATATTTTTCCAAGCGCATTGGATTGAATCAATTCACGTGCCTGATTTAAAGTAGGATGATAGCGAAACTGAAATCCAACGAGAATTTTGCTGCCACTTTTCCCAGCAGTTTTTTGTAAAACATCCAGTCGTTCGAGAGAATGCGAGACAGGCTTTTCAAGCAATATATGACATCCTGCCTGTGCAGCAGGAATCGCAACATCTAAATGCAGGGAGGTTGGATTCGCCACAATGACTGCGTCGGGCTTATGCTGTTGAAGTGCTTCCTGTAAATCCGTCTCAACGGGATAGCCCGCCAATTCGTCATCTGGCACGGTCGCTTTGCGCGTACGCAACAGAATAATATCCTTTTCCCCAAGTGCAATTAGATTACGAAAATGTCTCCGGCCAATGGAGCCAAGACCTGCGATGAGAAACTTCATTCCAATTCCTTGTGATAAGCGATCAAGCGATTGACCATCTCAAACCCAAGCGAGCGGTAAATGTTCAGAGCATTTTCATCATCTCCCCAAAACTCAAGGATGATCGGACGAGCTCCTTTTTTACGCAAATGTTCGATCTCCGCCAGGACCATGGGACGCTGATAACCATGCTCACGATACTCCTGAATGATGCCAGGTCCGTCGAGCAGATCGCTTAATTCGCCATTGCCTTCCCGTTTACCCTGGGATTTTAACGAACAAATCCCAAAGATTGAATCCTTTTCGTCAAAAAGCAGAAGAATATCCTCTGCCTCATAGTATTGTAGGAAACGCGGAGACTTGCGTTCTTCTTCCGACGGATTGTCATCGTGCTGGTGACCCCACATCCCTCGATAGCACTCATTTAACGCCTTTAACAGAATGAGTGGGTCATTCACTTCTGAATATTTTTTGAGTGTAAAGCCTTTAGGAAATTCTGCTGAGGGGTAGTCTTCCCGTGAATCTAATTTCATCGACCCTGAAGTGCCAACCTGCTCAAATCCATGATGTTTCAAGAACAAGTTTGAGGCGCTGTTGTGCTCATTGGCATAAACAAGGATATCCCTTGCACCAAGCTGACGGACGCGGTTGAACGTCAATTCAAGCAACTGGCTTCCCAATCCCCTCCGTCGCTGAGAGGGATGGACGACAGTATAGATCGTGCAACGTTGCGAAGGCTGCTCAAGCGCTGTCCCGTAGCCAATCAACTTTTCCTCCGCCTCCGCGACCCATGTGTCTTGGCCTGGGCGATAATTCGGCCAAGTCAGCGCACTCCGCAGATATTCTTCTGAGGTATCCTCTCCATCACGGTCAATTGACTCAATTTCCGTCAGCATACGTGCAAGAGGAGATAAATCTTGTCCAGGAACATAATGACGAATTGTGAAAGAGTTTTCCATAATACTTACCAGTTCAAATCCTTTTCATAATTCCATTTGATCAGCATCTCGCCTGCGACCTCCTTGAAAAGGGATTTGTCGCGCGCAGTGAAGAGTCGTTCCCAATTCCCCGCGTGTCCTTTTGGCAGGAAGGAGGCGATCCCTTCGTTCCTATTGGTTTGCCATTCTTCATCGGGGTTGGACTCCATCTCGGCTTTGATCTTTTCCTCCAAAACCTTGTCTACCTTCTCCACACCTAGAAATTCCCACAATCGCCTTAGTTCTTCAAAAGGACGCTCAAGCATATCCTCATACCGCAGGCTGCAATAATGATCCCCAAATAATCGTTTCCCTTCCTCTTCAGTTTCCTGTAGGTTGGTTACCCAGCCCTTTGCCACGCGGCGAATGACCGTTTCCGTAAAGATAGAACGCGTGCCATTGGTAAAGGGAGTCTGGTTTTTGCGCAGTTCTTCGATAATGCGTTTATCTTCCGCCTTCAGAAACTTGGATTCCTCCACAAGATTGCGAAACCTCTCTGAGATCAGCACATCCCGTCCATCACGGACAATATAAACAAGTTTCGCATCAGGATAAATGGAGTGCATATCTCGCACGGCTGGACCATGAATTGTGGATGAGGGGCTCTTATCCCCGACGATGCTCTTGCCTTCTTTGGCTGCGTCGCGTTCCATGATGAAATCTGCTGCAGCGCGCAAGACGAGCGGCGAGAGGTCGCGTCCCTGGTTCCAGCGGTTGGACTTGCGCGTCAGCCACTCCTCCTCTTCAGGCGTATTGACAAGTGACTTGAGCAACGGCTGGCGTGTGAAGAAGTGGGCCTGATAATTGCAGTGCACTTCGGTGTGCAGACGGACGAGCCGCATAAGGAGAGTTGTCCCGGAACGAGCGTGACCGAAGATGAAGAACTTCTCGCGCGGGAAGAACTGCCTGATCTCTGCGACTTCCTCTGGTGTGATGGCAGGGATGGGGTTACGCTTTTTCTTTTTGGAGTCGCCTTTGAGGAGGATGCGTGCGGCGGATTTGAAACGAGAAAACATGATCAAGACTCCAGATGATCGTGCATCTGTTTTTGAATCGAGCCAGCGAGCTTTTGCATGAGGTCTTTGTCGCGTTCCAGGTCAAATTTCGGGGCGCTATCCCAATCATAAAACCATACCGGACGGGAACGGAACTCATCTGGTTCATCCGCGTAACGAGGAATGATGTGAGTATGCAAGGCATGCTCAGTATTTCCCAGTGTTTCATAATTGATTAGTATCGCTCCTGTCACTTCCAAAAGCGCATCGCCGATAATAGTCATGTCTTGTAGATAAATCGAGCGTTCTTTCAAGGAAAGACTGTTCAAGTCACTTGCAACCGGATCAGCAAGCAATAGACAATATCCGTGCAATAGCTGCCTATCCCCCAAAACTGCCCAACCTGATGGCATACGGCAAATCACATACGGATTTTTACCCTGTTGTGCTTCCTCTACACGACGATGGATTAAAGTTGTCATAAGTGATTCTGTTACCTCTTCCAATTTAGCATGACTAACCCAGCCAGACAAACCAAAATTCCCAAAATATTCACCCAGGAAATCTTATCTTTGAAAAAGAAAATCGCTACAGGGACCAAAATTAGTGACGCAACCACATTTGTTAACACCGCGGCAATTCCCAGATGCCAGCCAGCGCGGTACGTGAGCAGAAATCCAAATTCAATGCCGACTACGGCGATAGCAAGTCCGATGCTTGCCCAGTTGAGTTGTTTCAGCTCGAAGGAAAGTCCATTTTTGATAGGGAAGAAAATGAAAGTCAGTAAAACAACTACGAAGGCAATCGCGTATGTCACCAGTAAAGAAACCGTGAAGTTGACATTTGACGGCGTACTCTTGGCTGTAAAGTGATACAGCGCGCTGGAGCAAATGGCGAGGGTGATGGAAAAGTAAAAGAGGAACATGGATTTCTTCATAATCATAATACGAACCTGTCATGCGAGCCACCGTTTTGAGCTTAGCGAGGGTGGCGTTGCAATCTCGGCTCACCACCAAACTCTTGGTTACAGGCAAGTTGAGATTGTTTCACCCATGGATCGCAATGACACTAGGAATTTAATACTTTCAAAATATATTCTGCTGTACGTTCGCCTGAGGTTCCATCGGTAAAGGTAATTTCGTCCTCGATGAATTTTCTGCGTTCCGCCGCGTCAAGCGAGGGATTCTCGAGATAGAGGTTGATCACCTCGCATAGTTCTTTCGCATCACTTGCCACACGTCCGGCCTTCGCGTCACGGAAGCGTTTGTGGGTGGGCCAGTTGCCAATCTCTTTCAACGATAAAGAGAATTTGCCTTTCTTATTCCACCCTCCTGGGAGATCAATCACCGCGGCGACAATGGGTGTGTCGTGGACCGCGGTCTCGACGACCATTGTCGAATAGACCGTGACTAGTACATCCGAGTGCGACATCATGGATGATTTCTCGTCCATGTCTTCGCCACCATAGTAGCCAAGCGAACCACCCAAGGCGACAGGTTTGACGACATGCACATTCGGAAATTGTTTTTCGAGCGCAAAAATCCGTTCGCGCTCTTCAGCAAAGATCTTCGGTTTATCTTGAAAATGACTCGGATGCAAACGGATCAACAATTGCGAGGGTTCAACCAAATCATTCGCTGAAATCAATTTTGCCAGCGCTTCCACGTTGGGATAATTCGGCGCGAAATGAACAAATGAACATGCGTATGAGATTAGCTTACGGTTAGTGTCCAGTCCGTGTAGTTTGAAATAATCATCCTTTGATAACTGCCATTCTTTTCTGAAATAACCATCATACGACGGGATACCGCCGATATGTACTCGCTCCGGGTTCCAGTCCGAGCCGTAGACCAACTCATCCTTTTGCAGTTGTGACCAGCAACTGGCGTAATCCATCGGCGCGCCGCGAATGGCGTAACTCGACGGGTTGTCCCAACCGACAATCGCAGCCATGGTTGGCACGTTGTGCAGCGTCGCTTCACGGAGCAGGTAACGGTCCAGCCGCCAGCCTGCCGTCGAAGCGATGACGAGATCAGGCTTATGAGATGCAAACAGATCGGCGTACAGATTTGGGCGGGGAATGAAGCGGTTCTGGATCTGCACGAGAAAATTGCGGGCGAAGGCAAACGTTCGCAAAACGAGAATCCCCAGGGCCGCGGGAATCCAGATCCCCAAACGGAATTTCCAACCGTTCTCGACCCAGACTTCCCAAATGTGACTGTCCATGGCTTCGGTGTTAATGCGCCACGAGCCGCCGACGCGCCGCAGGTAGGCGAGCAGCCATTGCAGGCGCGGGTGGAAGGTGCTGGCGTATTTGTTTGCTTCCTTGAGGCGCAATCCTTCGAAGGTGAGACCTGGGCGACCAAAGCGGCTAGAGATCTGGGAATTGGTTTCGTCGTCTGTGAGGACAACGATTTCCACGCCGGCGGCTAAAAGGATTGGAACGACGGCGCTTTGGAGGAAGTAGATGATTGCCATGCCATGGTCGGCGGAGATGAAGATTTTTTTTGACATTATTCTTGTAGTGTGGATAAAGCAGAGTTCACCGTTTTGCTACGAGTAGCGACGATGATTAAAGCAAGAATAGCAAGCATTGATGGCAGCACTAACCCAAACGGGAAAGAAAAGTTGTCCATCTCATCTGAACTGGCAAGAATAAAAGTGTTTAACATACGAAGAATATCCAAACCAAGGAAAAGCCAAGCAAGCGGATGAGTGAACATATTTCGAAAAGTATAAATAATTCCAATAGTTAAAATTATTGCAGGTATAAGAGGCAACCAACTTCCAAGCAATTGTTTGATGTTATCGAACCAGTTATCGTACCAATAGGTACCAATTGTTGTTGTAATATAGAACCAAAGTGGATAAGCTAATACAGGTTTCAAAGTAAATAAAGCTATCAAGCGATCTAGTTCATCTTTCCTAAACCACACTAATAAAACTATCCCAGCTACAAAGGGCAACAATAATGGCAGTACAATAAAAATGACCAATAATGGACCATCAAGTGTTAGTGACATGAAACCCTCCCAGACCGAATTTCAATTGAAAATTCTTTTTATTCGTGATGGTTTCGATACGACAGCGGAAAAGCATCGCCGTCTACTCAACCACCGCGTTGGTCAAGAATAAGAATTATCTCATTGATTTTCTTTTTATCAAAATCTTCATCTTTGGTCGACTCGACATAATATGAGCTATCGCAACACTCAAGGATATACATCCATGCCATAGAAATTTCTCGTTCCCAACGGTGGTTGAGCGCAAGCAGTTGAAACCACCGGGGTTGGTTGTTACGAATAATACCAAATGAAAATCTTGTTATATACAGCCAGCAACATTTTCTTAATCGGTCCCATTTCCAGCAGACGCCGCTTCAACCCTGCTTTTTTCTTCCCTTTTCCACGTTCCTTCAACTCCCCTCGCAAATACCCAAGTGTATTGGATAGATTCATCGCCAGCGGATCAGAGACCATTAGCCGTAGCAAGCCCGCGTCGTTCATGCGCTTGTCCAACTGGCGGACCTGTCCCATGGGTTTATCCATGTCGAAGGGCAGGAATTGCTGCAGCGTGGACTTGTACGCGGTGAATTGCCAGTGTGACGCGCCAGCTATCGCAGTCACACCTTTGTACTGGATGTGCCAATCCTGTGTCTCTGCATACACCTTTTTATTCTCTTCCTCGGTTTGTCCGAGCGAGAGATTGAATTCAAGGAAGGTTTCCCAAGCGATGAATTGTCCCTCTTCGAGTTGGGCATTTTCGCGCGCCCACTTGAGTGTTGATTCAATAAGCTCAGGAGGTGTCCGGAAGGGACGGGCGGTCACCATGCCAACGTTTGGAAACGTTTCAAGAATTTCCATGGAGCGTTTGAGCCAATTCGGAGAAAATAAAACGTCGCTATCGGTATAAGAAATAATTTCTCCAGGCGCGCCAGCCAACACCACATTCCACGCGCCGCCTTTGCCCATATTCTTTTCAGCGAGAATTAGATATTGGATGCGGCCTTCTTCTTTTTCCTTCACCAGAAAGTCTCGCACTTCGGCGCAGGAACCGTTATCAAAAACCATCAGGTCGAAGGGCAGACCCGCGTCCTTGCGCACGGATTCAAGTGAGACTTTCAATACATCGAGAGTCTCCGCGTAGAATCCGCTCAGGAAGGGGATGTAATTCAGCAAAGCAACGGTGATCCGTTCGGGGCGAGGCACGTCTTTGACGAATTTGGCAGGGTTTTGACCTTTGCGCATTCAGCACCTTGATAATCCGCTGGTCGAGTAGTCCCGTGCAAGTCGGGACGTATCGAGACCACAGGTAACTTGAAAATTCCAGATTTACATTAAACGTCTGGTTTCGATACGTGGCGCTTACAGCGCCGCCTACTCAACCAGCGGGGAATATTTGTTATTTGAATAGTTTCTGAATTCTCTTCTTCCATCTCTTCGGTCTTGCCACATTCTCGATCATCTTCTCGGGCAGGAAGAAGAAGATTTTCCGCAGGAATAATTCGACGCCGCGCATGAATCGCAGGTACGTCATCTTGGGGCGAACAAGTTTACCATCTGGGGCCAGTTGGTGAGTTGCATCCAAAATCGTGTAGCGGATGTTGGCTTCCCCACCCGCGAGACGGATGTTTTCGTTCGTATCCGGATGTTCGTAATGGGGCTTGCCACCTGGTAGGTGGCTGTAATCATGGTTTTGATGCACGATCATGGCGGCGGGCGTACAGTCAATCACAGACCAATTTTCCTTGCGCGCTTCGTAGATCATCCAGTTGTCCCAGCCGGCGCGACCGATGGCGAAGTTGGGGATATCTATATAGCAGGATTGTGGAAAAAGGAAAAAATCGCTTCCTGCGGGACGATGGAGGGTACCTTGACGATGGACCATAGACGATAGACGATCCTGCCAGCCTTCGGAGAATTCGATGCGTTGGGTGATATCTAAGTCCCAGCGTTGGCTGAGTAAGACGAATTTGTCACGCTGCGGACGTGACCTACGTGCGGCTTCGAGGAAATCCGGCATGAGGATCATGTCCGCGTTGATGATACAGAGCAGGTCGCTGTTGCTATTTTGGCGCGCGAGCTGAAACATGGACGAGATCAACGGCGTGCCATTCTCATTACACTTCACATTGGGAATGTGCTTGACACCAAGTTCCTGCGCGGTTTCGGCGAGGCCAGTTTCCTCGCCGAGCAGGATCACTTCGACATCCGGGAGCAGAGTCCATGATTTGATCGCGTTACGTTGAATCATCGCGATGTGCGGATTGGTGAAAGGTTTGGGGGCGGAGAAAAGGGTTATTAAAGGCATTCGTAATTTGTAATTAGCTGTCACTGGCGCGCCTGTCTATGTCTTTCAGAGTCTTATGTCTGACATTGGCATTGATTTGCATGAGTTCAGGTTTATTATGAACCAAAGCTAAGACTTCTTTCCAGCTAAAATCATCGCGCCCATTGAAGCGACTGTAGACCTGGCGCATAAATTCTAGATCTTCGGGCGTATCTACCGTCCAACGATAGTCGCCAAAGTCAGTGATGTGATTCAAGAGAGCGATTCGAAATCCGCGTGGAGAGACTCCAGTTTGCAGTTGACGGTTGATGGTTGTCAGTTCGACGCCTTCATAAAAATAGGGCATGGCATGTTCGCGGTGTTGGGGTTCTTTCGCTTCCCTGCATGCCTTTTCCAATACTTTGAACGTGCAGGCTTCGACATCCAAGCCAATCGGATAGGTTCGACTCCACGGCGGAGGGAGGCGGTTACAGACGAAGTCGTATTCATCTTCGAGCAAAGTGTTGACGACATCATCGATCAACACCGGGTCAATGACGGGACAATCTGCAGTGATGCGGACAACTACATCAGCCTTCACTTGTTTCGCAGCCTGATCGTAACGGTCCAGCACATCGTAGAGGCTGCCGCGCGTGAAAGGGATTCCGCTGAAATCGCAGTATTCCGCGACGGGGTCGTCGGAGGGATCGGTTGTCGTAGCGAAAATCGTTTCGGTAACGGTGGCAGCCCGCGAGGTCCGAATGAAAACGCGCTGCAACATGGGTTGACCCGCGATATCGGCAAGAATCTTGCCGGGCAAACGCGAGGAGGACATACGCCCTTGAATAATGGCAACCACTTTTGGTTTCATAATAAAATGTAGCAACGACTCAAGTCGTTACTACGAAGTTTGAGCCTCCGATGGGATGGGCAGAGCAGTCACAAATCCTTTTGCTCTGAATTTTTCAACATAGTCGTGCACAGTTTGGTAATCAAGACCGACCTGTTCGGCGATGTCAAAGATCGTGTGCTGACATTCGAAGCGCATCATGATCTTTTCGATAGCACGGTTGAGTGCCCAGTTCTCGCGCCAATCGACCCAGAGACCGTGGCCGCTGAGAAAAACGGGACCGCGGAACGTGCGCTTCGGGATATAGTTACTGGCGTAGATGCGGATGATCTCTTCAGCAATTTGAGCCGCGCCGACCAGCATGTCTTCGTCTATGATATCGAGATTATCGTCGGTAGTGTGATATTCGTCGTAGGGAAAACGGTTGAGCGAGATGCATGGCACGTTGACGCCAGGTCCGTTGATGACGCGTTCATCGTTGGCGGGTGCAGCTGCGAAATCACGTTCGTCGTGTTCAGTGTCGCGCAAAATGTAATTGGTAATTCGGTCGAGGAGGTGATTGTGTTGTCTGGTGTGGTGCCACGCGATCTTATTTTTGTTGCCCGTCATCTCCATGAAGATTCCGCCGCGCAGATGCGGGATGAGTGACTCGTTGTGCGCGAGCCAGGCAATCGTGCCGATAGTCTCAGGCCCGAACCAAAAGCGGACGCTCATCGAG
>Ga0065705_10001838_pt1 | contig 51623 bp, 54 predicted proteins | sample SwibulcommuniRL2_FD_59092 | JGI IMG/M metagenome (GOLD analysis project Ga0065705, IMG submission 59092) | Bulk soil microbial communities from switchgrass field near Rose Lake, East Lansing, Michigan, USA - RL2 Bulk Soil v2 (version 2) | ecosystem: Environmental > Terrestrial > Soil >...
GGCCCGGAACAACGACCTCTCACTGAAAATGAAATTCAGCAAACAATTCTACAACTTTTACCCCAAAAGCATTTTGATCTCATCATTTCCCATAATCCCGCAGGAGAATATACCCGACATCGGAGGCATGAAGAAGTAGGCAAAGCTGTAATCACGCTTTGGAATCTTGGAAAAATCTCTGCCAATGAACTTTGGACCTTTGCTTATGAGGATGGAGGCAAACAATATCTTCCAAGACCCATAAATACAGCACACATTTACGAAGTCCTGCCTGAGAATATCTGGCAGAAAAAATATAGCATTATTACCTCAACCTATGGTTTTGAAAAAAATGGCTTTGAAGCCAAAACGACTCCGAGAGCGGAGGCATTTTGGAAATTTACAAGTTCACTGGATGCCCTACAGTGGCTAGATAAGAAAGTGTTTCACCATGAAAGTTCTATTGTTATATGATTACCCTCCCCCACCAGCTGGTCTGTCTACCCAGGGAGATCTTCTCTATCGGGGTCTGAAGGAACTGGGAGTCGAGGCTTACGCGGCTCATTTTGAATCCGCAACAGAGAAGGAATGGTATTACCGTTGGTTCAAACCAGATGTTGTTGTTGGCATCGGCTATTGGGGTCATACACCGCAGTTGGTTCTTCATCCCCAGCAACATGGCGTTCAGCCGGTGCCGTGGCTGGTGGCAGATGGTTATATTGCTAACTACCGGGAGGTGTTAAATGCGCTACCACTCATCCTCGTTACATCCAACTGGGTCAAGGAAGTGTATATTCGGGATGGCATTAAAGGCGATCATATTGAAGTGCTGCCAGTGGGTTGTGATACGGATCTATTTAGATCCTATGGTAAAAATGATCGAAAGATAACCTCTGTAAGAGAGACGCTGGGAATTTCACCTGATCAAGTGGTAATTTTAACAGTGGGAGGAGATGGTGCCTCAAAAGGAGCCCAGGAGGTGCTGCACGCGCTGGCAATGATGGATACCAAAGATCTCAATTGGAAATATATTTGTAAGGTGTGGCCCCAATCCCGAACCAAACTTCAAAATTTGTTTGATCTAGAAATGATCGCACAGTTGGGCATTGAAAAGAACGTTAGTTATGTGACGAATACCACCTCACGAAATCTGATGCCCTATTTAATTGGAGCCTGTGATATCTATGCCGCGCCCTCCCGGTTGGAAGGTTTCGGCATGGCTCAGGTGGAAGCCAATGCCTGTGAAAAACCGGTCATTGGGATCAAGGCCATGGGCATGCTCGATACCATGATCCATGGTGAAACGGCTTTTCTGGCGAATGTTGCTCAGGAGATCGTTTTGAATGAGGTAATATTGGGCAAGGAATCGGGTTTTAAGAGCAAACACAAGATTGTATTTCAATCTCCGCGAGTGGCAGAATATCGCGCTAGTGTTGATGATATTGCCAATTATTTGACGACTCTCATGACTGATTCAGCCTTACGCGACAAAATGGGCGAGGCCGGTCGAGAGCGTGTCGTCAAAGATTTTGATTACCGAGTTGTCGCCAAGAGGTTTGTGCAAATTATCAAGGAAAAATTAGGGATTAAATAGGCATTCTTGTGATGACAACCACCCTGAGCCCAACGATTGAAGAAGCCAGGCAGGCTGCACTCGAAGTACTTCTTCATAATAGGAAAGGTCCATACCAGGGTTTGCCTCGCACGGCTGGCTGGGGATACCCTGAGCCCTATACCCGGGACCTGATGATTTCCATGCTAGGCATTGCTGTTTCTGGGAATAAGGAATTGATTAAGAGTAGTCAAAGAGTTTTGGAAACCCTCGCAAAAAATCAGACCGAGCATGGTCATATCCCTTCCCTGGTTCATGATGAAGATGACCGGGGAGCAAGCGATACCACGCCATTATTTTTGCTGGCTCTGCCTATTTTTAAGAAAATAACTGGGAAACATAAATTTCTTCAAAAGGCCGGCCGAAAAGCCTTAACCTGGATGGCCTATCAAAGCCCGGCGGATCGCTCCCTGGTTACCCAGCAANCCACCAGCGATTGGCGTGANGAACAATGGGTAATNGGTCACGGACTATACGTGAATACTCTTGTTTACAGTTANCTCCGTCTCTTCGAGCAGCATGAACAAGCAGAGCAGTTGCTTAAGGAAATGAGGCACTTTACGATTACAGGAGATGTAATCCATCGTCACGTTCATGAAGGATTGGTGGTACCTCATAAGCCTTACTATGCATTATGGTCCTATAAGGTTTATAGCAGTGAGCGATTTGACCTGCTTGGGAATAGCCTGGCAATTCTCTCCGGAATTGCCTCACCCAGCCGGGCTGAGGAAATGATTGACTGGATTGAAGAGGAATGCCTGAGCATGAGAAAAAAAGGGCAATTGGCTCTTGATCTCCCGCCTAATTTTTTCCCTTTTATCCAGCCCGGAGAACCTGATTGGCACCCGCGTTATAAAAAATTTAACCTGCCAGGCGACTATCATAATGGCGGTATTTGGCCGTTTATTGCCGGGTTTTACGTGGCCGCCCTGGTAGCAGCCAAAAAATATCAACTGGCTGAGGAAAGACTTCTTGTGCTTACAGAGGCGGTAAGAACCTCCAATACCAAGCTGAACAAAAACTTGAAATTCGGTTTTAATGAATGGCTGAAGGCTCAGAACGGCAAACCCAGGGGGCAAAATTGGCAAAGTTGGTCGGCCGCGCTTTATCTCTATGCCGCAAAATGTGTTGAGGAAAAGAGAACACCTTTCTTTGATGAAATGCGGATAGGCCCAACTTAATCCAAAATGACATTTTATTTCCTCGCTGTAATCATCTCGCGCGCTTTTTTCACCACCTCGCGCTCACCCTCAAAGGCAAGCATTTCCATGGCTTCATCAGAGCTGACCCACCTCGACTCCTCTACTTCATGATCGTGATTCAAGACATCCCCACTCTTGTACTCTAACAAGTAGAAATGGACAAACTTATGGAATCGAACAGGCTTCCCGTTCTTAACACTCTGATACCAATACTCAATCGTTTCGATCAGTTTGATTAAATCCGTTTCGATGCCAGCCTCTTCTTTCACCTCCCGCACGGCAGTCACGGGTGGCGATTCACCTGGATCAACAATGCCTTTCGGCAACTGCCATCTCAACTTGGGCTTGACCGACACAATTGCTATCTCAAGCTTGGAATCCTGCCAGCGGAAGGCAACTCCTCCAGCGGAGATTTGATCCAACGTTTCAACTTTTGCTCTCGTAACGGATCCATTGTCTTGTTTTTTAGGCATATAAACTCTTATCGCAAATTGCTCTTGGGGAATAACACTCGTTCCGGTTCAGCGTTTAACTTTTCCAATAATTTTTTCGTGAGGCGGGTCTTAACCCGTCCAGATTCCTTTGGATGGACGAGGTAGCGTACAATCGCCTCCAGCCAAGTATTTTCACTGGCTCGAAAGTGCACAACAGGTCGTTCCTGAATTTCCAGTTCATCTACCGGAGTTTGGCTCAATAAATCCTTATAAACTCGAACCAGATCCATCATTCGTTCCCCAATCTCTTCCTCGACCACTTGCTGTAAGGTGTGGGCGATGAACTCCAGGTCACTGTCATAAGCCACTTGGAATTTAATTTCATTCCAAACATAAGGAAACAGAGGCCAGCTATAGTTATAAACAGTTCTGCTCAATACAAGAGAGTTAGGAAATTTAATAATGCGTCCGGAAGGATGCTGTGTGGAGAGGTAAGGCCCGCCAAATTCCCATAGGGTGGTATCAAGATAACTGACATCAATCACATCCCCTTTCGCTTCATCGATTTGGATGCGGTCTCCAACTCGATACGGCTGGCGAATAAGCAGGTAGATCCAGCCAATGAGGCTGGTGATCGGGGTTTGAAGCGCAAAGCCAAGGATCAGGGACAACAATCCCAATGAAGCAAGGGCTGTATACCAATTTGCAGAGAGAAGAGATAGACCAATAATGACGATGACCAGGACCACAACCAGATTCAAGACGCGCGTAAGATTGTAGCGAGCGGGCCGATTCTCAATTTGGCTGATCAGATAGACGCGAATGCTTTTTGCGATCGCCATAACGAGTACAACAAGAATGGCTCCAACTAACAACTGACGAACTAACGAAATATATTTGCCTGGAGTAGGGAAGATGTCTGAACCTAATAAATAATAAAAAGCGAGAAGCCCAAGTAACACAAGGATATAGGTACCAAACCAAAGTTTATCCTCCATTTTTGCAACAGGTTTGATTGCAGCTTCTTTGGTCCCGGTAGTCTGCTTCAGAGCAGCTTTGACATCTTCCTGTTCTTTGAGTTGTTCGACTTTAGCTTTATCATTCATGGAATGCACAATCCTTTTATCGCATCAAAACCGCCTGACATCCTGGAATGATCGGATGCCAAGCGGCTTAAGATTCAAATAAGATTTTTGGATTTTGGCATCCAGTCGAATACGATTGGATTTTTGCGCAACATCTCGAGTGGACACTGTCGGTCACGCGACCCGCAACTTGACCCCGCGCAAGGAGTGTTTTCTCACCTATGGCAGGCGCACGCTCAGACCGGAATTTGGTCCGGAAGGCACACCGAGGGTTGGCCGTTGGTCGCCGGGGTGGGACCGCAGATCATCGAGCAATTCTTGCGGAGAAATGGCAGTTTCCACGCGCGCCTCTGATTCCGGTCGCGGGTTGCGGACGGGCTTTGCCCGATACACAACCAACTCCTGAACTCCATCTTCAATCGCGCGTCGCGCTAGCCCTCGAATGTAGTAACGATTGAATTCACTCTCAGCCAATACTTCCGCGGCGTTCTCGGCGGTTGCAGCGATGGAATAGCCTCCTGTGGGATTCCGCCGGGGCAACGTTCTAAGAATGCGACGGTGTTCACGCAGACTCTGCGCCAGTGTTTCGTCGTTTCCGCTTTGAAGAGCCTCGCGCAATAAATTGGCGTAATCTCTTTCACCTTGTCCACTTAAGAAAGGGCTGATGTGCAATTGATTGTTGGCGACGTCATATTCCATCTCTGCCAACATCAGCTGTCGCGTACGATCATCCAGATTTTCAAAATAAAGAGCCATAGTTCACTTCCTTCTTGATTAACGTCCCTGTTTAAGTAGGTGTTATTCTCAGTCGAGAATAGAACCGCTGGTGTGTATGGCAGGCAGGCGGTTATTCAAATGGTTTATGGTCAGGAACGCGGGATATATAGAACAATTGTACTACAAATTGGCCTTAAATGCACGAATCAGGGCTGCGACGCTCGCGAATTAATTTTCATAACAGACAATGGAATTAGGGTTTGTTGTCAACCACTCGTTTCAATAGCTCAGAACGCGGCAACACGATCCATAGGAAAATGAAGAGCGCCAACAATCCCAGCGTGATCAGCAGGGAAACTAGGCTATCCTGCAAAATCAGACGACTGACCAAATACAGGTCCAGGCAGATGCTGAGAGCCAGCGATGCCATGCTCCAGAGCATCCAGCGGGTAGAGACATCAATAAACCGTCTGTGATACTGACACGGTCTATCTGGCGGTGATAAGCCGCTGGGGTAAGGATGAGCGCAATCGCTACGCTAACCAAACCGATGGCCAGCAAATGGAGTTGTTGTTCAAGGGTCGAAAGCTTCTCAGCAAACGTAGAATTGAAAACCGCAATCAACTGAAATCCGAAAAGAGCCTGGATGCCCGGCAGAAGCATACGACATTCCTCGATGAGATTGTCAAGGGCTGTGGGCAGGGACAATTCTTCCCTTGCTTCGTCATGTGAAGTTTTTTTATTCATTTCATCTCCGCTCTAAAACGACCCAATATAAGATAACGTTTGAAAATGAAAACCGCCCGACGTCCTGGATGGGGATGTGAGGCGGCCGTGAATTTGAACGAACTGTCTGGATTATAGCATCTACATTGAATTCTCTTAAATTTTTTGAATAACATCCCTAATATGGATAACCCCCCCTTGAATTACTCGCGTATTGATCCCACGTAGGTGAAGTCGCTTTCCTTCCGGCGAATTGACAAATTTCAGCGCATCCACGCCAAAACGGGACGAGAATTTCTGGCAGCCCGTGTGTGGATCTGGAGAAACTTCAAGAATGGCGGAACCAATGGCAAGTTGAGTGCCCGGCGGGAGGTTATCATCGCTGAGATCCATGTCGACATATAACTGATCACCTGCCAGCGGCCAATGCTCCTCACTCTGCGCGAGCAATGCAATCGTGCGGGCATTCATGATCGTGATCTGTTTATTGAGATTTGGCCGACCGTCTGTTGAGTGTACGCTGACGCGGACTTTCCATGTATCGCCGACGAGTCCTTCCGTTGCGTTCAATTCGCCTTCATACAAAATTTCCCGCTCATCAACACTCGGTCGCCGTACGATCATCTGGAGTGTGCCCTGATCCTTTGGCGACTGACGAATGTGTTCCATGCCCGCTTCGAGTTCTGTTACTGATAAATACTGTACGTTGAACATTGTGCCTCCTTTTTCTTTCCATAAGTATAGCATTTGAACGAACTTCTTTGTCAACTTTTTATCTGCAACTGCGGGCGTGGTGATACAATCCTCAGTGAATTCAAGAAGCCACGATGGCCAAAATCCAACTCCACAACGTAAGTCTAATTTATTCCGCTCCGCTGCGCGATCCAGTCAATCGTTTGTTTGAGATTAAGAAAGAGCGGCTCCAGGAGGATTTGCCTGGCGAAGCGATTCAGGGTGTTGCCGCGCTGGATCACGTGAATCTGACGATTCCCAACGGGCGGACATTCGTTGTCGTTGGACCCTCCGGTTGCGGCAAAACTACATTGTTGCGCGTGATCGCCGGCCTTGATAAAGATTATAGCGGGGAGATATCCTACGATGGGGAAGACGTGCGAAATATCGAAATTAAAGATCGCTATATCGGCATGGTCTTTCAAAACTATGCACTCTACCCCAACTTTAACAATGAAGGCAATCTCTCATTTTTCTTCAAGATGCATAATACTTCGGATGAAGAAACACGTGAGCGGATTCGTTATACATCTGAGTTGATGGGGATTGGCTTCAAGGAACTTTTGCCACGCAGGCCTGGCACGCTCTCCGGCGGAGAGAAGCAGCGCGTGGCGATCGCCCGTGCGATTGTCCGTGCGCCGCGTCTGCTCCTGCTGGATGAGCCGCTTTCCAATCTCGACGCGAAACTACGTGTGCAGACCCGCACGGAGATCAAACGTCTGCTACACCGCTTCAGTATCACCAGCCTTTATGTCACGCACGATCAGGTGGAGGCGATTGCGCTGGCAGACCAAATCGTTGTAATGCACCAGGGAAAAATTGAACAAGTGGGTACTTATCAGAATCTGATGGAGAATCCAGTCAATGTCTTTGTGGCAGGATTTTTGGGACTGCCACCGATGAATTTGTTCTCTGGTGGCTTTATCTCGGGGAACAAGCTGGTCCTGGATGATTACCTGATTCCACTTCCAGAGCGCGTATTTCCTCTTGTGCAAAATAATCAACCAGTGACTTTGGGGATGCGGCAGGAAGCAGTTAGTATATTCGGTGAATCAACTTCCAAAAATGGAGTTCAGCTACCGGCTGAGGTTGAATCGTTCGAATCCGATTTTGTGCACCGCACCCAGACCGTCCACCTCCGCAGCGGGCGTTGGAACTATTCAGGCCTGTGTCCCCTTGATATGGAATTCAGAACAGGGCAATTGGTGCGCGCGCAATTTGACCCTGATCATTTCTATTTCTTCGACACGAACTCTGGCCTACGTCTTTAAACCTGTTGGCGTGATCCGTTTCTCGTAGAACCGACTGAGCGGATCCTCCTGGTACGTTCCAAACGGGGGAATCCTTTGGAAGCCCATCTGCTCATACAAGCCAATCGCCTCTTTCTGATGAATGCCAGTTTCCAGTCGAAGGAGATGGATGTTGTGTTGCTGGGCGTAAGTCGCTAAATGATTCAACATCAGCCTGGCTAATCCCAACCCGCGGAATTGGGGACATACATACATTCGCTTGATTTCGCCATACTCTACTCCAAACAATTCAATCCCGCCACAGCCTGCCAGGACTCCGTCCTGGCGAGTCACAAAAAAGGCAACGCCCTGTTTCATTAGTTTTTCAACACTATATCCATGACGACTTGTTTTCGGGTAAAGCGGCTCGAGCTGCGCTTCCAGTTCAGAAATAAGTGTTATGGCATCGGCTGTATCCGGACGTTCTGCCACAATGACTGTTGTCATTCTTTGTTCCACCTTGTGATCAGCATTTTCACTTTTACTCGCACACTCGCATCCGCATCTCCGAGCGCCCAGGCAGAGCGCGTCACTCGTTTGGATTCTTCGTCCAATTGAATGAAATCCTCCCACTCTTCTGTGATCCATTCTTCCATTTCGCTCGGAGAATCCCATGCATAATAAAATGGGAAGAATTCTTCTGCCTCACGCCTGAACCATCCGCTTTGTTCTGCCTGCGCGATGGATTGATTGGCTGCGTTGTCATCTGAGAGACCCAATGGCAGGTCTTGAATACGGCCCGTTTCACGGATCTCGCGCGCAGATACTACTTCAATGGGCCAATTACTTAACATGGGACGCAAGTCGATCAAAATTCCATTTGGGACAAGCACTCGTCGAATTTCCCTCAGGGCATGGACCATGCCCTCGTGTTGAATTCATCAGAATGACCAGGCAAGAATCGCAAGATCAAATGTCTCTTTTGAAAAGGGAAGCTGCTCTGACATTGCCCGGGAAAAATAGACTTTGTTTTCCAGATCAGAGGGTCTGTCAATGGTAGCCACGCGCAAGGAGTCTGCTTCGAGGTCAATACCAACGGTCAAACGTGTTTCTTTTGTATATTGCCACGTGAGGCGTCCTTCGCCGCAGCCGATTTCCAGTACGCGTTTTCCCGCGAAGTTTGCAAACTTATGCAGATATTTTGTTTCGTTCCGTTCGGTGTCTTTTTGGATGGTCATACCCTCAACACTTTCGCGCCACGAATTTTCCCCTGCTTCATTTCCACCAATGCCTGATTGGCATCTTTCAATTCAAATTCCTGATAGTCAGGTTTGATGTTTGCCTCTGCGGCAAGCTGCAAAAACTCGCGCACGTCCGCGCGCGTCACATTCGCAACCGATTTGATCTCCTTCTCCATCCACAACTGGGATGGATAATCCAATTTCAACAGAACTTCCTTATCCACTTCTTCCTTGCGGATGGCATTGATCACGAGCCGTCCGCCTGGCTTGAGACGCTTCAAGGCTTCACTAATTGGACTCCAAACCGGCGTGGTATCAATGATGGCATCCAACCCTCCAGGCGGGACTTCGTCGATCGCGCCTGCCCAGGCCGCTCCCAGCGACAGGGCAAATTCACATTCCTGTGGATTTCTACTAAACACAAGAATGGCTGAATGAGGATATCTATATTTTGTAGTTTTCAATACAAGGTGATTTGATCCCCCGAATCCCATCAAACCTAGTGAGTGACCATCCTTCAAGTTGCACAATTTCAACGCGCGGTATCCGACGGCTCCCGCGCACAATAATGGCGCGGCTTCGGAATCAGAGATCGAAGCGGGGATGGGATGCACAAAATCCGCACGAACCTTCATGTACTCTGCGTAACCTCCATTGATGTCCCGTCCGGTCGCTTTGAACTCGGGGCAAAGATTCTCCCGACCCGATAAACAATATTCGCAATGCCCGCAGGCAGACGCAATCCACGCCACGCCGACGCGTTGACCCATTTTTATCGCGGACTCCAACGTCTCCTGACGTTGAGTTTCATCGCGCAACTCCAAAGTCGGGAGACTTTGGACTCCTTGGATAGTTCCCACCACCTGATGTCCTAAAATTACTGGCAACTGCGGCGGGGGAGTCCGCCCTTCGATTTCGTCCAGCTCCGTGTGACAGACTCCACATCGGGCAACGCGTAGCAAGACTTCGCCTTCACCAACTTGGGGCTCAGGAATATCTACAAAAGAAAGGGGAGATTCGTTTTGTTTGAGAGATGTGACCTCTCGTAAAAGCATTGCCTTCATTTTGTTCGCAGTGTCGCGGCAAACTCGACGCCTTCCTTGACCCACGCGCTGAGTTGCTTTTCGGTTTTGACTCCATCCGCTTCAACAAGCAGCCAGCCTTTCATGGGCCTTCCAGTCATATCAAAGGGACGGGCGTGAGGCTTTTTAAGCAGAGCAGTATGTTTTTCAGGATCAACGCGTACGATAAGGTCGTCTTTATTGACGCCACAAGCCAAATTCCCATTGAGTAGGAATCCAACGCCGCCGAACATTTTCTTTTCGACGACAGGAATGCCGTCCAGTTGCGAGCGAATTCGTTCAGCTAATTTGAGGTTGTATGCCACATTGCCTCTATTTCTCGATGAGACGCTTGAAGTAAAAATGAGCGAGCGGGGGTTGTTGAGCAATGCCAGACATTTCCCAGCCCTCCTCACCGAGTTCATTTAACGCTGCTTCATCAAGGGGACCTTCTTTTTTCAAATTGCGGACAATTTGTTTGTATTCCCATTTCAATCTTTTTTCGACGTAAACCATAGGAGGGCGGATGGGTTCTGATTGTTTGGGTTCATACGGTGGAATGAGGGTGCGGTTCATATCTTCACTCCTTTGTTCTACTATTTCAATCTTTTATTAAGCCCCCATGATAAACCAGTTCGTAGGCAATCTCCTGTCCACAATGGATAGTTTCGCGGCCATGGAAACAATCTGCGCTGCCTTCGCTGGCATCCACATAAGTAAGATTGCCTTCTGCATACTCAAAGCCTCCCAGGAAACGCTCCTCCTTGTACATGCATGAGAGGCTGGCTTTGATCATTTGTCCTGCCCGGGCAGCAGTCAGGAGATCGTCGCGCAGGATACGACCGTAATAGTTCATTGCCCAGACCGGCTTTCCGGCAAAGTATACAACTTCTTCACCGATGAAATCACTGCCACCAAAGTAGCTATCGAGGTAATTCCACTCACCCTCTGAGAAGCGGAGATCATGCGACCCAGGCCGGCAGGGAGTTCCGTGTTTTCCATCTCCGACATAAGTTGCGGACTTGGCGCGAACGATGAATGCATTCAACTCCTGGAGGACAATGGCCATTTTTCTATCCTGTCCCAAACTGACGATCTCCTGCATCTCCGAGTCCAGGCACGATGTAGGCGCGCTCATTGAGGTGATCATCAATGGCGGCGATGTGAATATCAATATCGGGATGCGCGGTTTGCATGGCTTTGATTCCCTCGGGTGCGGCGATGAGACCAACGAATTTGATTCTCTTCACACCCCAGCGTTTGAGAATGTCAGCTGTTGCAGTGGCTGAACCGCCTGTTGCGAGCATTGGATCCAGGATCAGACAGACCGAAACGCGCGGCTCGATAGGTAATTTGTTGTAATACTCCACTGGTTTGAGTGTATGTTCATCTCGATAGAGGCCAATATGCCATACTTCCGCACTAGGCATCAAACCCCACACGCCTTCGACCATTCCAAGCCCCGCGCGCAGGATGGGGACAAGGCCGATCTTTTCCTGCAATTCCGTGCCGGTCATTTTTGCAAGGGGTGTCTCAAATTCGCGAGGCGTGACCGCCAGATCAACAGTCGCTTCATAGGCAAGCAGCGCCGCGATCTCGCGTACCAGTTCACGGAATTTCTTGGGTTCGGTCTTTTTATCCCTCAAACGCGAGAGTTTATGCGCCACAAGTGGGTGATTTGATGCGTAGACATTGGACATGATGGCCTCCGAAATTGGGTTACTTTATTATAGTCGTGAAGGTGATTTTTGACCCGTGACTCTGGCTCCCATCTTGCGTACATTAGAGGAGCGCAAGGAGTCCACGATGAAACTCGAAGGCCTGCATATCCTTATGACCTATCAATGCACCTGTGAATGCGATCATTGTTTTGTGTGGGGGAGTCCGTGGCAAACAGGGACACTTACATTGGAGCAAATTGAGCAAATCCTTGCGCAGGCAAAGGAAGCGGATGTCACATCCGTTTATTTTGAGGGCGGTGAGCCATTCTTATATTACGCAATTTTGGTTCAGGCTGTTCGCAAAGCTGCTGACATGGGTTTCTCAGTTGGAATTGTGTCGAATGCATACTGGGCGAATTCTGTGGCTGATGCAGAAGAGTGGCTGCATCCCTTTGTAGAGCGTCTTGCAGATCTTACCGTGAGCAGTGATTTATTTCATTGCAGTGAACCTATGGGCGAACGTCCGCAGAATGCCCTGGTCGCGGCGAAGTGGTTGAATATCCCAGCCGGAATGATCAGTGTGGCGCAACCGAATGCGGATGCCCAGCAGTCACATGGTCAGATCGAAGAGGAAAGTGCCGTGATGTACCGCGGTCGGGCGGTGGAAAAGCTCGCTCCGCGTGCGACCCGTCATCCCTGGGAAGGATTCAATGCCTGTCCCCATGAAGACCTGCGCGAGCCGGGCCGCATCCACCTGGATCCGTTGGGAAATCTGCAGATTTGTCAGGGCATTACAATCGGGAACTTATTTGAGAAGCCGTTGCAGCAGATTTGTGAAGAATATGATGCAGATGCTCATCCAATCTGTGGGCCGCTCCTGTATGGTGGACCGGCTGCCCTCGTGAACGAATACAATTTTCCGCACGAATCTTCCTACGCTGACGCCTGTCACCTGTGCTATGCAGCACGGATTTCGCTCAGGCCGCGTTTTCCAGGGCAACTCAGTCCCGATCAAATGTATGGAGTGATTAAATGACCGGTAATGATTTCGTGACCTTTTTTCTGCGCACCCCGTTCCATATCTTTTTAGGCAATACCCTGTTGATCACCGTAACCGGCTGCAAAACAGGCAGGAAATATTCCACGCCTGTAGGTTTTTATCGTGAAGACGATACGCTGTGGGTGATCTCCAGTCGCGACCGAACCTGGTGGAGGAATGTAAAGGATGGTGCAAATGTCTCTTTATTGTTGAAGGGGAAAACAGTAGAGGCATTCGCCAATGCAGAGCTGGATGAAAAAGACGTGGAGGCCCACTTACTTAAATACATTCACCAAATGCCGAGGCTGGCGAGGTCGCTGGGAATTCGAATCGAACATAAAATTCCAAACGCAGAAGATATTGAGCGTGTTGCGAAAGATAGATTGTTTGTGATCATAAAACCTTCCCTGGCAAATGGGTAGAATTTAATGAAGAGACGTNCATCAAATTTTGNGCAGGAATCATTTCAACAATGAGACTTNGCTAAGAATTTTCTGAGCCTCAACAANCCTCCAGGAACGTCATTTCTGAGTGCTCGTTATGAGCAGNAGCGAAGGGCGGCGTCTGTTTGTGACTTAAAGGCAAAACGCCAGTTTCGAAAAGAAGAAAATCTTATGGCTCAGGATCAGTATAAGTGTAAGGAATGTGGCGCAACTTTCCATAGTCAGGTAGAAATGGAAAGGCATAATCGTACAGTCCATTCACGTTTTACATGTGATGTCTGCGGTGAAACCTTTGGTTCGGAATCTGAGCTTGAGGCTCACAACCGTATTGTGCACCCTGAAATTCAAAAGTCCAATTCGCGTTAGTCTATTTAGAATAGCAGATCTACACAGATAGTGAGACAGCCTGAATGCTTGAAGCGTTCAGGCTGTGCTGTTACAACCTGAGCCAAAATGTTGAGGGCGGGCACGAAGCATAAACTTTCTTAACATAAGTGCAAAATTAGGAAATCTGTCACAAGCTGGTGAAAAGAGTACAATGAAATTGTACGGCACGTGAGTCAAACGGTTGCCCTGGCGACCGTTTTTGTGTGTCTGAATAATTAAGCCTCCCTCTGGGGATACTTTAGAGAGTTCTCTTCAATTGATATGCAATCGAACCTGTTCACTCAATTCCTGATCGAACTGCGCGACGTGGTGAAAGTCTATGCCACGGCCGCGGGTGAGTTTAACGCGCTGAAGGGGATCAACCTGCAGGTGGGCGTTGGAGAATTTGTGGGCGTCATCGGCAAATCGGGCGCTGGGAAATCAACATTGTTGAACATGATCACGGGTGTGGATCATCTCACCTCTGGGGAAGTGATTGTCAATGCAAATGGTTCGCCTATATCCATCCATAAAATGAGTGAAGATGAAATTGCACTGTGGCGTGGGCATAATCTCGGTGTTGTATTCCAGTCATTCCAACTTTTACCTATGCTTACCCTCGTGGAGAATATTACTCTGCCTATGGATCTTTGTGGTACGTTCAAACCAAAACAATCCCGTGAACACGCGCTTGAATTGCTTCGTCTGGTCGAAATCGAGGATCATGCTGATAAGCTTCCATCGCAGATTTCCGGTGGACAGCAGCAACGGGTTGCCATTGCGCGTGCGCTGGCAAATGATCCAGCTATTCTCGTCGCCGATGAACCGACAGGCAGCCTTGATTCAGTCACTTCTGAGCACATTTTTGAGGTATTTGAACATCTTGTTAGCGACCAGGGCAAGACCATCGTCATGGTGACGCATGACCAGGCTCTTGCTCCGCGTTTCACACGGACACTGGGAATCGCGGATGGAGAATTGGAATCTTTAGAGCGCACAGACCCTGAATCTTTGGAAAAGGTAGGAAATGAAACCGCACCCCGCTTCGCCTAAGCCGCGCGCTAATCCCAATAACCACGAGATGTCTACCCCTGAAGCGATCATCGATATGCATGGCATTGTTAAGACCTTTAAAAATGCTGCAGGTGAAGTCACTGTTCTCAAGGGAATTGACTTGACCATTAACCGCGGCGAATTTGTTTCAATTGTCGGGAAATCGGGGAGTGGAAAATCCACACTCTTGAACATGATCACCGGCATTGACCACCCGACCGATGGACGTATGGTCATCGGTGGTACTGATATTTATACGGGCGTGACGGAGAGTCAGCGCTCGAGATGGCGCGGCAGAAACCTGGGAATTGTCTTTCAGTTTTTTCAATTATTACCGATGCTCACGTTGCTTGAAAATGTAATGCTTTCCATGGATTTTGCTGAAATATACGATTTCGATGAACGGCCAGAACGTGCCATGGAAATGCTCAAGCTGGTGGGACTCGAAAAATTTGCAAATAAGTTGCCTGTCCTGGTTTCTACAGGACAGCAGCAACTGGCGGCGATCGCCCGGGCGCTCGCCTGCGATCCACCGTTGCTGGTGGCAGATGAGCCAACTGGGAATCTTGATTCGAAATCAGCCAATGCGATCATTGATCTATTTGAGGAATTATCGCATCGTGACAAGACCGTCGTGATGGTGACCCATGATCCTTCCCTCACCTCGCGTACCACGCGCAACATTGTCATTGCCGATGGCGTGATTATTGGAGATAGCAAAAAGGATCGCTGGTTGAGTAGTGGCTCCTCACAAATAGCGCTCAGAGCTACTCAACCACCGTTTGAAGATAAATGATGAAACCTCGCTGGCGAAAAGTACTCCACGATCTGCTGGATAATAAGGCACGCACGCTGCTGGTTGTTTTATCGATTGCAGTGGGCGTATTTTCCATTGGGGTGATTGCGGGCGGCTATCAGATCATTTCGAATGACATGAGCGCATCGTATTCTGCGAACAAGCCTGCCAACATTGAATTGCGCATGGCGAACTTCGATGACGATATCCTGGCAATGATCCGTAACCAGCAGGGTGTGGAGGATGCCGAAGGACGGCGGGTATTCAATATGCGCGTGCGTGTGCCGGGCACTGAGAAATGGACCGCTCTCGACATGACCGCGTTCGATGATTTCGAAAAGAATGCGATCGACTTGCTGACACCTGTCGAGGGGCAGATGATTCCAAAGAAACGCCAGGTTTTGCTGGAACAGGATGTGCTGCAACATATTGATACAGGTGTGGGCGGACTCCTTGAATTCCAGCTCCCCGACGGCTCTACCAAAACCCTGCCGGTTGTTGGGGTTGTCCAGGATACTGCGGCCGGCGCAGGTGATTTTCTGGCTTCCCCCTCCGGCTATATCACCATGGACACTTTGGAATATCTGGGACAACCAAGACTTTTCAATCGCGCTTTGGTGATCGTCTCAGAGGGGGGCGATGATATATTGCATGTCCGCGAAATGGGTGCGAAATTGAAAGACAAACTCGAGAAAAATGGGAGCACCGTCATCCGTTTGCGTTTTTCAAAAACCCATGAACATCCGCTGGCAGATACAGTGAATGCCATTTTGGGGATCCTGCTGGCACTGGGAATCTTGATCGTGTTCCTGTCCAGTTCATTGATCGCAAATACGCTCAATGCTTTGCTTAATCAGCATCTACGATATATCGGCGTGATCAAACTTGTTGGCGGGCAAAGGCGACAAGTCTTTTTCATGTATCTCACCCTCATTATGGCCTTTGGTGTTCTGGCGTTGATGATTGCGATTCCACTGGGCGGACAAGGTGCTTATGGACTGGCATTGTTTATCGCAGGCAAAATGAATTTCAGCCTGCTGGGTTATCGGATTGTGCCGATGGCCTTGCTCGTGCAGATTCTTGTGGGTCTGCTGGTCCCTGTCATTGCCGGGCTTGTGCCTGTCATTAATGGATCGCGCATTACCGTCTTGCGTGCGCTCAGTGGAGGATTGGTCGGAGATGGAGAACAGAAACAGGTCAAGAGTGGGGAAGAGCGACTTCCCTGGTCTGATTGGATACAGGTCAAAGCGACGCGGGTCCTTACGAAGCGCGGCATTCATATCCCGCGTCCGTTTGTGATTTCTCTGCGGAATACCTTCCGACGCAAGAGTCGCCTGGCGTTGACGCTGTTCACACTCACCATGGGAGGCGCGATCTTTATCGCCGTTTTCAATGTGCGCGCCACCTTGCATGACTATATCGGGCAGATCGGGAAATATTTCGTGGCGGATGTCTCGGTTGATTTTGACCGGCCCTATCGCCTGGAAGAGATCGATCAGGCGATGGGCAACATCGCTGGGATTCAGCATGTGGAAGGTTGGCAATTTGTGAGCGGTGAATTGCTGGATGGAAATAAGCAGGTGCTTGAAAATATTAACATTTTTGGCCCACCCGCAGATAGTCAGTTGATTGATCCGCTCCTCGTTGCAGGGCGCTGGATCCGCGCGGAAGATGTGCGCAAACTTGCAGTCAGCGAAGCCGCACTTAAGTATTATCCCAATCTCAAGCCTGGAGACCAAGTCAATATGAAAATTGACGGTCGTAATGAGATCTGGGAAGTCGTCGGAATCTTTAAATTCGTGGACCGTGAAGGCGTGCTGGCTTATGCGCCCTACGAATATGTTTCGAAAGTAAATAATCTCGTCAATCGTGCTACTTCATTCCGGTTAGTTACGGACAGGCACGACCGTCCCTATCAGGATGCAAAGGCCGAAGAGTTGGATAAATTCCTTCGTGACCAGGGCTTTAAGGTGCGCATTGCCCAAGCGGGACGCGCCTCGCTGGATACCGCAGTGGAAAGCCTGGATACGTTGGTCATGTTCCTGTTGATCATGGCGGTTTTAACTGCGATTGTTGGTTCGATGGGTTTGACCGGCACAATGGGAATGAACGTGCTGGAACGCACTCGTGAAATTGGAATTATGCGCGCCATTGGCGCAGATGACCGCGCCGTCATGCGTACCGTCATCGCGGAAGGCATTTTTATCGGAACGATTTCCTTCGGGCTGGCAGTACTTCTTTCCATCCCGTTCACCTATTTGCTTTCCACAATCGTGAGCCTGGCCGTGTTTGAGACTCCGATCACTGTGGTGTTCACCTATACAGGGTATGCTATTTGGCTGGGATTGGTGCTGGTTTTATCTGCCATCGCCAGTATTTTGCCTGCGCGTAACGCTGCGCGACTGACCATTCGAGAAGTGCTGGCGTATGAATGATTGCTCCCGCAGGCATTGCCTAGCCTTGGATGGAGTGAATCCTTAGCGAACCATTAGGAAATAATTAGAAAACTCAAATTAGGGTAATCATCTATTGAAATCCAAATTTTTTTGCGCGATAATAAAAATCACTCGGAAACCAAAGCAAACCCAGGGAAACCTGGCGACGCAAAGTCATGGGTCTTCAGTTAGTTATGAATAATAATTAACCAGACCGCCAGACTGCCGAAAATAGCAAAACCGCCGAAAGACGGTGACGCAAAGCCAGGTGTCTAAAACTAGTAATGCAAATATGTAATACTAGTTAGGACCGACCGGCTAACCGAAAAGCAAAACTAAGGAAACTTAGTGACGCAAAGTCATGGGTCTAAAGTCGGTAGACAAAGATCGCCAGACTGCCAACGAGTACACAGCAGGGATGACGCAGGTTGTCATCCCTGCTCAATTTAATTCAAGGTGCCGCTGGTCGAGTAGGCGGTCTGCGAAGCGGTCCGCCATATCGAGACCAAACAGCGAAGCAATCTCCTACTGACTGAGGATTCTTTCCGGGGAAAACTGTCCAATTTCGTCTTTAACTAGTGAAGAACGCTCGCAACGACATTTGACACAGTATAATAGAACATATGACCACAGACACTTCGGCCGGGCGACCTCGTCCTTTGGATCCTGAATCAAAACCCGACGATCGCGTGGATAACGCGCTTCGTCCGCAAAAATTAGCTGACCTGATTGGGCAGAACCAGGTCAAAGAGAATCTAGCGATCCTGATCGCTGCTGCGCGTCAACGTGGAGAAGCATTGGACCACGTGTTGTTTTACGGTCCGCCTGGATTGGGAAAAACGACCCTCGCCCATGTCGTTGCCAACGAGATGGGAGTCAACGTCAAGGTGACAGCCGGTCCCGCAATTGAGCGCGCGGGAGATCTGGCGGCGATCCTTACCAATTTGCGCGCAGGCGATGTGCTGTTCATCGATGAAGTCCATCGCCTGGGACGTGCAGTGGAAGAGGTGTTGTATCCCGCCATGGAAGATTTCGCGCTGGACATTGTGATCGGCAAGGGACCATCGGCGCGCTCCATTCGATTGAAGCTGCCGCGCTTTACGGTTGTTGGCGCGACGACTCGCCTGGCATTGGTCACAGCCCCGTTGCGTGCACGCTTCGGCGCGGTCTATCGCTTGGATTACTATGACCTCGAAGCAATGAAGTTAATCGTCCAAAGAGCCGCGGGGATGCTGAAAGTGGAAGTGGAACCTGGCGGCGTGGAAGAGATCGGGCGCCGCGCTCGCGGAACGCCGCGCGTAGCATTGCGTCTATTGCGTCGAGTCCGCGATTTTGCCCAGGTCCGCGCAGATGGGAAGATTACCTCCAAAATCGCCAAAGAAGCACTTGACCTGCTCCAGGTTGATCCACTTGGCCTTGATGATCTCGATCGCCGAGTGCTCAAGACTATTATCAACAAATATGGGGGCGGGCCGGTCGGCTTGAACACGATTGCCGCCTCCATCAGCGAGGAGCAGGATACGATCATGGATGTTGTCGAGCCCTATCTGCTTCAATTAGGTTTTCTCGACCGTACCGCGCAGGGACGCATCGCGACCAAGTCCGCCTATGAGCATTTGAAATTGCAATATCGCGAAGAGGGACAACAAAGATTATTGTAAGGAGAAATATATGAATCGTTTTGCCTTGGCACTACGATTGGTTGTCCCGATTTCACTGCTAATCACGTCCTGTAGTTCACTGCCTTCTCAAAATTTATCCACGCTTACTGCAAACACAACTTTCGCTACACCAACCCCCAAAACGCAGCCTACAATAAATACTCCTCAACCACAGGTGGAGCATCGCATTAATATCCGCCAAGTGAATGGTATGGGGGAATTCTTTGACAAACAAACTAATGATAAATTCACACCGCGTGGCGCGAATTATGTTTTTGTACCGCTAGGAAGTAGTCATACAAATTTGCTTTTGCGCGTGGGAACTTATGATCCAGACCGCACCCGCAAAGATTTCACCACGCTTGCAAGCCTGGGATACAACACCGTCCGCGTTTTCCTCGATCAATGTAATAAGGGGATAGGTTGTATCGGTGATGACGATAACAGTGGGCTAAATCCTGAGTATCTCGATAACATCGCAGACATGATGTCTGCTGGGCGGGAAACTGGAATCTTTATTTTATTTACCTCAAATGACTTGCCTGACCAGGGCGGCTATGCAGAAGAAGCCAACTCCGGCTCAGGCGGGGACTTTGCCGGATATCGCAACTCCTACTATCTCCGCCCTCCTGCCATAACTGCTACCCGTCGCTATTGGAGTGATCTGCTCACTGGACTTGTCGAACGTAACGCCGCATTTGATGCTGTGCTGGGATGGCAGTTGCTCAACGAACAATGGATGTTCCGCGACCAACCACCTCTTTCATTGACCAGTGGCATCGTTGAAACGACAACTGGCTCTTATGACATGGGTATTCCCACTCAAAAAACGCAAATGGTAGGTGATGGAATTGTTTATTACATCGCTCAAATGAAAGAAGAGATTTTGCTGCACGATCCTACCGCGCTTGTCACAATGGGATTCTTTGCCCCTGAAATCGCCGCGCCGGATTGGTATGTAGAAACCGCCTCTCTACTGGAAAAATCAGACCTTGACTTCTTTGACTTCCATGCCTATCCAGGTGGCTCCAGTCTTGAGAGTCACGCAGAACACTTTGGCATGCTGGGTTATGAGGCCAAACCAATCCTGATGGGAGAATATGGTGCGTTCCGTCATATTTATCCTGAAATTGATTCGGCAGCGCGCGCGCTGAAAAAATGGATGGCTGAATCCTGCCACGTTGGTTTCGATGGCTGGCTATATTGGACATATTATCCTGCTGACCCTAGTGTGGGTGATCAGACCTGGGGTTTGGTAGATGAAGATAATTATTTGTTGAATTTGTTCGCGCCGGCCAATCAACCGGATCCCTGTATAGAAGGCGAGATACAAAACGATAATCTTGCATATGGTAAACCCGTCACTGCTTCACGCAGCTTGCCAGAAGACCCTCCTGAGAACGCGATAGATGACAATGCAGATACACAGTGGATTGCGGGCGAAGGTCCTGTCCAATGGATCCAAGTAGATTTACAGGGAAGTTATCGCGTCACGGAGATTCGTTTATTGGTGGCTCAATATCCTGCAGGGAATACGACTCAGCGGGTGCAAATACGCAGCTCCAGTAGTGATGACTATGAAACTGTGCATGACTTTCAAGGCTCAACAAGTGATAATGATTGGCTTGTATTCAAACCTGAACTGCCCCTGGAAAATGTGAACCAGATCCGTATCCAGACGATCCTCAGCCCTTCTTGGGTTGCTTGGAAAGAGATTCAGGTCTATGGCGAAGCCGTTACGCCGTAGACGGAGAAATGAAAATGGAAAATCTAGCTCGTTTCTTAGTAATTGGTGGAATTGTATTGATCCTGATCGGTGGGGGAGTATACTTCGCCGCAAAATTCGGAATTCCTCTTGGAAGACTACCGGGCGATATTCGTATTGAAGGGAAGAATGGATCTTTTTATTTCCCTATCGTAACCTCCATTATTTTGTCTCTTGTTTTGACCGTTGTCCTGAATATCATTATTCGTCTTTTTCGTAAATAAAGAGTGGCAATGCTGACAACTGTTCTGGGATACTTAGTTGTTGTGCAATTCTTTTTCCTTGACCGCGGTCGACGTGGCAAAGAAGCCAAAAGCTTTGAGACGGGAAAATTTGATCAACATAGCACGATGTATATAGGGATTGCGTACTTTGTGTCTATGCTGGCCTTGCTCGCTTCATGGCTTTTCAATTGGCTCCATGTTGGGACACTTCCCACGTGGGTTGGTTGGCTTGGAATTGTGGTTGCTTTAGTTGGATTGCTATTTCGTTGGTGGGCGAACCGCGTGCTCGGCGTGTTCTACACACGGACATTGAAAGTGACTGAAAATCAAATTATCGTTCGTGCGGGACCTTATTGCTTGATTCGTCACCCCGGCTATCTTGGCTCAATTTTGATGTGGACCGGCGCGGCGGCTGCAACCGCAAGCTGGATCGTTCTTGTCATTACGCTGATAGCAATGCTCAGTGCTTATGTTTATCGAATTCAAAATGAAGAGAAAATGCTACTCACCACAAATGCTGGGTATGACGAGTATCGGAAGCAAACATGGAGATTGATACCGTTTTTATATTGATCTTTTCCTATAAGACCGGATGAGCGCCTTCACATATTTATGAAAACTTCTGATTTCGACTACAGCCTCCCTGAATCCTCCATCGCGCAAACTCCCGTTGAGCCGCGTGATTCATCGCGTCTGCTTGTCTTACATAGGGATACGGGAGAAATCGAGCATCGCATTTTTCGTGATGTCAGTGATTACTTGCGCGTGGGGGATTTGCTGGTTCTGAATCAAACGCGCGTCATCCCTGCGCGGATCTACGCCCGCAAAGAAACAGGCGGGCGCGTGGAAATCCTTCTCTTGCGCCGTCGCGATGAATTGACTTGGGAAGCGTTAGTAGGCGGTAAGGGTCTGCGCGTAGGCAAGACAATAAAGATAGAGAATGGGCCAGAAGCAGAGATTTTAGAACTGCTTGATGGTTCCGAACGACTCATCAGGTTTTCTGAGGCTATCGAGCCATATTTTTCCAAAGTGGGGAATGTTCCCCTTCCGCCATATATTCACGAGAAATTAAGTGACCCGGAACGCTATCAAACTGTCTATGCGCGTGAACCGGGTTCCGCGGCCGCGCCGACGGCTGGACTCCATTTCACGCCACGCTTGCTGGAGGAGTTACAGGTTAAAGGGGTGAAGATCGCGTATGTCACGTTGCATGTGGGCTTGGATACTTTTGCGCCTGTGACAGAGGATAATCCGGAAGAACATGTCATTCACACAGAGTGGTGTGAACTACCGCAGGAAACTGCAAATTTGATCAAGCAGACAAAGCAAGCGGGTGGGAGAGTGGTCGCGGTGGGAACGACCTCCGTAAGGACACTCGAGTCAGCGGGAATCGGTTTTCGCGACTCACGAGTCCCGAGTAGCGAATCCCAAATCTCGCCGATTATGGGTCCAACCAATATATTTATCCTGCCAGGTTATCAATTCCACGTGGTGGATGCGATGATCACCAATTTCCATTTGCCAAAGTCCACGTTGCTGATGCTGGTCAGTGCCTTTGCGGGACGGGAAAAAATCCTGGAAACTTATGAAATAGCTATTCGAGAGGGCTACCGTTTTTACTCGTTTGGGGACGCGATGATAATTTTATAAGGATTGGATCTTAGGCCAGAGGTGTCAGGTACAATTGTTTTGAGAGTATACAGAGAAGAAACTGACACATGACCAATAAATCTCAATTAGACAAACTTAACCAGGAAATCANTTCCTGCCGTAAATGTGAACGCTTGGTTGCGTGGCGCGAGGANGTGGCGCGTGTCAAGCGCAAGGCCTATATTGATCAGGAATATTGGGGCAGACCGGTGCCAGGGTTCGGCGATCCGAATGCGCACGTGTTAATTGTTGGGCTTGCACCCGGTGCACATGGGTCGAACCGGACTGGGCGTGCGTTCACGGGTGACGCGTCGGGTGGGTTTATGTATCCAGCGTTGTATCGCGCCGGCTTCGCGAATCAACCGACGGCTGTGTCAAGAAATGATGGTCTCGTCCTGACGGATCTGTATATCGTGGCGTCAGCGCGGTGTGTTCCTCCAAATAATAAGCCAACTCCCGAGGAATTAAATAATTGCAAGCCCTATCTCGAGAGTGAACTGGAAATCCTGAAACCCAAAGTCATCGTCTGCCTCGGTCGGATAGCTTTTGAGAGAGTCCTGCGGATATATTCCGTCCGCAATTCGGCCTGGCAGTTTGGGCATGGCGCTCTTTATCAAATGGAAAACGGGACCTGGATCCTCTGTTCCTATCATCCCAGCCAGCAAAACACACTGACAGGAAAATTGACCGTGAAAATGTTTGACGAGATTTGGAAAAAGGCAAAATCACTTTTGGAGAATAAATGAAATCCGCGAAACCTTTTCTAGTTGGATTCTTTGTTGTTGCTCTAGTGGTCTTGGGATTCATCGTTTGGGCGAATTCCGTTCTCGGTCCTGCGCCCGAAGCCTTCGGCGCGCTGCGATCAGATGCGCAGGTCACGGTGAATTTGGATCAATTTGTTGCCTTTCAACCCGCCAGCAAAAAAACTACAACTGCCTTTATTTTCTACCCCGGCGCCCGAGTGGATTATCGCTCGTATGCCGTGCCACTCCACAAAATCGCGGCGGAAGGATATTTGGTGATCCTTTTGCCCGTGCGACTCAATCTTGCCTTACTGGATACCAACGCTGCTGACAGCGCCATCTCCGCCTTTCCAGCCATTCGGCATTGGGCCGTGGGCGGACATTCGCTCGGGGGAGTCGCGGCTGCAACGTACGCGTCGAAGCACGATAATATCGATGGGTTGGTACTTTGGGCCTCCTATCCGGCCAATGACACCTTGAAAGATTCCAAAATAAAAGTGATTTCCATTTATGGCACTCAGGATAGCAGTAGCGCGGATGTTTTTGAGAAGACGCGTCCCTGGCTGCCACTGGATGCTGAATTTGTTGTGATCCAGGGTGGAAATCATGCCCAGTTTGGCGATTATGGCCTTCAGCCCGGCGATCACCAAGCAACGATCACGCGTACCAACCAAGAAAAACAAGTGGCCGATGTCACCGCGCAGTTTTTGAAAGAACTTAGCCAATGACAAAACTAATTACTCCGGGGGAACCTGCCCCTGATTTTGAGCTAGACGATGTTCAAGGGAACCGCCATCGTTTATCTGATTTTCGTGGAAAGCCAGTTGTGCTTTCCTTCCTGCGCGGCTTTATGTGACCCTATTGCCGCGCGCAGTTGGCGCGCTTGCGTGATGAATACGAAAAGTTTGCAGACCGCGGTGTAGAAATCCTAGCTGTTGGCCCCAATCCTCTGCCGACCTTTAAGCAATATTGGACGAATGAAAAGATTCCTTTTCTTGGTCTGCCTGACCCTGACCACCTGGTTGCCAAGAAATACAGGCAGCAAGTGAAACTCTTCAAATTAGGTCGTATGCCGTTGAATTGCATCATCGATGCGAAGGGGTATGTCCGCTTTGCCCATTATGGAAGCTCGATGTCCGATATTCCGTCCAATGAAGACCTTTTGCATGTAATAGATGAGCTGAATGCGGCATCAAAATAACCATGACACTCGGACAAATCGCTTTTCTCGGCTCTGGTGAAACCTCGCTCGCGGGTGGGCGCATTTTTGAAGCGCTGGCCCGAAATATTCATGAACCTCTTCGCATCGCATTAATGGAGACGCCGGCAGGCTTTGAATTGAACTCTGCCCAGGTGGTAGGAAAAGTGGGCGATTTTATGAAAACCCGCCTTCAAAACTATAAGCCAGTTGTGGACGTGATCCACGCCCGCAAAAAGAATTCGGCTTATAGTCCCGATGATCCGGAGATTGTCAAGCCACTGCTGTATGCCAATATCATCTTTATGGGACCGGGCAGCCCGACCTATGCGATCCGGAATTTGAAGGATACGCTCACGTGGGATGTGATCCGTGCCCGGCACCGTCTCGGCGCGACGCTGATATTTGCTTCTGCGGCCACGATTTCTATCGGCGCTTATGCCTTGCCTGTTTACGAGATTTACAAAGTGGGGCAGGATGTTCATATGGTGGATGGTCTGGATTTATTTTCTGACTTCGGATTGCACGTTTCCTTCATCCCGCACTGGAACAATGCAGACGGGGGTGTAGATCTGGACACCAGCCGTTGTTTCATTGGGATGGACAGGTTTGCTGAATGGTGTAACCTTGTCCCTTCCGATAATGAAACGATTGGTTTGGATGAGCATACCGGTCTGATCATGGACTTAGACACGGGTATGTGCGAAGTGAGTGGGGTCAGCTCTGTGTCGCTGGTACGCGAATGTAATCCTGAGATGTATGCCTCCGGCTCGAAATTTCCCTTGAGTGAGTTAGGTAAGTTTCGGATCCCTGAACCGATTGAAAAAGATATTCCCGCGCATGTGTGGGAGATGTGCCTGAATGCGCCGCCGCTGGATGACGACGATCAGCCTTCAGAGGCAGTCATCGCTTTGGTCGAACAACGCGTGCTTGCTCGTGCAAACAAGAACTGGGCTGAATCTGATAAACTACGCGACGAGATTGCTGCGCTGGGCTGGATCGTGCAGGATTCAAGAGATGGGTACAAGTTATTGAAATCTTGATCGTAGATCACACCTAAAGCGTGACCTACGTTATTTAATGGGATAAAATAAACGCGCAGATTCTCATAAGGAGATTTTCATGCGCGGTGTAGATATTATTATCAAGAAACGCGATAAAGGTGAACTCACGCTGGCTGAGATCGAATACTTTATTAAGAGTTTTATTTCGGGGGAAGTGACTGATTACCAGGCTTCTGCTCTCCTCATGGCAATCGTATTGAATGGAATGACGCCGCGTGAGACGACCGACTTAACGCTCGCGATGGCGAATTCTGGTCACATGCTCGATCTCAGCGACGTGGTTGATCTGGCCGTCGATAAACACTCTTCAGGTGGAGTAGGGGATAAGACCAGCCTGGCTGTGCTTCCCATGGTCGCGGCCTGTGGGCTTCCGGTCGGCAAAATGTCCGGGCGCGGGCTGGGTTTTAGCGGCGGTACGCTCGATAAGTTGGAATCCATTCCTGGTTATCGAGTGGATCTAACGACCGAAGAATTCAAACATCAACTCAAGGAAAAGGGAATCGTGCTGACCGGTCAATCTCTTGACCTTGCTCCCGCGGATGGGAAACTGTATGCGCTGCGCGACGTGACCGGAACAGTACAGTCCATTCCGTTGATCGCTTCCTCAATCATGTGCAAAAAACTAGCTGCAGGCGCGCAGGCAATCCTGTTGGACGTGAAAACCGGCCTCGGCGCGTTCATGGAAACTCTGGAGGAGGCACGTGAGCTTGCGGATCTGATGGTGGATATTGGTCAACTCGCCGGCCGCGAAGTTGTGGCGTTGCTTTCGGATATGAACCAGCCCCTCGGATTTGCGGTGGGCAATTCATTGGAAGTGATCGAAGCAATTGAAACGCTACAGGATAGTGGCCCCGAAGATTTTCTCGAGCACTGTCTGCACGTCAGCGCGCATATGCTGGTGCTCGGAAAACGTGCGAAAGATCTGACTCAGGGTCGTGTCAAGGCAGAAGAGTCCATTGCAGATGGTTCTGCCTTCGAGAAATTCCGGGTGCTGGTTGAGGCGCAGGGTGGCGATGTTTCCTATGTAGATGACACATCCAGGTTCCCGCGCGCGGAATATATCGAGGTGGTGGAATCGCCGCGAAACGGTTACCTGGCCGAAATCCAGGCAAGGATCATAGGTGAGGCTGCGGTGGCGCTGGGAGCCGGGCGGGCTCGTAAATCCGATCCTATTGACCATGCTGTTGGCTTCGTCATTCAACACAAAGTCGGGGATCAAGTGGAAAAGGGCGAGCCATTATTCACAATCCACGCCAATGATCGAGAAAAACTGGCAGAAGCCAGGGATGTAGTACTTTCTGCCCATGCCTTTAGCAACGAATCGGTGGAACGTCTTCCCCTATTCTATGAGTAATAATCTGCATTTAATGCTCGTAGACTTGCATTAATATTAAGAATGGGGCATACTTAATACAGGAGCAGACAACTTCATGGCGAAAGTATCCTTGCGAGCTTATAACCGCGAAATTGAGACAATGATCGACAGCGGTCATCTGGATGAGGCGATCGCGCACAGCAAACATATTCTTAAATCATTCCCCAAAAACCTTGACACATATCGCTTGCTGGGGAAGGCATATCTCGAATACAAGCGTTACCCTGACGCGGTAGATGTCTTTTCGCGCGTACTGGTTGTGGTCCCGAATGATTTTGTCTCGCATGTGGGCATGAGCATCATTCGAGATGAAGAAAATAAACTTGATGATGCGATCTGGCACATGGAACGTGCGTTTGAAACCCAGCCATCCAACGCGGCGATCCAAAGCGAATTGCAGCGCCTGTATGGCCGCAGGGATGGAGTCCAACTCCCGCGCATCCGCATGACGCGTGGGGCGCTGGCACAAATGTACGTCCAGGGCGAGTTGTATCCACAGGCAATCTCTGAGATCAAAAGCGTTTTGAAGGAAGACCCGGGCCGCAATGATATGCAGGTATTGCTGGCCCGTGCCTATTATCGCAGTGGATTGAAAAACGATGCGGCGGAAGTTGCCTCTTCCATATTACGCAGTAATCCCTATTGCCTTGATGCCAATCGCGTGGTGGTGGATATCCTCGGCGCGGATCGCCCTGAAAGCGTGCAGGCGTATCGGCAACGTGTGATCGAACTTGATCCTTATGCCTCGCAGGTGACCGGTTCGATGTTTTCATCCAATGAGGTGCCTGACCTGGCGGTCAGTCTGGAGCGCTTCGATTGGAATGGTCAGCCTGTTGGCGCACAATCGGATTGGGAAATGACCCAGGCAGTTTCTCCCGAGAGTGGACAGCGTACAGAGGAACAACCGGATTGGATGAAGGGCACGTTCAACGAGGCATCTTTCGATCAGCCTCAGAGTGGAGCGGCTTCCAGGTTCGATATGACCAGTCCACCTGCAACGCCTGCTGAACCTGCAGAAGATATCCCGGACTTTTTACGTGCCGCCGGGTGGGGTGAATCCACGGGTTCGTTCGATGAAAGCAAACCTATATTTGCTAATGATGAAGCTGCTTCCCCTGCGCAGCCGATTGAGCAAGGGGATCTACCGGACTGGGTCAAAGCCATGGCGCCTCAGCAATCGGTGCCAACTCTCCCAGCCGTCGAGCAACCAGAAGAGGAAATGCCGGATTGGATCAATAAGATTGGCACAAGTGCATTACCACTTCCTTCCGAGTCAAACGATCAGCCCGATTGGATGAGTCAAACAGAGCAACCCGCGACTCAACCATCAGAGGATCAACCGGATTGGTTAAAGCAGCTTGATACACCCCAGCAATCTGCTGCCTCTTCAGAGGACCAACCAGATTGGCTCAAAGGTTTTGAAAGTGAAACAGAAGCTGCTTCTTCTCCACCGTCGACTGGTGAACTGGATTGGCTGAGTCAGTTAAGTGGAGAATCAAAGCCTCTCGAAGCTTCGTCGAAGGAATTTGATTTTCTCAATCAGCCAGCAGGCGAGCCTGAACCTGCTGCATCTACACCTTCATCGAGTGATTTCGATTTCCTCAAAGAGTTAGGTAGCCAGCCCGAAGAAACAGCCCCGTCTGCTTCAAGCGATGATTTTGATTTTCTCAATGAATTGGCACAAGAGACCGAACAACTGGCCCCCTCGTCCATTCCTGAGCCTTCCATAAATGTGAAGGATAATCTTGGAATGAGCGAGGCAGAGCGGGATGATTCGTTTGCATGGCTCGAAAACCTCGCCGCCAAACAGGGAGCGACGGAAGGTCTGCTTACTAAGCCAGAAGATCGTTTGGAAGAAGAACCGGAGTGGGTCAAGCAAGCCAAAGGTATGGAGCCGTCCGCGAGTCAGCCTCCTGCAGAACAACCTCCTGTTGTACAGCCAGCTGGAAATTTGGAAGAGCTTGGTAAAAGCGAACAGGAACAGGATGATTCGTTTGCATGGCTCGAAAACCTCGCTGCGAAACAAGGTGCGACGGAAGGTTTGCTCACCAAGCCGGAAGAACGCCTTGAACAAGAACCGGAATGGATCCGACAAGCCAAGAGCTTAAAAGATCAATCTCAGCCACCTGCACAAGTGCCTCAGGAAATGCCGGAGGAGATCCCAGTTACGGAACCAGGACCCTCTGCAAGCCTGGAGGAGCTCGGCAAGAGTGAGCAGGAACGGGATGACTCGTTTGCATGGCTCGAAAATCTCGCCGCCAAACAGGGAGCAACCGAAGGTCTATTGACCACTCCAGAAGAACGTTTGGCAGAGGAACCGGATTGGGTTAAGCAGGCCAAGGACCTCAGTGCTGAACAACTTTCGGCACCTGAACAAACTCCAGCGATGGATGATACGGCCGTATGGATGCGAAGTTTGGATGAAGAAGCCGCGTCTGAACCGGTTTCCTCCAAGGATGAGACGGCGATTTGGTTCAAGAAGCTTGAGTCCACAGAAGAGATTCCTTCTCAGCATGTTGAGCCTGAGCCATCAGAGGAGCTGCCGGCCTGGATGCAAAACCTTGAAGAGGAAAGATCTTCTGAAACGCAATTCAATATCCCTATCAGTGAGATCGAGTCCAGTACAACTGCGAAAGCTGATGCTGAATTACCTGAAGCGACCGAATGGATGAGCTCCATCGAGTCGGAATCTGGTACAGAACCTGTCGCTTCCACCGCAGAGAAGGCTTCAGAACTATCGGCGGAGGAAATTCCGAGTTGGCTCAGCGAATTGGATCGGGAGGACGAGCAAGCTGTTACTCCTAATGCGATGGATGCTGACCTGCCAGCATGGTTGCGCGATGAGACGGGTGAATTGGTGGCTGAACCTACGAAGATCGAACCCACGCGTGCCACAGACTGGCAACCTGTAGAAAAGCAACCAGAACCTGAGTCGAATGTGATTCAACCCGAGGCCCAGGCTCCTGAACGCGGGCCCGAACCGGTAATGCAACAACCTGAAGTTCAACCTCCTCGGCCAGAACCTGAACCAGTCCTGGCGCAACCTGAGGCTGTAGATGTGGTTAATCTTATTGAGGAACGGATCGCTGCAGTGCAAGAACCGGCACCTCCTGTTGAGCCTCCTAAACCAGTTATGAAGCCTAAGGGGACCGGCAAACTGAGCATGCCTATGGATCCAGTTTTGGGTCAAGCACGCAATGAACTGGCCGGCAGCAATCTCAATGGTGCTCTGGAAAGCTATGCCAGACTCATCAAGAAGGGCCGCTTCCTGGATGAGGTCATCTATGATCTGCGGGATGCATCGTATCGTTTCCCTGTGGATGTGAACATCTGGCAATCGCTGGGGGACGCGTATATGCGTGCCAACCGCTTGCAGGATGCACTAGACGCGTATACAAAAGCTGAAGAACTACTTCGTTAGAATGTAGAGCGACTGAAAAAGTCGCTCTCTTTTTGAACATCAAAATTTCTTGGAGGAACTGTGGAAAGATCGCTTGTCTTAGTCAAACCGGATGGCGTCCAGCGCGCCCTGATTGGGGAGGTGATCTCCCGCCTTGAGCGTCGCGGACTGCGGCTGGTTGCCGCGAAGTTTATGGAGGTCAGCCGGGAGCTTGCCGACACACATTACGCCATTCACAAAGGCAAACCATTTTATGATGGACTGATTTCTTATATTACTTCTGCGCCTGTCATGGCGATGGTCTGGGAAGGACCGAACGCGGTCGCCGCGATCCGTCAAACGATGGGTGCGACACGCCCGATCGAAGCCGCGCCGGGTTCGCTGCGACATGACTTTGCCCTCGAAGTGGGACGAAATCTCACTCACGCTTCCGATACGGTTGAGAATGGCGCGAACGAAGTGGCATTGTGGTTCCGTCAGGAAGAACTTGTCAATTGGACGCGGGAAGTAGATCGCTGGGTGTTTGAGAAATAGCTGAAAGTAAGAGGCAAGAATTAAAAAAGTCCCGCAGTTCTCATGAGGCTGCGGGAAAGTGTTTTAAGAATTCTGATAATTTCGTTAATAAGCCACTTCAATTGCCATCCCTTCCCGACCAGGCGTTACCAAATATGAGGGCTGCAAATTCCTGAGCGTTGCCTCAAACATACGATCCAGTTGATCATCATTATGAGTGGGGTCATGATGGAAAGGCACAAAATGTTTCACGTCACTTAATTTGGCAAATTGAAAGGCGTGCTCAATGCTGCTATGACCAAAACCGATCCGAGCCTTATATTCGTCTTCCGTATATTGCGTATCGTGGATGAGCAGATCTGTTCCTTCGGCGAGTGTATAACCTGAGGTCCATGATTTATCATAGGGAAAGGTTTTCCCACCCAGGGCCGGCTCGTGATCAGGCAGGTATGTGACAGAAGTGCCGGAGCACTGGATCCGATAGCCAATTGTTGGATTAGGGTGAATGATCAGTTGCGCCTTGATCACGAACTCGTCAATTTCGATCAGGTGAGCGGGCAACTCATGGAAATGAATCTCCGCCGCCAATTCGCGCACACTAACAGGAAATAAGGGCGGAGATAAATATTTTTGCAAGCGCGCTTCCAATCCGAGCGTAGTGCTGGCAGGTCCCCACACATGGATTTCAACACCCTGGCGGCGTAATGGGATAAAGAAGGGCAGGCCCTGAATATGATCCATATGCAAATGAGTCAGCAGGATGTGAACCTTATTTAGATCGGGAGGCAAACTTTGTCCCAGATTTCGGATGCCGGTTCCGGCATCCAAAATTAGGAGGCTCTTCGCTGGTCCTTCCACCGCTACACAGGATGTATTGCCACCATAGCGGGCAGTATCTGTGCCAGGCGAAGCGAGTGAGCCGCGCGTTCCCCAGAACGTGACCTTCACTTTGGATTTTCCCAGAAAATGGCAATTGCCCCAAGAAAGCGATCCGCCTGTCCAACCAGTGGGAAAGCAGTGACCTCAATCTCCCGCACGACGCCATCCAGGCCCTCGATCCAAAATAACTTATGGGCTGGGTGACGTTTCGATAAGGCAATCATGAGAGGTAATTCATCCGGTGAAAGTAATGACCGTTCCTGATCCATGGGATGAAAAACGGTGGACCATTCCGTTGCGGGCATCATCCCTGTTTCCGCGTAGCGGGTTCCCAGGATTGCCTCCGCCGGTTCATTGTAAAAAATCAAATCTCCAGCCGGGTTCACGATGAAAATTGGCATTGCCAGATACTCGGCAAGATGCCGTGCCAGAATAACTTCAATTTCCTGTTGAGACATCGCTTGTTTTCCCTGGTGGGACTCTCCTGGAAAGAATTATACAGGCGAAAGCTAGAGATTGTCAGCACTTTCAAGCCAGATTGGCAAAACGAGTCTTTTAACGATTGGTCTGCTGTTCCCACAAATAAAGGCTCAATTTACCAAAGTCCTGGAATCCAATACGACGATAAACATTGTAGCCCATGGAAGAAGCTTGCAAAATACCCACTTGATATCCCATGTCCCGCGCTTCGAGTAGGGGTGCTAAAACAACTGCTGTCCCGATGCCTCGACCGCGTGCTTCGGGAAGACAGGTAACGTTATAAATTCCTGCAACGCCCGCTGATGTAAACAATTGAGAAGTTGCCACTGGTTTTCCATTTAATAAAGCAAGGTAGGTTCGAAATGGAGAAGCACAAGCCGCCTCTGAAAAAAACTCATACCACGTATCCTCAAACGGAGCGGGAACGCGAAAACCAATACTGGCGATGTGAATCCATTTTCTAAGCGTCTCTTGATCCTCAACGCGCACGACTCTCAGCTCGTTAGACCCAAATGGTGCCTCTCTTAACGTCCTCAAGTCTGCTGCCATTTCGGTTGCGAAGGATGCGCTGAAACTCAAGCCATGCGCTTCGAGATATCTTTTAATTTCCAGGGCTGGCAGGCCTTCTTCTGTCAGCCAGGAAAGCTTTCTGATATTAAGCGCTTGAAAATGAGTTAAGGCGTTTTCGATGAGACTGTCAATTCCCTCGGGTGGCAATTCGGTGCATACGACCAGATTCATAAAATGGTCTGGCATATTTGTCACTAGCCAGGTTAAATATTTTCCAACCGATAACTCCACGGAGGGCGAACGTCCAAGACAATAATGGTAATTTTCCCAGTTTGCCCGAATGACTGTTTTTACCAGTTTTGTATCCGAAAGATCGCCAAGGATATCGCGCATGGGGTTGATTCTTACTGTACCCTTAACAAAACCTTCCCATCACTCCACAATTCTTCCAGGTCATAATGTTTCCGCTGATCTGGCGAGAAGAGATGTACGACCACATCGCCGTAATCAAGTACGAGCCAGCCTTCCTGGGCCTGCCCCTCCACGCGTCCTTTTTTCTTATGTTCCTGTTTGGTTGATTCCAGGACACCTTTGGCAAGCGCGTCGAGCATGCGGTCGCTGGTGCCGTTGCAAATGACGAAATAATCTGTAAAAGACGCGATGTCTTTGATGTCAAGGATCAGGATGTCTTCGCCCTTTCTGTCCTCCAGGGCGTCGACGATTTTATGGGCAAGTTCGAGTGCGTTCAGATATCACCTCTATTTATATTTGCTCCAAAGAGCACTGAGAAAATCTTTTAGAAACTCTGTGACGTAGTAGCTAGCTTTTTCTTAATGATGCAGAATACAACCGTGTGTAAACCGAGCCTGTTGGTTTCAAATCACTTTTGAATAATTCCACTGAGTTTACTCTGGCAGTGCCGAGTGAGTCAATCTTTGTATTTTCGAGCGCATGGCGGATGGCCTGCTGCTCGGTCGCAGTGACATTTTGTTTAACACGTCCAATCGTCAGGTGTGGCGAGAAACCACGTTCCTCAGATCCGTATCCGAGTCGACTCGAAGCGGATTCAATGCCACGCTGCAGCGCCTCCAACGCAGCCGGAGCCTGGATCCCGATATAGAGGACGCGCGGTCGTTTTAGGTTTGGAAAAGAGCCGAGTCCGTTCAAACGGAGGTCGAAACAGTTGAAGAGCTCCATTTCCGCTCGCAGCATCTGAGAAAGCAACTCCACATTGGACGGTGAAACATCGCCCAGGAACTTCAAGGTCAAATGCATGTTTTCGATTGGAACCCAACGAACAAGCGCCCCGATCTCGTTTCGTAATGTAGACGTGGCTGCGCAAACGGTTTGCCGAATTTCAAGAGGAAGTTCAACTGCAATGAATGCGCGCAGGAGACTCATATTTCAGGTGGCTGGGGATTGACTGCCCAGCGCGCGTTCCACAGCTTCTTTCAGTTCGAGGAAGCCGACGGGTTTCGTGAGATAGGTGGAAGCACCCGCTTCCATGCCGTTTCTAATATCCGCGGGCATACTCTTCGCCGAGACAACCACCACTGGAATATTAGCAAGCGCGGGATCCTGCCGCATCTGCCGCAAGATATCCAGCCCCGAAATTTCAGGCATCATAATATCAAGCAGCACAATATCTGGCTTTTCTTCCGTCATCATGGAGAGGGCAGGCGCACTGGAGGAAGTCTTTCGGACGCGAAAGCCGCTGACTCGCATCATCTCTGCGAACAGTTCAGCGGCATCTGCTTCATCTTCCACGATCAAAACAGTTTTTTCAGGCGACGTCATAAATGGTTGATTCTTTGGATAACAATAGCATAAGATAAAGGAATTCGCAAGAGGATGCATAATTTCGCGCAGGGCTTTCCAAAAGTCGGACTGCGTTTTCCAATTCTTGGCGAAACGAACCGTTAAGAACGCAAAGAACGCGAAATCTGAGGGGTTTCTTTACGCACTTTGCGAGCCTAGTGGTTTTAATCCTTGGCTGGCATTCATTTGATAAAACCCTGTTCTTTTCGCGAATAGGATTGGATTTGTAAGATTTTTCGTTTTTCTTCGGTCTATGAGTAAGATTAATTGGAGATGTTATGAGTGAACTAAATGAATTTCGTGCCGAAAAAGATGATTTTTTTCGCGAGCATTCACAAAGCCCTTTAGCGCCCGAGCAAAAACGCAATTTTAAAGGTTTGGAATACTTTCCCGAAAATCCAGCATTACGCCTGGAAGTGGAAGTGGAACGCCTATTTGATCAGGCGCCCATACAAATGCAGACCTCGACCGGAGGCATGCAGGTGTATGTGCGTCATTCGCGTTTCAAGTTTCAGGTTGATGGGCAGGATGCCGAATTGACCATCTATCAGAATGAGAATGGGTATTTCCTGCCTTTTGTGGATTCACTGGCTGGGCAGGAAACCTATCCTGCCGGGCGCTACCTTGAGCCTGACGAGTTACATGGCAATCAGTTCCTTGTGGATTTTAATCTTGCGTACAACCCTTATTGTGCCTATAACGAGATGTGGTCCTGTCCCATTACGCCGGCTGAGAATCGATTAAAAGTGCCGATCCGCGCCGGAGAGAAAATGTTTGCGCATGAATAAAAATAGCGACCGGGATCGCCATTTTACAAATTTGTGAATTAAAAAACGACGGGCAAAAAGCCTGTCGTTTCTATTTTTGATCTTTGCTTGTTTTTTCCAGAACATCCAACAGCGCTTCGTACTCTTCACAGCACTCCGGACACAGATCCAGATGTTCGCGGACCAGCGGCATGAGTTTAGCGGCGTCTTTCTTATCCACTTCTCTTTCTACATATTCGTCAATCCTGGCATAAATCTCATCACATGGCACTTCCTCTTCCCGTACACTTTCGAGCAGGCGCAGGAATCCCAGAACTGTGTCGTTGGGAAATTCCTCATGATGATTAAAGCTGTTTCTAATCTTCTGGATAATGGATCGGATGTTCATAATCTTTGATTTTGATGTCTGGCATTATGCTAATCTTACTTGTGCTCGAAAAGTGTAAGGACTTCGTTGGGTGAGATATCTTCCGCGGAGAGGCGTCGTTTTAGCCGCAGACGGGCATCGTGGAGCAGTTTATAGAGCGCATTACGATTGGTCTTAAGTTTACGGGCTGCATCCTCCATGGGCATATCCTGTACACCCAGTAAAATGAGCGCCTGACGCTGACGGTCTGTCAATTCCTCTTCGATAATGCGGCGGACACGTACCAGCATGTCGGCGCGTTCAGCCGAAGTTTCGGGGCTTGCCTGGGGATCGGCGAGCAGGCCGGGGGGAGGAGGAACGTCTTCATTTTCGGTGAGTTCATCCAGTGACGAATCCCGCCATCTTTTGCGGCGCAGCTCTGTGAGCGCGATCCGCACGGCGATCTTGTGGACCCAGGTGGTGAACTGACTGCGTCCCTCAAATGTGTTCAGTTGATCGAGGACGCGCAGGAGCGTTTCCTGAGTCACTTCTTCAACTAGGGAATTGAATTGGGGCTGGTCAGGGGAGAGCCAGCGTGAAAGCGCATAGGGCAGGCCTTTTTGAATGATCACACGTAAATCTTCAAGGGCGGCTTCGCGCGCCGGGCCGGGGGTTGCCAGGTCTGAAAGCCAGGCTTCATTGGTTCGGGTGGGCATGATGAAAGAATTATAAAGCAGAAGGAAAATGTAAGCAAAAAAAAAGGCACTTTAGTTCTTTATTGGAAACGGGTCGCGCGGTCCTTGGTCTTCAATTAGAGAGTTTGTGTTAACTCAATTCTCCAGAAGGCGCTATAATCTGAGTACACCATCTGTTCCTAACCGAAGGCAAAAAACTAAAGAGCCTAAATTTTAGGAGAAAACGCATCCCTTTTGTACAGTTAGGGTTAAGCTTTCATACATATTAAGCGGGGTAATCCCGCCATAAGCTCAATGGCCGAGGGGCCTTTATGTCGCATGAAATCAAATTACAACATATGGCCGTGGAGGATCTTGCTGAGAGATGCGAGCAAGAGACCAATCTTTATTTCGCCCACAACGATTATGATTCCAGCTACTGTTTCGAATTATTTCGCCGAGCCATCCAGGATAACAATGAACGTGCTCTCGAGGTGGTGATCGCTCAATATCGACCTTTGGTGGCGCGCTGGGTGGACAGATGGATGAGCAAGCATCCTGATTTTCCGCTGGTCAATGAAGAGGCGCAGGATTTCATCGCCCAGGCCTTTGAAAGGTTCTGGATCTCCTTCACACCGGCCAAGTTCGAAAAATCGCAAAGTCTGGCAGCCGTCCTTCGCTATCTGCAAATGTGCGTGAATGGGGCCATTACAGATGCATGGCGTAAATTGCGTCGCCTTCAGCTAGAGCAGGAGACCAGAGATGAGGAGCAGGAGTTATTGGACCCAGCCTCCACACCGGAAGACCTTCTCCAAAATGATGAATTTTGGCAACTCATAAAAAAGAAGACAAAGGATCCAAAAGAGTATACGGTCGTGTATGCTTCGTTCAGCCTCGCTCTTTCACCTCGCGAGATCCTTGCTGAATATCCAGGTGTATTTAGCGGTATTAAGGAAATTTATCAGCATAAAGCAAACCTGCTGGATCGGTTGGAACGCGATGAGGAAATCAAGGATTTTGTTCAAGGACGATAGCCGAAAAAATCAAAATCTTGCGTTTATAGTCAGTAGAGGCTAGTGGTTTGTGTCAGGGGATGGGGCTAGCGAAAGTACATCAGCCACCTGCCATTTCAAATCAAAGGTAGCCACGGCTTACCCAATGAAAGGTAGCTTATGAAGTGTATTACTTCGCCTACGCTGGACGATATCCAAATAGTGAGTTATGTAGAGGGCGAAGCAGATGATGGGGTAGTGGCTCACATAAAAGAGTGTTTGTTTTGCAGTGAAAGGGCCAACCGGTGGACTCTTTTGCAAAATCGTTTGAGGAAACAATTGTATAGGGTCGCTTGTCCCACTCCCGTGGAACTGGGCGATTACCATCTGGGATTGTTGCCACCCCCTCAGGTACTGGTGATCGCACAGCACGTGCGGGAATGTCCGCTCTGCAGGCGTGAGGTGGCAGACCTGCAGAATTTCCTGGATGATCTGGCTCCCGAAGTTAGCTTGCTTGGAGCAGCCAGGGTACTGATCGCCCGGTTAATCAATGGGAATACAGGCGAATCTGCCCCTTCCTTCGCGGCGCTTCGAGGGGAAGCGAAAGGACCGATCATACTTGAGGCAGATGGGGTCGTGATTACCCTGGATGTCCAAGCAGAGGTGAACGGACAAGCATCAATTCTGGGTCAACTAGCTGCCGATGATCAGGATGAGTGGACCGGAGCAAAGGTCGAACTACAGCAAGCTGATTCACCACACCTGACCGCATCTTTGGATGATTTGGGAGCCTTTCGCTTCGAAGAAGTCCGTCCAGGGGCTATCCAGATCACCATCAGATCACTGTATGGAATTCATGTACAGATCCCGAGTATTGATGTAGCTGATTGAACGACTAAGATGAACACTTTTATGGAAGTGGATGATCAGCTGGAGAGGTGGTTGGCGGACGAACTTCCGCCTGAACTACTGGCCGCGCCCCTGCCCGATTCGTTTTCAAACCAGGTAGTGAATCGGCTCAAATCGGAGGCGGATCGTTACTGGTATATCAACCCGAATCAATCGCTTCAGTTCGCCAACCGCATAATTGCGATTGGGGAAGCGCGCAAAGATATCAACCAGATCGCATTAGGGATGATGGCTAAAGGCGATGCCCTTCAATTTCTAGGCCAAATGCAGGATGCTTGGGATATGCTCGGCCAAGCGGGAAATATGTTTGAACAGTCAGGAAATCAAGTTGGCTGGGCGCGGACCCGTATTGGACGCATCATTCTTAGCCTGGACCTGAATCGAGTCTCAGAGGCATTCACGGACGCCGAACGCGCTCGCGAAATATTTGCCCGCTATCACGACGAGGACAAGCTGTTGCGATTGGATTTTCAGACTGCCAATGCCCTTAACCACCTTGGTAACCAGCAGCAAGCGCTGGAATTGTTCAAGTCGGCTTTGGCACGGGCAAATGCGCTGGGAGAACGAGGCGCAAAATATTTGGGTGCGCTGTATTTAGACATTGGTGTAACTTTTACCGCTTTAGGTGAGTTTCATGAAGCTCTGATTTACTACGAAAAGGCGCAGGAAGTGGCGGTAGCCGGCCAGGAAACACTTGTCATTGCTCATATTGAATGCTGCATTGCGGATATCTTGTACTTGCAAGGATATTATAAGCGTGCGCTTACCTTGCTAAACAGCGCCTTGGAAAAGGTGAAAAATGAGTCACCAGTTGACGCTGCTATGATCCAGTACCACATGGTGGAGTGCTATCTTTCATTGAACCGCAATCTAGAAGCGCGCGAAGTGGCACTCGTCATCATTCAAGCATTCCAGAATTTTAAGGCGGACTTTCAGCTTGCACAGACGCTTTTATTATTGGCAATCGTAGAAGGCGCGGCAGGAAACTTCCTGCAGGCTGAATCAGCTTTGCAAGAGGCAGAGTCAATTTTTTCAGCCATTGGTGCCAAAGGCTGGGAAGCAATCATCCGCCTATGGCGCGGCCGAATGGAGCTTCGTCAGCACAATGCCCTAACGGCCTATCAAGAAGCAGTGACAGCTGCTACGGTTTTCGGGGCTGATGGGCAACAAATGAAAGCTGCTGAGGCAAGCCTTTTACAGGGACAGGCGTTACTTATGCTAGGAAATTTGCAGGCATCCAGTGGCCGTGGTGAAAGTGCTCTGAGTGTGGCGCAACAATATCGAGTTCCAGCTCTGCGATATAAAGCACACCTGTTGTTAGGACAGATTGCCGAAGCACAAAATAAATACAGACGCGCCGTGCAGCAATACCAGGCGGCCATGGCAACAATCAATCGTGTGCAGCGCGGGTTGACAATTACCTTGCGCCCTGATTTTTTGGAAGATAAGAGCGAGGCTTCGCGCCACTTGATCACGTTGTATCTGCAAACTGGTCAAACAGTGAAAGCCTTTGAGGCATTGGAAAATGCCAAGACGCAAAACTGGCTGGCCTATCTCAATCATCAAGGGCGCTTGCATTGGTCAAAAGAGGACGCGGTGAGCCGAGCACTGATCGAGGAATTGGAAAGCCTACGGACGGAACATCAGTGGTTCTATCAATTAGCGAACCACTTACCGGGCACTCATGAAGAATACCCAAAGGTGATTAGTGCTGAACAGGCAGTGGTAGAAATGAAGAAACGTGAACGGCGTATGAGAGCCATCACAGAGCAGTTGTATTTGCGGAACGAAAGTGACTGGCGAGCTGCCGAAACCCTTTCACCATCTTCCAATGGCATTCAGGATGCATTGGATGACGACTCCATCTTGATCGAATTTTACAACAATGGGGACGCGGTCTGGGCATTTACGCTAAACCAGGGAACGATTCAAGCCCATCGCTTGCCCGTAACGGTAAAAGCGTTGAGTCAGTTGGTGGAACAATGGCAGATCAATATCGCAGGTACGCTCCATATGGAACCACACGCAGCCGGTACACAAAGATTGATGATGCTGGGAAGACGAATTTTGCAGCGATTACATGCTTCCCTGATTCTGCCGTTGGGTTTGAAGGGAGATAACCAACGTTTAATATTCGTGCCCTATGGTATTTTGCACTTCTTGCCTTTTCATTTACTGTATGATGGCAATCAGTACATGATCGAAAAATATGAAATTCTCATTTTGCCGGCTGCCGGTTTAGCAACGCGCCCGGCCCCAAAACGTGCGCCGGGTGTATTAGCGCTTGCTCACTCATGGAATGGCAAGTTGCCTCATACAGCCGTCGAAGCACAAATGGTGCAGAAATTATTTGGCGGAAGTATCCGTACGGAAGAGCAGGCCAATCGTGCTGTATTAGCCGAGTCACCGGTGCAGATCCTGCATATTGCCGCGCACGGGCACCACCGTCTGGACCAGCCTGACTTGTCCTTTTTGCAACTGGCGGATGGTCAGCTCTATGCCGATGACGTGATGCAGCAAGATCTAAGCTACGAGCTGGTAACGCTGAGCGCCTGTGAAACAGGTCGCGCACGCGTTGCGACATCAGACGATTTGATTGGTATTGGTCGTAGTTTTCTTTTTGCGGGTGCGGGTGCGTTAGTTTTGAGCCTATGGCAAGTAGAGGATCAATTTACCCTACGGTTCATGGAACGTATGTATGCGGCTTTATGTGCCGGGGCATCCAAGCCGGCCGCGCTACGGCGGGCACAACTATCCCTGCTCGCTGAAAACCAAAGTCTTCACCCCGCATTTTGGGGATCGTTTCAGGTAGTGGGCAACGCCAACCCACTATCGAGGTAAATCAAGGCAAAGGAAGGAAAAAGACCATGAATCCAAATGAAGAGCATCAGGAGCACACCTACGTTCTTGAGCCAAATACGCTGATCTTTCAGGTCAGGGATCTGGCAGATCAACCGCAGGATTTTAAGGTGCGCCTTCTCAACGCATTTACAGCTTTCTTGCGCCCCGAGGGCAGCGGCTCGCCACAAATAGAGAGTTATGAGGAGTCAATCGACCGCCCCTGGAGAAGGATGGTTAATGTCCCTACACTTGATGATCTGAGAGTTATCGAATTTCCACCTCTCATGCAAGTTCAAGGCTCTCAGAGGTTTTCCCTGATTCCTCTTAGATTAGAGCGCGACAAATCTGACTTGGAGCCTGAGGATGTGCTTAAGGTGTTGAACGATGCGTATATCGAATTGGAAGGTCGCTTTACCAATTCAGGAGGAAAGGGAGGTAGAAGCAAGTTCCAACCCATCACTCTGAACAACGACATCGATTTGATATCCATTTCACCCAATTGGCTGGGCGGCGGTCTACCCCATACCAAACCCACCGGCGGACCAGGCAGCCTGCCTGCTTCCACGCCTGCACCCGTCGGGATGCCGCGCAGGTTTGAGCTCAGGGGATCGGCAGCACTAGATAGTTTGTCAAGGTTCAGACGACCGGGAGCGCAAATGATCATTTTTGATACAGCGCGAGATCTGAAGGAGTTTCCATCTCCCGTCAGAGATATATTCACTGCAGACCCGCCTATGGAGGTTTATCCTTATCCCCAGGAGCTAATAAGTGTGGATTTCGATGCACTGCCTCCCTATTGGATTCCAGATAATGAGCATTACGACATGTCCGACCATGGCACGTTTATTGCCAGCATCATACGCTCGATCACCCCAAGCACGAAGATCTATCTGTATCAGGTGCTTAATGCTTATGGGATGGGGTCGTTCGTTACTGTTGCGCATGGCTTAAAGGAGGCACTCAACCGCCATGCCCAAGGCGATACACAGCTGGTATTCAATTGTAGTCTTGGTATGACTCACAAGTTGCCGGAAAAAAATAAATCGAAACAACCTTTGCAAAAACTATTTCCAAAACTTTGGGAGCAGTTAATTCAAGAGTTGATTTTCATGGCTCTGCGGGATGCTTTTGCTCAGGTCATATCTCACCCGAACATTACCGTCGTGGCTGCCGCAGGAAATGAGGCACAGGAGGGGGATGCAGAAAACGGAAAACGTCCATTTGCGTGGTACCCAGCCGCCTTTGACAAAGTCCTGAGTGTCGCTGCCCTTCCTAAACCCTATCCCAGGGATAAAATGAGGGGAAGAAAGTTTAAGCCCGCCACATATTCGAACAGCGCTCAATCGGAAGATCCTGGCAAAGATAAGGCCTATAGCTTTGCAACCTTCGGCGGTGATCGAAAAAATGGACCACCAGGATCACCAGATCGTTTCTCACCCGTTGGTGGTGTGCTGGGTGTGTATATTGGGGTGATTCCAACGGAGAACCCAGATGAATCGCTGTCGCAAAATGGCCCCCCCAATCCGACATGCTTCGCGCTATGGTCAGGCACATCCTTTGCGACTCCGATTATCTCTGCTCTGGTAGCGGCACAACAGAATGAGTTAATCTACAGCAGCACCCGCAATCTAAGGCCATACCTTAGCACTGTCGATGAGAATGTTATTCGGATGCGTCAGGTCTGAATTCAGTCTGTCCGGTTTCGCAGTCCGCAAGCTATGCTTGCGGACTGTTTTTAATTTCCGTTCGATGCCTAAAAAATAGATAAGGCTTCGTTTATAGAGATAGGAAGCAAAAAGGAGTTCCCATGAAAAATCGTAACCAAAAAGATATCTGGATCTACCGCATGATTATTGCCGCCCTTGGTTTGACCCTGGTAGCCAGTGTAGTTGGCGCCATCACGTTAGCGATGACGGGACAATCTACGCCGGAACTCCTCATAGCTCTGGGATCGGCGGCCATTGGCGGCTTGGCTGGATTTCTAGTTCCCACGCATTTAAACAGATAGTTGATGAGTTACAAAGAGTGATCGCTTTGAAGCCCCGGCTATCCTTGTCCGGGGCTTATTTTTTCTGGTTTCGATCCCCGAAAAACTGGCATGTGTTCGTTCAAGAGTATAGGAGAAAATCACAATGTTTCGAAAAGCGTTAATTATCCTTATCATGGCTCCGCTCTTAGTAGCTGCGGTGGCCACCGGGACTTCTTTTCCCCTTGTGTTGCTGATGATCAGCCTGCTGTTTATTGCCCTGGCTGAGTCCTCGGCGCGCGATGAGCCGCAAGAATAAAAAGGCAAAGAGATTGAAATGGGACAAGTGAATTCCTTCAGAGTGAGCAGAGTGTGCAAAAATACCGCGGAAAAGCCATCCATCGAACGGCAGGTGCTGTGGCTTCTTATCGTTGTATACCGGAAAATTCATCACACCTTCGTTTATAGATATTGAATAAGGTACATGTGCTGGCGAAAGAGTGGGCCCCTCAGACCTCAGCGCAAAGACCAACCCAAACTTGTAATATAAGAAGGAGATATAAAATGACTGGTCAAATTGGAACAGGAAACTTTGAAGTGAACACTCTTGTCATCAGTGAGTTGGGCGATCCACCCAGTAACATCATTGCAACGGGAAAGGATTTCGATCTTTCTCTGACGTTCAAGGGTGGTGGGACAGTCTTCAACGGCTTCGAAGGCCTGGCGATTGAATATAATGTCAGCTACTTTATGGAAGGTATTGGTGCCAATGCTGATGAGCGCGACCTTGGAACCGTGAAGAAGAATCTTGTCCCAGGTCAAGGGACATATACGGATGCCGACACGAAGCTTACTATTCCCGCCGCGACAAATGATTTGAAACCAGGGGTGTACAGGGTTGCAGGTTTAGTAACTTTCCCTGCAGTCCCGGGAATGACGGGTTTCATTGAGGATTTACTGGTTGAAGTGTATAAACCGTAATCTTCAGAAATAACGCTCCGCAATAGTTGAGCCTGCCAGTCCTTGAACTGACAGGCTCAACTCCTATTAAGCATTCCTGTGCGAGGCTAAACAATCGTTTAACCCACAATGGGGCGATTTATTGTATTATCTTACAGGTCTTATACGTGTATCTTAATTTATGAGTCTGGAGGAGACTCGCTCGATGGATCATCGAAGTCAAGATCTTTTAGAATTTTCTCGATCGAAGAGCGGATTTGGTCTGGCAGCTCTAAGTCTTCTTTCTCAATCGTTTGGAATTCGCCGATACTTAAACCACCCTTTCCACCGGTGTGGCTGGCCCGTTCATCGCCGACATTAAGAATAATTTTTTTGTACTCAGGAGGCCAACTCAACATGAATCGCCGCCCACAGATTGGGCAATACCATTCCTCTGCACCCGATGGATGAGTTGTTTCCAAAACCATTTCATGTTTTTGTTGTTCATTCATTTGCTATACTCCTTGAACAAAGGCTACTGAAACAAAACGGATCCAGGCCCGAAGCTTATAAATCCTTAACCCCTGAAAAGGATCTCGGTTCCCAATTTAATTAACCTGACGGGAAAAAACAAAGATCGTTACGCCCCCTGGCAAAACAAAATGAGCCTTCATGGCTCATTTTTTGTGGGCGCGGAGGGACTCGAACCCCCGGCTCAGTACTGTATGCATCCTCACTGGCAGCCCAGGCATATAACCCGCCTGTATGAACGGGTCAGCCCACGTAAAGGTCATTCGGTGGCGGTGGATGCAGTGGCATGTCATCTCGCTGAAGCAACGTTTTGGATCTTGAATAAGAAGGAGCCTTACCGCGAACCTACTCGCCCGCAGGCCTTGCCCAAGCAAGCGCAAGCGCGTGGATTTTCTGTATCCTTGAGATACGTCTTATGATTGCGACACGCTTGCGGAACATACTCTTGCGGCTGGACCGCGAATAGATGTATCCGGCAGCACCGGATTGAGCCAGTGCAGAACCTGATGGTGATTCATCCAGGAGATATTTTGCTATGTCAAATTTATTCCAGCCCTTGACAAAGGCAGCGTTTTCATAGATGAAAATCCCTGTTTACAAAACTCATTGTTTTCCTTGTCGGATTTTTCTCGATCGTACCCTTTTTCTTCGGTGTTCACCCAAGTCCCATAACAGCTCACATCCTCCTCTCATTGAACAGTAAACCCGTGTTTGATTTTTATCTAGCCACTTACATCCACCTGCATCAATCATTATGATTCCTAGACCGTTAGGCACGATTCTGGTTTAGTAAAAAGTAAATGGATTGTCTGTCTAATACAAATATTTCAGACCAGAGCCAGTATTAAATAGCACTACACGCTCATCAGGTGTAATCCATTGTTGCTTAATAAGCTCCTTAAGAGCTGCGAGTGTAGCGGCGCCCTCAGGAGCGGGAAAAATCCCTTCCTGCGCCCCGAGTTGACTCTGCGCTTCGAGAATCGATTTATCAGCAACAGCTATGGCTGTTCCATGACTTTCACGTAAATCCTTCAAAATCAAAGAATCTGCAAAGCTTTTTGGCACGCGTAATCCAGATGCAATAGTATGGGCATTTGTCCAAAAATCACAAAACAGTGCACCTGTCTCAAATGCTTTAATAACGGGCGCACAGCCTTCTGCCTGTACGGCTACCATACGGGGACGTTTTGTATTTTCCAACCAGCCTAACTCTTCAAGTTCAGCAAATGCTTTCCACATGCCGATCAGACCGGTTCCACCGCCAGTTGGGTAAAGAATGACATCCGGCAACGTCCAATCAAATGCTTCAGCAAGTTCATACCCCATGATCTTCTTTCCCTCTACACGATACGGTTCTTTGAACGTGGAAAGATCGAACCAACCCTCCGCACGCGCCCTTTCCCCAGCCATTCCAGCTGCGTCACTGATCAATCCGTCAACAAGAACAACTTCAGCACCCGCTATACGGCTTTCTTCAATATTGGCGCGCGGTGTGTCTTTTGGCATATAAATAGTAGCTTGGATACCCGCACGGGCGGCATAGGCTGCCATCGCTCCCCCAGCATTGCCGGCAGTAGGAATGATCACCTTTTCAATCCCAAGTTCCTTTGCTTTGGAAACTGCTGCTGCCAATCCCCTAGCTTTGAAAGAACCTGTGGGGTTCGTACTTTCCTCTTTTACGAACAGATTGGTGAGTCCTAATGTCCTTCCCAAATTCTTGACGCCCAACAAGGCGCTATCACCTTCTCCCAACGAAACGATATTTTCTGGGTTTATAACGGGAAGCAATTCGTGCCAGCGCCACATCCCTTTGGGGCGCTGAGAGATTTCGTCTCGATCTACATGTTGCTGGGCGCTTTTTAAGTCATAAATGGATAATAGTGGTGACTGACACGCTGGGCAAAAGGTATGGAGTTCCCGATGAGAATACTCCTGGCCGCAGCCGGAACATTTGAGATGAGACAAACAGGACAAAGCCATCGATTTGGCGGGTGTGACTACCTTCGGGCTCAATCCTGATCCATGACGATCTGTATTTTTTGAATTTAACATGATCGTCCTTATGGCATCGGAACAAATGCTTCAACGCGTGCCCATAGTTCACGAATATTGATAGGCTTGGACATGTATACGTCACAGCCTGCCTCAAGCGCTTTTTCCGCATCACCTTTCAGCGCATTAGCCGTTATGGCAATAATCGGAACTGAATTGAGTTCGCGCTTGCTGCTCGAACGGAGACGCTTTGCAACTTCGTAACCATCAATATCTGGCAGGTTAATGTCGAGAAGGATCAAATCAACCTGTTCGATTTCGGCTGTTGCAACGCCATCCAAACCTTTCATGGCCTTTAACAGATGATAGCCACGTGCTTCCAGCGCACGTTGTACCAACATCATGTTGTCTGGATTATCTTCAATATAAAGAACGTTGTTTGTCATTGTTACTCTCCTGATTCTAGACTTTCTCTTCAATCGCTTGTACAACCTGATCAACAAACTTGCGGGGCTGAAGGGTTCCTTTTTGATACACAGCCTGAATATGACCGTTCAGTCGCTTTCGTTCATCAGGGGTGATGTCTTTGGCACTGACCACGACCACCGGAATATCCTTCGTACGCGGGTCGAGTTTAAGTTCTTCAACAAAACCAAATCCATCAATTCCGGGCATCATAAGATCAGAGACGATGAGGTCGGGCAATTTCTGACGCGCCATCGCCAAACCTTCCCAACCGTCTTTTGCATGATAGACACGATAGGATTTTCGACCTTCCAGCAATCGGCGGATCAGCAGGGCATCATCTGGATTGTCGTCGACCAGCAAGACTGTTGTGGTTTTTTCATCGAGATTTTCAAGTGCAGCTTGCAGGCCTTCTCGAGGGGCAGGAGATTGGTCCTTGCTCAAATGCACATCCATAGCCCATTGATCGCCGAGTACATGTTTTTCTACTGGAAATGTATGACCTGTGCAATTGACGACAACTTTTTCATCTGATTTGATCATACCAGTGTGGATCAATTTTTCAAGTCCTGCAAAGGCGACAGCTGTTGCCGGCTCGACAGCCATTCCCTCGCTTTTGGCGAGTGATCGCATGCCTGCAAAGGCTTCGGCATCCGTTACAGATTCCATCACACCACCGAATTGCTGTGTGATCTTCCATAAGTACGTGTAGGCTTTACCAGGATCACCAGTTGAGAGGATGATGATGCTTGTATCTGAAATAACAGGATTCGCTACATCCTTACCTGCTTTGAAGGCGTTGACCATCGGTGCGCAACCTTCAGCTTGAATGATCCCCAATTTGGGGATGCGATCGATCAATCCCATATTGAACAATTCTTTGAAACCCTGATATACCCCAAGTGGACCTAAACCACCGCTCACTGCCTGAACATACCAATCTGGGGCATGCCAGTCAAGTTGTTCCACTATCTCATACGCAATTGTTTTCATTGACTCACGCGCAGGAATAGAGGTCGCTCCGCGATCCAGCAGGAGATGACGGCGTTGTGCAAATTGGGACGCGATTTGTTTTGTTTGATCGTAGTTTCCACTGACTCGAATGACCTCTGCACCAAAGAGCGCTGCTTCTCGCAACTTTTCCTGTGGAACGAGGCTAGTCATAAAGACCCAGAGCTTGATGCCTGCCCGTGCGCATGCTGCGGCATACGCGACAGCCGCATTTCCAGTGGAGGCGATTACTGCTTCGCGCACACCTCCTTCCAGCATTGCTGTAACCGCACCAGCTGCCTGGCGATCTTTGAAGGAACTGGTTGGGCCATAGCGTTCATCTTTTATGTAAACGGAGGCATGCCCAAGGCCTGGACCAAAACGTTGCGACAGCCAGAGTGGAGTCCCGCCCGCGGGGTAAAGATCCAAAGAGGGTGGATTGCTCACAGGTAAGACATCCTGATAGCGCCACATGTTTGAGGGGCGATTTGGAAGACCGCGCAGGATCTCACGTTTGAACGCATCAAAATCGTAGCGCGCTTCCAGCCATTGCGAATCACACGTTTTGCAGATCGCAGGTACAAAGGCTTCGTAAGGCTGTTGATTGCCGCAAAGATTGCATTCGAGATATTTCGGTGTTGCCATTTTATTTTTCCTGCTTTTCAACGACTTCGGTGATCCTGGCTTCGAGAGGCAGTTCCACATAGAAAATCGAACCTTCACCAGGGCATCCTGTGCTCTCTGCCCATAGGCGGCCGCCGTGCATTTCAACCAGGCGACGGCTGATGGGCAAGCCCAAGCCTGTACCTCCAGCTTTGCGTGTCGTAGACGCATCCACCTGTATGAATTCCTGGAAGACCGCTTCGAGCTTGTTGGATGGAATGCCGATGCCTGTATCCCTTACAGAGATCAATACGCGTGCTCCATCCATTGGCGTTGCACAAAGCGAGATTTTGCCGGTCTCTGTAAATTTTATGGAGTTGTTCACTAAGTTGATCATCACCTGACGCACGCGTGTGTTGTCCGCGAAAATTTCGACAGCTTGATCCGAGTTCTCATCGATGAAGAGTGAGAGATTCTTTTCGCTTGCCAGCGTAGATGTGATGCTCACTACCTCATCGAGAACGTGATGAACCTTGAATTTTTCCGGATTCAAGTTCATACGCCCAGATTCGATCTTTGCCATATCCAATACATCGTTAATGAGGTGCAGAAGATGTTGTCCATTTTTCTGGATAAGACGCAAGTCGTTGTCCATCGGCTCTGTTAGCGGGCCATCCAATTCTTCGAGTATAACATCAGCAAAACCCAGGATTGAGTTGAGCGGCGTTCGTAATTCATGTGACATATTAGCTAGGAATGATGATTTAAGTCGGTCCAGTTCGCGCAATTGGGCGACGGTTGCGGCCTGTTTGACATAGAGACGGGCGTTTTGCAAGGCGACTGCCACTTGCGAAGCGAGAGTAGTATAAATTTTTTCATCTTCTTCGGTGAAGTAATTCGCGACATTGGATTGTACATCGAAAACACCCAGAACCTTTTCACCGGCGATCAAAGGTATCGCTAATTCTGAACGTGTGTCAGGTAATAGTTGATTCGAGAGATAGCCAGATGCTTTGTCGTGATACACATCATTAAGCATGATGGATTTTTGCTCTCGTGCAGCTCCCGCTACGATTGAGTTCTGATGGTTCAACGGGATACTCCAGTTGTCAGCCACCATTTTCTGTCCCACCTCACCGGCGCCGGCTGCGAGTAGCAGTGTCTGCCATGCATCATCAGCCAGATAAATGTGGGCATGATAAAGACCAAATCTTGCTTTTGTCAAATCCACTACCATTTGCAGAAGACTGTCCGGGTCCAGCATGTTGGATGCTGTCGTGGAGACTGTAGCCACAGTTGCCAGTTGCGAAGCCCGCTTCTCATTTTGCTCAGTAAGCCTCAATCGTTCAATATGGGCGCTGACTTGTTCCGCAATGGTGGCAGACAGGCTGATATCTTCCGGTGCCACTGTGTCGCAGCCAGCAATCGCCAGCTGACCAATGGTCTCTCCGTGTACTTTGAGTGGCTGTACGAGGACAGGATTCTGATCGATCAGGGCTGGATCTATCGCTCTGACTCGAACAGAGTCATAGACATAGCTCAGCTCACTGTTTTGCCGCAGATAAGCCTCCCAAGCCTCGTGAGTGAGCAGGCGAGTGGCTTCCTCTGCCTGAGCGCGAGCGCGGGCCGCGTCGGCCAGCAAGCGGATGTTCTCAACCTGTTGTGCGATGCGATTGGCGATACTGGCGATCAGAGTCTTGTCTTCAGGGGTGAAAGGGCGGGATGGATCGGGCTTCAGGAACAGTGTTCCCACCTGCTCATCCATAACCGCCACGGATTCTTCATATCCCCCCTCGACACCCGGCCTGTCAATGTGGGGCGTGACAGCAGATTGATCATATGCGTACCCGATTCGCTCGTCTGTGTGAATGCCATCCATGAACGACTCCCAGCCTTCGTACATAAATTGGCGGGATGCAGCTTCGGCCTCCGCACGGGCGCGTTCCGTGGCCTCCAGCAGTCGCAGGTTCTGGATTTGCAGTGATGCTTGTTGGGCAACCGTATTCGCCAGTTGCATTTCCTCTGAGGTCCATTGTCTCTCCGCTGAGGATCTCAACTGTATTTCGCCGATGGACTGCTCGCCTGCGGTTAGTGGAGCAACAATCGTTACATGTTCGGCTGGCAACTCAAAACCAGGCATGTTCAGCGTTTGAACTTTGCCATCGGCAAATGCAAAACCGACCTGCTCTGTTTCGTACAGTATGGGCACCGCGCGTTTTGTTGGCGCAGTCTTCGCGCCTTGATCCGATGGAGCGTATTTCTGGGTTTCCAGGAAGGCCGCTTCCAACTCGGTCAGGCGGGCCCGCAATTCATCTAGCTCGCAACGAATTGCAGGTACACGGCTCTCAGGATTGGCCTCGAGATGTTCAATCGTTGCAAAGAGGTTGTCGAGTCTTTGGCGGTATTTATCGTTCAGCATAGATCAATGCCTCCTGAAGCCATTGCCTAGGAATTGCATATGAATGCGCTCTTTCGTCTGCATGGTTCCACATCAGTTGCCAATTGAACGGTTCTTCA
>Ga0065705_10104170_pt1 | contig 51321 bp, 35 predicted proteins | sample SwibulcommuniRL2_FD_59092 | JGI IMG/M metagenome (GOLD analysis project Ga0065705, IMG submission 59092) | Bulk soil microbial communities from switchgrass field near Rose Lake, East Lansing, Michigan, USA - RL2 Bulk Soil v2 (version 2) | ecosystem: Environmental > Terrestrial > Soil >...
AGGCGGCGGCGATTTACAGCGTCCGCGCGCCGGGTTGTGCACCGCCGAACTTTTGGGAATGCGAATACGCCGAGATTCCCCGGCCGCTTTGGCCTTGGGATGAAATCGACGACTGGCAGGCGAGTCCTGAGATTTTCGGCGGCGCGTCGTGAGCAACGCTCAAAACATGCCGGTAACGATCGCCGACGTGCGGGATCGACAACTGCTACGCGGATTGGTGGCGGCATGCCAGGCTATGAGCGTGATCTTGACGTGGCCGCTTTGGCAGGTCCGCTCGGGCGACGCGACGCTGCCAAATCTGCCGGTCTTTGATTCGGCGCTCGTTGACCGCTTTCAGATTTCCTTTGGCGAGACGCTGTTAATCACCCTTGCAGTGGCGATCGTCTGGCCGCGAATTGGCGCGACGATGCATTGCGTGGCGCTCGCGGCGGCGATCGGCTTCGACCAGATGCGCATCCAGCCGGAATTCATTTCGCTGGCGGTTTTGATATTGGGGACGGTGGGGGACCGCCGGCTGATTCTGCTGGCAAGGTGTCACTTGATCTCCCTCTGGTTCTGGGCGGGACTGCACAAGTTGCTGAGCCCGGAATACCTTCAGACGACTGGGCTGGACCTGGTGCTGGGGTTGCTGCCCGGAGTCACGAGTAGCCAGGCAATGATCTTGGGGATTGGGACGGCCGCCATTGAGATGTGTCTGGGCCTGGCCGCTGTTTTTCCCCGCACCCGCCGAGTTGTGCCGAAAGCAGCGGCGCTCTTGCACGGCATGGTGCTGCTGACGCTGTTCGCACGCGGCTGGAATTCTGCGGTCTGGCCGTGGAACCTGGCACTTGGCGCCGCAGGGTTTGGGTTTTTCATGAACTGGAATGAGCCGCTGTGGCCTGCCCTCTGGACTGTTGATTCACCGATTGATTCGGCCGAGGATCGGCAGCCGGTCATCTCTCGCCTCAATCCAATTCGGCAATTCGCGTGGCAAGCGATCGTCATCCTCTGGATGGCCTATCCGGCCCTCTTTTACCTCAATTTGTGCGATGGCTATCTCGCGTGGTGCGTCTATTCGGCGAATGTTCCGGACGCAGTGATCTATGAAGACGATTCAACGGACGGTGAACGACTATTTGACAGTGCTTATCGAGCACTCAACGTCCCCTTTTCTCCGGCCACGCGCCTATTTGAGCAGCATTTCCGTCGCAGGGGCCAAGTCGGCCAGCGGCTGGAGATTGACGATCCGCGGCCCCTCTCGCGCTGGCTTGGTCAAAGCAAACGATCCATGCAATTCCCAGAGCCACCGGCCGAGGTCCAACATTGATCGGCCGTCACGAACCTACTCTCCACGGAACCGACGACCTTCCTTGATCTTGGCCCGGCTCTTCTTGTCGCTAAGGCGGCGGGTCTTCGACCCTTTGGTTGGTCGCGTGGGACGCCGCTTTTTCGGCGGAGTGATGACGGAGGCGATCATCGCCCGCAATTTCTGGCAGCAGGCCTCGATGTTTTTCGGCTGGTCGCGAAACTCCTGGCTATAGATCACAAGATCGCCGTCTTTCGTGAGCTGGCTCGCGTACTTCGCCAGGAAACGGTGGCGGATGTCGGCCGGGACGCTGGTCGAGGTCGTCGCGGCCCAGCGCATCGTCGCCTTGCTGGAGACCTTGTTGACGTTCTGTCCTCCTGGACCGCTGCTTCGGGAGAACGAGAACTGCAATTCGTCGTCAGGAATGGTGATGTGCGCGATTTGGAGCATGGAGCGAGCCTTCCGGTAGGAGTATATTACGCCTCATCTGCTGAACTCGGCCAGTCGGAGCAGTGCGATGTCTCGATGGCTTGCTGCGTCCTTGATCGTCATTGCGTCATCGGCCGCTGGTTGCGGGCCGCCAACCGCGGCACAGGCGCCAGCCCCAGCGACGCCAGTCCCCAAGGCTGCTGAGCTGTCCAAGCAACCTGAACTGCCCAAGGAAGCAGAGCCGCCCAAGCAATCCGAACTCGCGTCGCGCAAAGCGGGCGTAGATTGGCCAGCGTTCTTGGGCCCTACAGGCGACGGCAAATCGCCCGAGCAGGGCATTTTGAAGGACTGGCCTGCCACGGGACTCAAGCTCGTCTGGCAGCGGCCGCTCGGCGAAGGGTATGGCGCTCCGACGATCAGTCGCGGCCGGCTGTTTCAATTCGACCGGTTCGGCAATCGGCAGCGGCTCTATTGCCTCAATGCCGAGACCGGCGAGCAACTCTGGCAGTACGAGGTCCCCACCGATTACGAGGACATGTACGGCTACAACAACGGGCCGCGCTGTTCCCCCGTGGTGGATGAAGACCGCGTCTATGCCTATGGCGTCGATGGACGATTGATCTGCTGCACCGTGGCGGACGGCAAGCCGCTGTGGGACGTCGATACCAGCAAAGAGTTCGGCGTGGTGCAGAATTTCTTTGGCGTGGGCAGCACTCCCGTCGTCGAGGGAGACTTCTTGATCGTGATGGTTGGCGGCAGCCCGCCCGAATCGCAGCGAGTTCCCCGCGGCCAGCTCAACCTCGTCGATCCTAATGGCGCGGGCATCGTGGCATTCGACAAGCGCACCGGCGAGGTGAAATACAAGCTGGCCGACGAACTGGCCAGCTACGCTTCGCTCAAACTGGCCACGATTGGCCAACGGCGCTGGTGTTTCGCCTTCTGTCGCGGCGGCCTGGTTGGTTTCGATCCGGCCAGCGGCCAAATGGATTTTCACTATCCTTGGCGAGCGAAGATTCTGGAGAGCGTCAACGCCTCAATGCCGGTCGTGCGCGGCGATGAGGTCCTCATCAGCGAGACGTACGGACCAGGAAGCTCGCTCCTCAAGGTCAGTCCCGCAAAATGCGAAGTCGTTTGGAAAGACGATGATCGCAGCCGGGACAAGGCGATGCAGACCCATTGGAACACGCCGATTGACGTGGACGGCTACCTCTACGGCAGCTCGGGCCGTCACACGGATAACGCCGTCCTGCGCTGCATCGAGTGGAAGACCGGCAAGGTCAAGTGGAGCCGTCCGGGCATGACTCGCTGCTCGCTCACCAACATTGACGGACATTTCCTCTGCATGGGCGAATATGGCCAGCTTTCGCTGCTCAAGGTCAACCCGGACAAGTACGACGAAGTCGCCACAATCGACTACGCCGACCCGCAGCTAGGCGAAAAGCTCCTCGGCGCGCCGGGGCCGTTACTCAAGTACCCGTGCTGGGCGGCGCCGATCGTGTCTCACGGGCTCTTGTATTTGCGGGGAGAGGGACGACTGGTCTGTTTGGAGCTGATCCCACGGTCGTAGGACGGAGCGGGAGCGAGCGCCAGTCGCAACCTTACTCCACGGTGCAAAACAATACAGCCGTCGGGATCGGTGAGAGTTCCGTGGCGCCAGGCGGTTGCCATCGCACCGAACACTGTCCATCAGGTACGACCATTCCGGCCAACTGGAATGGGATCATTCCTTTTTCGAGCGTCACGCGCACGATCTTGTCTTCGCCGTCGCGAAAAGGGCAAACGAGTTCGCCATTGAGATACAACGCGCACCGATCGTGCCCCGCAATCGCGTTGAATGCATACTCCCCCGGCTCGTCGATCTTGAGGTAACCCGTGGCCACAACATTGTTGGTCGGCGGGTACTTGAGGGGGCTAACGGTGGCGATGAGCTGTGGCCTGCCGATCGGATCACCCAGTTCGTCGGGTGGGACCCAGCCGGTGTATAGGTTGCCATCTTCTTGCGAGCGATGACGAGGATAGAGCCGAGCGACCAGACCCGGAATATACTTCGCCCGCGGGCGGCGGGCTTTCGCGGCCACGGTCGTTTTGGCGTCGAGCGACTCGAGCGCCTTCGCCAGCCGCTCCGTGGTGACCTTGATTTTCAACCTCCCCAAATCATCGTCTTGATAGGCATCCAGTTGCCTTGCGGCCGCGGCGCTCGCCTTTTCCAGCGCTAGTCGTTGGCCGGAGGGAGTCGCTTCTGCCGACTGCGCTTCGAACCACGAAGCAATTGCGCCTGCTTCGTCGGCCGTCCACGTATCGCTGGGCCGTGCCAGTGCGGCCAGTAGCCGGGTGAGCGAATCGTCCTTCACTTCAGGTGCGAGCTTCAAAGCATCCGCTGGCCGGTCCAACTCCACTAGTAGCAGCCGAATCAGGCTCGCCAGCGATTCACGATCGTTACGATCTTTGAACAGCCGGTCATACAGCTCGGCGGCCTTCTTTTCAGCCTGTTGGCGATCGCCGAGCGATTTGATCTGATCCTGGATTACCCCGCCCGTCTCAGAACCTGCAATTCCGGCCAGGCCGAGCGCCTTGCGCAGAAGAGCGACGGCCTCGCCGCTCTTTTTCGCTGTGGCCTTTTGCTTGCTGGACGCGATCAACCGAGCCGCCAATGCCTCAGCTTGAGGCCTGCGGTCGGCTGTGCGGGCCGCGTGGTATAGCTTCTCCTGCAAGACAATGATCGCGTCTGTGCACGTTTCCAGCCGATCTGGATTGTCGGCAGCAAACAGTTCGAGAGCTGCGATTGCCGTTGCATAGCCAGTCGGATCCTTGGACCCCAGATCATGGCTCTTGCGCAGCAGCAGTGCTCGCAGCTTTGAATTGCTCTTGAGATCTTTGGCCGCGACAAGCAGCTTGCCAGCCAGTTCCACGTCGTCTTTCTTGGACGGAGTGGCGGCAACGCCATCCACATCCTTGCCAAACAGCTCTGCGAATGCCTGATCTTCCTGCGCTCCGGCCAGTCCTCGTAGGCTGCAAGCCAGGATTGTCACTACGACCAATATCCGAATGCGCATCGCTGTTTCCCGATTCCGAAGCTTGAGTGCCCCTCGGCACGATAGCTGTATCGTACTCGCAAATTCAGCGCGTGAACAAGGAATGTGGCCGTCGATCCAAGTGGCTAGCTCGTAGTTTTGGGCTGCCTAATGCGCTGTTGCCGCCGTCCAACGTTCGAACGCCTCGACGGAGCATTTGATGATCTCGCCGTAGTCGGCGGCTTCGATCTCCTCACCCATCAGTTCCACTTCGTAATCGCCGTCGTAGCCAGCGGCGGCAAGCGCCGCGATAATGCCGCCGAGAGGAATGACTCCATCGCCCAGGCGGCAGCGATTCGACTCGCCACAAGGGGGCTCGCGGCCGTCGCCCAGTTGCACCACGGCCAAGTGCGGGGCCAAACTTGCCAGTCGGCCAATAAGCGACGAATCATGTCCCCAATGATACGTATCGAGGGCGATCCGAAGCGCGGGCGAGCCGTATTCCGCTACTACGTTGAGCGTTTCGTCAAGGCAATTCAAAAAGGTGAATTCGCCGCCGCAATCGGCGTGCATCGGCTCGATCGCCAGCACGACGCCCCGCTCCTCGGCCAAAGGCAAAAGTTTGTCGAGCGCCTGCCGAAAGAGGCGGCGGGCGTGATTGAACGTGTGCGAGCCGCGAGCGCCGCTGTGAATGATCAGGCAGCGCGCGGACAACAGCTCGGCTGTCTGAATGGCCATCCGGGCGTCATGGAGGCTTTCATCGTGCGACCGGCCGTCGCTGCCGGTAAAGCCGCCCGCCCATTGCAAACTGGAGACGGCCAGTTTGGCGTCGGCGAGGAGCTCGGCCCCCTTTTCCTCGCCAAAATCGCCTAGCTTGTGCCGCCAGACTCCAATGGCGGCGATCCCCGCCGCTGCCAGTCGCTCGACATCTTCCTCGAACGACCAGCGTAGGGTCGTGAGCTCGCTGATCGCCAAGCGGGCCATCCGTGTATTCTCCCCGGTTCCTCGTAGCTGTCGCTTCCAGCTTGCCGCCGGCTGACCGATGCGAGCTACAAGGGGCACAGTATGGAGCAGGCGCGCGATTGTGTAAAGGAATTGTGAACCTGGTCGCGGGAACGCGCATCTTTCATGGTGAGTGACTTGGCGGACGATTCGTCCGCTCTACCCACATGCGGGGGTGGGTGCTATATTTGCGTGGTACTGTGGGGGCGTAGCTCAACTGGGAGAGCGCAGCGTTCGCAATGCTGAGGTTGGCGGTTCGATCCCGCTCGCCTCCACTCGGCCCATTAGCGGGCCGCATTCTCTGGCCACCGCGTGCTGCTGCCTCCGGCGCGCGGTGGCTTTTTGTTGCAGGGGTAACGGCTCGCAACTACCGCGGTTTGATTTCGCCCCCTTTAGTTGACCGCAGGCCCCCTGCTATCCACAATAAGGTCGCATGACGAGCCGTTAGCCGCCTTGAAACGGTGGACTGCCCGCCTGCCTGCCGCTGCAGATTTTGACAGCGGTCCCACCTTCAGAATCCCGCCAAGGATCATTGGATGATGCGCCGGGCTGGCCTCGTTCGTACTGCGCAACTCCACGGCTTGCTGCCGGTGCTGTCATTGCTGTTCGTTGCCGCGCTGCCGCCGGCCGCTGTTTGGGCGCAGCCGTCACTGTCGCACTCCACGCCCGGTGCTCTGGCCCCTGGAAAGACGACCGAACTGGTTCTGACTGGAGCAAAGCTTGACGGGCCTTTGAAGCTCTGGAACAGCTTCCCCGCGCAGGTCGAACTGGCGCCCGGAGATCCAGCACAAAAGGACCGGACCAGCGTCGCGGCGAAGCTCACGCTGCCTGCTGGCACAGCATGTGGCATTGTGGGCTTGGCCGTCGCCAATCCCAGCGGCGCAAGTGACGTGCTGTATTTGATGATCGACGATCTGACCAGTGTGGCCGACAATGGCAACAATCACTCGCTGGCGGCTCCACAGGACATTGGGCTGCCAGTAGCAATCGATGGGGCCTGCGACGGTACGGTGTTCGACTACTACCGCTTCAGCGCCAAGGCGGGACAGAAAATCTCGTGCGAGGTTGTCGCCACGCGTCTGGGCTGGGATTTTGATTCAGTGGTGCGCGTGCTCGATGCCGCGGGCAATGAAGTGCTGCGAGCCGACGATGATCCGGCAACGGCTGCCGACACGCGATTTGTTTTCGCGGCGCCGGCGGACGGACAGTACGTCCTTGAACTGCGCGACAACCGCTATAAGCCCGGCGGTAGATATCGCCTGCGACTGGGCGATTTCCCACTGGTGAGCACTCCCCTGCCGCTAGTCGCTACCAGCGGCGTCGTGTCGCAACTTGGATTCAGCGGACCTTGGACGGAAGGCATCGCGCCGATCTCGGTGCTGACGGCCGCCGCCAAGAGCGATGTATTGCCACTTTCAGTAAAGGGCGCACCTGGCCAATCCGGCTGGACGACGCTGCTGGCGACCGACATGCCCGTCGTCGTCGAATCGAATTCCGCTGATAAGCCCGACGACCCGACGCCCGCTTCAATTCCCGGTTACTTTGCCGGCAAGCTCGACCCGGCCAAAGATCGCGATGAGTTTCAATTTACGGCTATGAAGGGAACGTCGGTGAGTTTCAAGAGCCTCACCCGCAGCGCGGGTTCGGGGGCGATCCTGATGCTGCGTCTGCACAATGCCGGCGGCAATCAACTAGCCGAGAGCCCGCTCACCGACAGCGACGAGCCTGTCCTCAATTTCACGATCCCCGAGGATGGGGCGTATCGGCTGTCAGTCGAAGAGCTTGCAGGCCGCGGCGGACCAGACTATGCCTACGCCGTCGAGGCACGCACGGGGCCACAGTTCACGTTGTCGCTCAAGAACGACGCGAACAACCGCATTCGCCACTCGCTTTCGCCTGGCGACGGGACGTTCCATCTCGACGTGCAGTGCCAGCGGTTCGCCTACGACGGTCCCATTATGCTCGGCGTCGAATCCAGCCGGCTGGGCTGGCAAGTTTTTAATAGCGTAGTACCAGCAAAGGCAAACGAGGTGCGGCTCTACGTCGTGGCCCCACTCGACTTCTCACCAGGCGATTTGGCCGAATTGCGCATTGTCGGTCGCGCGGACGAGAGCGGACGCGGGGCCGCTACCACCATGGGCACTGCGGTGCAGCTACGTGCCGCCCGTCCCCAGACACCATTTCCCCCAGCGTGGCTTGACGGCGCAATCCTGGTATCCGCGTTGGCTGAGCAGGGCTCATTCTACACGGTCACCGCCGACAAGACGGAAGTCAATTTTCCCCGGCTCGTCGGTGAGACAAAGGTCACATTGGCGCTCAAGCGCACCGACCCGAAATTCAAGGACACGCAGCTGGTCGTGATGCCGCTGGGCTTGCCGGCGGGGATCACGCCGGAAATCAAACGCAACGGCAATGGCCCCGACGAGACGTACGACATCACGCTCAAGGGACCGAAGGACCTGGCCGAGGGAATCCACACGTTTCGGTATTTCACATTCGCCGAGGTCGCGACCGACGGACGGTCGATCCAATCGGGAGACATTCGACTCAACGTCATTACGCCGCTGGCCGTCACAGCCATGCCGGCCGGCCCGCTCGTCCAGGGGCAGAAACAAAAAGTGAAGCTCACGCTCTCGCGGCGCGGCGACGACAAACAGCCTGTTGACCTGAAGTTCAAATCCCTGCCGACCGGAGTGACGGCGCCTGAGAAAACGACGTTAGCCGCCGAATTGAACGAGATTGAGGTCGAACTATCAGCGGCCGCGGATGCCGCGCCCACCAAGTTTGACCAATTGATCGCCGTCGCCACGAGCAAATATGCGGGTACGGATTTGACGGTGGAAAGCTCCGCCGTCGCCCTGGAAGTGAAGGCTCCCTGACCAACATGCGAAAGGAACTCGACATGCAACCGATCGCCCGCACTCTCCGCGGCATTGCGACGTTCCTGGTGGCAGCGGTGCTTGCAGTTTCCGTCGCACCAGCCAAAGCCGATTCGCCGGCGCTTGAGCCGATAAACGTGGGCCAGCCTACGCGACTAGAAGTCTTTCCGCCGAGCGTGAGGCTCGTCGGCCCGCGTAGCCGAATGCAGCTTGTAGTGACCGGCCATTACGCAGACGGAAGCATGCAGGACTTGACGCGGGCCGCTCAGTTCGCCACCAGCAATGCGGGGGTCGTGGCAATCGAAAATACGATCGCCGTGCCCAAGCAGGACGGCACGGCGGAGATTGTCGTAAATGCCGGGGGGCAGGAGACGAAAATCACCGTCGAAGTCGCTGGCTTCGCGACCGCCCCGGCGGTGTCATTTGAGTGGGAAACGCTGGCCGCCCTGTCCAAGCAAGGTTGCAACAGCGGCGCCTGCCACGGCTCGCCCAGCGGCAAAGGGGGCTTTCGCCTTTCACTGCGGGCCTTCGACTCGACTATTGATAAGCTGACGCTGATTCGCGAAGACCTGGGGCGGCGGACCAACCCACTGAATCCCGACGAGAGCTTGCTGCTCAACAAGCCGCTGATGAAAGTGCCCCATGGCGGGGGCCAAAAGCTGAAGAAGGGCGATGCGGCCTATGCGGTTTTGCGGCAATGGATCGCCGAAGGATGCCGGTCCGATGCTGGCGATGCTCCTCGTTGCGTAAAGATCGAGGTCTATCCGCCCTCCGGCCGCCTTCTGAGGCGGCCAGCACATACGCAGCAGCTCTGCGTGCTGGCCCATTTTTCAAACGGCATGATTCGCGACGTGACCGACCTGGCCTGTTACTCGAGTTCCGACAGCATGGTAGCGGACGTCACCGCCGGCGGGCTCGTGTCGAGTCAAGATCGCGGCGAGGCGGCGATCATCGTGCGATATCTTGAGCACGTCGAGTCATGTTTCCTCACGTTCGTCAAGGATATTCCCGGCTTCGCCTGGGCCAACCCGCCGACCGCGAACTACATCGACGAACACGTGTACGCAAAGCTGCATCAACTTCAGTATCAGCCATCGGGGCTGTGCACCGACGAGGAGTTTCTGCGCCGCACTTTTCTCGACGTGATCGGACAATTGCCAACCGTCAAAGAAACTAACGCCTTTCTAGCCAACGGCGCGCCGGACAAGCGGCCTAAGCTGATTGACGACCTCTTGGCGCGCGACGAGCACGCCAAGTTCTGGGCGCTCAAGTGGGGCGATTTGCTGCGGATGACCAGCACCCAGATCGGCGGGCAGGGGGTCCATAAATACCACCGCTGGTTGGAGCGGGCATTCGAGACTAACCTGCCTTACGACCGATTCGCCCGCGACCTGTTGGCCGCCAGTGGCAGCACGCTCGACAATCCCACGGCGAACTTCTATCGCACGGCGACCGACACGCAGGATTGCGTCGAATCGGTTTCGCAGATTTTCCTGGGGGCACGCCTCCAGTGCGCTAAATGTCATAATCACCCGTTCGAGCGCTGGACCCAGGACAACTACTACGGCATGGCGGCTTTTTTCAACCGCGTGCAGCGGAAGAAATCGCCGCGAGCCGACGAGCTGCTCATTTATGTTGCCGCCGGCGGTGAAGTAACTCAGCCGCGAACTGGGAAACAGATGAAGCCTTGGTTGCCGGGTCAGGGCGAGATCGATCCGCCAGCCGGGACCGATCGCCGCGAACCGTTCGTCAGCTGGCTCACGAGCAAAGACAACCGCCTGTTCGCCAAGGTAGAGGCGAATCGGTTGTGGAGCCAGCTCTTCGGCCGAGGAATCGTCGATCCGCCGGATGACTTCCGCGACTCGAACCCCCCCAGCAATGCCCCGCTGCTAGTTGCTTTGGCCAAGGACTTTGCTGATCACGGCTTTGACCGCAAGCACGTTTTGCGGACGATTCTGAACAGCCACACGTATCAAGCCGACTTTCGCGCCAACGAATTCAATCGGGACGATGTGAAGTACTTTTCGCATTATCAGCCGCGGTTGCTTGCGGCCGAGCAGCTTCTCGACGCGATTTGCGCGATGACGGCACTGCCAGAAGCTTTTGCCGGTCTTCCCGCGGGGATGAAGGCGACGCAGCTTCCCGCGCCCGACCTGGCCAAGCACGATTTTCTGAAGATCTTTGGCCAGCCCGAGCGTCAAACGGTCTGTGCCTGCGAGCGAACCGGCGATTCGAATCTGGGAATGGCGATCCAGTTTTTCAACGGCCCACTGATCTATGGCAAACTGCGCGACGCCAACAACCGCTTCCGCAAGGCGCTGGCGGCAGGCAAGCCAAATGAGGAGATCATATCCGAGCTTTACCTCGCCGCTGTGTGCCGCAAGCCGTCGGCCAAGGAATTAGAGACGAGCCTGGCCCATATTGCTGCCAAGGGTGACCAAGTGGTCGCCCTGGAGGATATCGCCTGGGCAATTCTCAACACGAACGAGTTTCTGTTCCAGCACTAAGTGGAGCAGGTTTGCAACCTGCCATACAAGATATGCCTGCACGCATTGAGTTCGTCGCTGTCCTCTTTGTCCTTCCCGCAGTTGCCGCGGCTGAGCCCGTTAGCTTCAAACGCGACGTCGCTCCGATTCTCCTCAACAACTGCCTGGCATGCCATGGACCCAAGAAGGCCGAGGCCGGCTACCGCATCGATACATTCGAGCGCCTCACGGCAGCTGGCGATTCGACGCAGCCCGGCTTCGCGGCGAAGAAGCTCGAAGAGAGCGAGGCTTTCCGCCGGATCACCTCCAGCGACAAAGCCGAGCGGATGCCGCTCGATGGCGATCCGCTGCCCGGCGAGCAGGTCGATGTGCTCAAGCGTTGGCTCGAGGAGGGGGCGGCATTTGACGGACCCGATCCCAAGGCGGCCCTGGCCTCGTACATTCCGCCTCCCACGCACCCTGCTGCACCGGAAGCGTATCGCGGCACTCTTCCGATTACGGCCGTTGAGTTCAGCCCCGATGGCTCGCAGTTAGCGGTCGGCGGATACCACGAGCTGCTCTTCTACAATCCCGCCGACGGCCAGCTCATTCGCCGGCTGCCGAATGTGGGCCAGCGAACTTATGCCATTCGGTTCAGCCCCGATGGGCAGTTGCTGGCCGTCGCTTGCGGGGCGCCTGGACGGCTGGGCGAAGTCCGCATTTTCAAGCCGGACTCAGGCGAACTCGTCCGCGTGCTCGGTATGACCAGCGACGTGGTCTTCGATTGTGCGTTCAGCCCGCAAGGAGACCGGCTAGCAACGGCGGCGGCAGATGCGGCGGTGCGAATCTTCACTGTGGCGGACGGCGCCGAGCAGGTCACGATTACCAGCCACAGTGATTGGGTATTTGCTGTCGCTTGGAAAGCAGACGGTAGCCAGCTTGCCACCGCCAGCCGCGACAAGACCGCCAAGGTGTTCGACGCGAAAACCGGCGATCTACTGATTACGTATGCGGGCCACAACCAGCCGGTGCGGGGTGTCTTGTTTCATCCCGATGGCGCCGAGGTGTATTCATCCGGAAGTGACAATAAGGTCCATCGCTGGAAAATTGCCGACGCCGCGAAAGCGTCAGAGGTCTCTTTCGGCGGCGAGGTCTATAAGCTGGCCGCGATTGGCGAGTTTTTCCTGGCCCCCTCGGCCGACAACAAAGTGCGGCAGTTCAAATCCAAGGAGCAGCAGCAAGTCCGCGAGCTGCCGGGACCTAAGGACTGGGTCCTTTCCACTGCGATGCATCTGGGATCCAAGCGAATTGCCGGTGGCACGTTCGACGGACAGGTTTTTATCTGGAATGCCGACGATGGGGCGCTCGTCACATCGTTTCAGGCGGCCCCCGGCATTGTGCCAGCTGTGAAGTGACGATTCTCGACAAATCGTCGACCTTTGGAGATCGGTTGCGTTACAATCGAAATCGCATCCGGACGAGTGTGATTCGAGCTTGGGGACGGCAAGGGGCATAGAGCGCCGCGCTGGCGGCGGTCGCCGACCATGACGCTTGCCAAACGGCAGTCACCCATCAGCGTCAAGCTGCCCGGCTATGGCATTTATGTGCTGGAGAGTCACCATGCGCCGGAATTCCAGATGCGAGCCGAATCGCACGGTTTCCTGGAGTTGTTTTTTGTGCTCAGTGGGCGCGGCTATTTTGAAATCGACGAGGTCAAGCACGCGTGCCGCAAAAATGATTTGATGTCAGTGCCGCCGGGCACATTGCATTCGATTCACGACCACACAGCTGATCCCCTGGCGCTGTACGCGGTATGCGTTTCGCCGGAAGTTGCGGGCCATGATGGCAGCTTGTTTGAGCAACTGCCCGTAGGTACGGTGCGCGTCGGCAATGTGTTTGCCGGCCAGACGCGCTCGATCTTTCGCCAATTGCTCTTCGAGCAGACCCGCAATCGGCCATTTGGAGCCTCCGTAATCGTCGGTCTGACTTTGCAACTTCTCGCCACGCTGGCTCGGCGGGCCGGCGTGCAGTCCAATGCGACGGCAAGCGGCGGCGCTCGTACGGCAACGCTCCGCCGGGCGGAAGTCGAGCGCTATGTCGCCGATCTGGACCACCGGTTTTTCGAACACGCCACCATCGACAGTGCGGCAGCCGAATTGGGGATGAGTCGCCGCCGCTTCACTGCGCTGTTCGCCGACGTGACAGGTCGAACCTGGGCCGATTATCTAGCCGGCTTGCGAATTGAGTATGCCTGCAGGCTTCTCCGGGAGACGAGCCGCAGCGTCGTGGCAATTGCTTTCGAATGCGGTTTTGAAGAGATTTCGAGCTTTTATCGGGCATTCAAGCGTGAAACGGGCGATTCTCCCGGCCATTGGCGGGAGTCCAAACGGGGGTGCAAGTCAGCAAGACGATTGTGAAACAATTGAGCCCCTCCGAAGCGGCCAATCTCGACGGCGGAGAACCGGTGCGGTTACGACTATGGCGTTCCCCCCAAGTACACCGGCTTCAAGACTTCAGGCTTGAGCACCGAAATCCCCGACACTGGCAAACAGGACCTGAAGTTTGAGTTGTCGTCCAAGTGAGATTCGCCGGTCGCACGTGGCGCGTGAAATTCCTCAAGATCGCCGCGCTGCGATTTCGCGCAGCTCCACGGCGCGGTGCTCCTTTGCCGAGAGGTAGCAGGCGTCAACTAGCGCCATGGTGCGCAAGTTCTCTTGCCCGCTGATTTCAGGCTCGCAGCGCTCTTCCAGGGCACAAAGGAGCTGCGCCATCGTTCCGGCAAAGGCATCGGGAAACCAGACCTCCTTCCACCGTGGCGAGAACCAATACCCCGGCTCTTTGGTCGTCGTGAAATCGAGCGTGCTGGGCGTGGGATTCGGATAGTCAGGCCAGCCGATCGTGCCGCGGGCCAGGCCCTCGAGCCCTTCGACGCGCCAGCGAATTCCAATGTCCTTCTGGGCGCCTTCCAGGGCGGGTCCGGTCCACACATCGTCCCACGAACTGGCCCGCAGGCCCTTGGGAAACTCCAAGATATAGAGGCAAATCCCGTCTTCGTGCTTGAACTTCCGGGCCGTCCGCGGGTCGGGGCGCACGCTGGCGAAAACACGCACCGGGTCGCCGAACCAATAGCGGAACGTGTCGAGATGATGGATCGACATGATCCGCAGCGTGACCCAGCCTTGCCGCTGTTGCCACGGCATCCAGTGTGGAATGGCCCGCATGTCGATCGTCGCCAGCACGGGCTCGCCGAGCAAGCCCTGGTCGAGGAGCGACTTGCAGGCGCGAATCGACTGGTCATAGCGCATGTTCTGGTTGACCGCCAGCGTGATTTTCGCTCGCTTGCAGAGCTGCACGATCTCCTTCGCCTGCTCGTAGTCCACCCCCAGCGGCTTCTGGGCCAGGATCCCGCGAATGTGCTTCTTGTGCTTGACAACCTCACGAATCACGCCCAGTTGCTCATCGGGCGGCACCGCGATATCGACGACCTCCACCTGACCGCTGGCGAGCATTTCCTGATAGGTGTCCAGCGCGACGAGCCCGTGCCGCTCGGCCACGCGGCGGGCATGGGCCGGCACACGCGAAGCAATTGCCACCGGATTGAAGCCCGCTTTGCGATAAGCCACGAGATGGCAGTCGGCCATGATGAACCCGCTGCCGATGCAGCCGATCGGATAGTCCTTGTGTTTGGGCAGCTTCGGTAGATAGTCAAGCTGGATGTTGGTCATGCAGGATTCCTTCACCCTGGTCGATTCGAGCAATTGAAACAACTTATCCTTGTGGGATCCTTGGGCGAAGTGGAGCATAGTCGATCGTTGCGCAGTGGTCGCATGGCCAGGCCTGATTGCCGTTGCAGACATGGAACCGCAAGGCGCATACTGAGACGATGATTCGCGCCTGGAATGCCGTCGTTTGGCTCATATTGATTGTGGTCGCCTTGATCAGCCACGACAGCGCCGCGCAGGAAGCTGCCGCGCCCGAGCAGGAGCAATTAGCACGGCTGATCCGTCGCTTGGATTCCGATCGATTCGAGGATCGTGAGCGGGCCGCGCGCGAGCTGCTGGAAATTGGCCTGCCCGCCGTTGAAGCGCTCCAGGCAGCTCGCAGTCATCCCAGCGCCGAAGTCCGCTGGCGGGCTAGGTCTCTGGTGGACTCGCTCACGGCCAACGTCCGCCGCCGCGAGCTGGCCGACTTCGCAGGCCAGCCCGACGATCGGCTCGATCTCGAGCATGGCATGTGGTTGATCGCACGAATCCTCAATCCGGGGGTCAAGCAAGCGGAATTGAGCAAACAACTTGACAACCTGGCCCATCGAGTTGCGAAGAAACTGGACAAGGGAGAGCTGGCCGCCAGCGCCGAACCCGAGAAGGCGGTCGCGGTCATCCGTCAAGTGCTCTTCGTCGAAGTGGGTTTTACGGGCAACACGAACGAGCGATATCACCCCGACAACAGTTCGCTCGAACGGGTCCTCCAAACGAAGAAGGGTCTGCCGATCGTGCTCTCGCATTTGACGATCGCGGTCGCCCGGCGCTTGGACGTGCCGCTGGTCGGAGTGCCATTAAGCGGCACCTACATCGTCAAGTACGACGCCTCGCGTGCGCCGGTGTGGGCTGGCAAGGACGATCTATTTATCGATCCATTTGAAAACGGGCGGTTGCTGCACGCCGGGGACGAGTTGGAGCGAGCCTTTCCTGGCCAGGACGCAACCAATGAGGCGCCACTGAATAACCGTGAGACGCTGGAGCGGATGCTCCGCAATCTGGCGTCGTCTCTGACTGACCGCAAGGACGGCGAACGACTGGAGCAGGCGGAAGAATTCCTGCAAATGCTGTCCGCTTATGCGCCGGACGCTGGGCCCGAGTGAACGCCGTGTCTTGCCGATATCGCGATGCTCTTCGCCAGTTGGCCGCAACAGTTTGCGTTGTGGCAATCGCACTGGCCGCAATATCTCACGTGCGCGGCCTGCTCGTCGGCCGGATCGGCGCCAACCAGTCGCTGTTCATTCGCTCCGAGTATGGAAAACTGCTCTTGCACGTCCACGTTACCGACGTCGGCGATCCGCCGCGTTGGCTGGCGGCGACATGGCCTCATGGCGAGGTGGGCCTGTCCCCCGGCATTGGCGGCTGGTGGCGACGCGGCGGCTTTGGTTACGCGGTTGGCGGCACAGCGGGCGGAAACGCAGTGCATCAGATCGCCGTTCCCTATTGGCCGCTGGCGGTGGCCGGTTTCGCCGCTTGGATTCTCGCCAGGCGGACTCGCCCGGCGGTCACCCCCGTAGCCCCGCCTGTTGCATCAGCCGATCGGTCGCCGCATACGCCTCGGCCACCCACTCGGTGATCTTGTCGGGCTCGGGTGAGTATTCCAACTCGATCGACATAGCGCCGTCGATGTTGAGGGCCTTGATCTCGCGGAGGTAAGGTTCAAAGGGGACGACGCCGCGGCCGGGGGGCAGATCGCCGTGCTTCTTGCCGTCGCAATCGCTGATATGCACGTGGATCGCTTTCCCCTTCAGCCGCCGAAGTTCTTCCGGCTTCACGTCGGCCAGGAGCAAATGCGACACGTCAATGTTCGCCTTCACGGCTGGATGATTGCAGTCGTCCAGAAAGCGGACCATCGAATCGACCGAGTTGACCAGCGACAGCTTGAACGGCTCGAGCTCCAGGGCGATCTGCAGGCCAAGATTGGCGGCATAGTCGCCGAGCCGCCGGCAGTTCTCGACCCCCAGCCGCCACTGCTCGGCCGGCGGAATGACCTCCTGGTTCCAGATGTATTCGCCCAGTACGAGGAGCACATTCTTGGCTTCATACTCGTAGGCGAGGTCAAGGTATTTCTGAACTCGCTCGATATGGAAGCGCTGGACGCTGGGGTTGAAATCGACGAGCCCGACCGCTACGCAGGCGATCGACACGATCGGCAAATCGAGCCGGTCACACTCATCCTTGATCAGCCGCCGTTCACGGATGTCAATATCGAGCGGATCGACAAAAACATCGACCGTATCGAAGCCGAGCTCCTTGGTCTTGCGGAGTCCATAGACGGTGGGCTGGTTCGCTTGAACCCAAGCGGAATTGATGAGGCCGAGGCGCATGGCGATGAGGGGCTAGGGACAGGGGACTAGGGTCTAGAGAGAGCGGCAGGCGTATTCGTGATGATAAGGTGTCGCAGACCAAGGTTGTAGATTCCAACTCGAGCGGCAGCATGCGGTATAGTTGTCCTATGGTCCAGCGCACCTGGCTTTTGTCCGCCCGTCGTCTCGCGCTGCGTGCGGGCAGAGTGGCGCTGGCCGGCTATCTCCTGGTGCTGCTCTTGCTGCTGCTATTTGAAAACACGCTGCTGTACCCCGCTCCCCGCTATCCCAATGGCGATTGGACCGCGGCCGAACTCCCTCACGAAGATGTCTTCTTCACCTCGGCCGACGGCACCAAACTTCACGGCTGGTACTTCGAGCATCCTTCGCCGCGAGCCGTGATTCTCTATGCCCATGGCAATGGCGACTGTGTGGCCTACTTGGGCCCCTACTTGGGAGCGGTTCGTGACGAACTGCGGGTGAGCATCTTCGCTTTCGACTATCGCGGTTACGGCCGCAGCGATGGTTCGCCCGCCGAGCAAGGCATTCTGGAGGATGGCGAGGCTGCCCATCGCTGGTTGGCAGAGCGAACCGGAAGGCAATTGAACGAAATCGTTCTCATGGGACGATCGCTCGGCGGCGGCGTGGCCGTCCATCTGGCCGATCGGAATGGGGCTCGCGGACTAATCCTGCAAAATACATTCACGTCCCTTCCCGACGCTGCGGCGCGAATGTATCCCTGGGCGCCGGTCCGCTGGCTGATGCGGAACCGCTATGAATCGCTAAGCAAGATTGCGGGGTATAGCGGGCCGCTGCTATCGAGCCACGGAACGGCCGACGAACTGGTGCCGTATGAATTGGGCCGGCAACTCTTCGACGCCGCGCCAAGTGGGCACAAAGAGTTCTTCACCATCGACGGGGGTAACCACAACTCACCCGAGCCGCGCGAGTATTATCTGGCACTAGATCGGTGGCTCGAAGCATTGGGCCAATGAAGACCTAAGTGCCGGACAACAGCCGATCAATCTGACCGGCGCACGACGACAGTATTCGCGAGCAAGTCACCGATGCGCTGTCGCCGAGTCGTTGAAAGAATCGCAATCCCAGCCGGAAGGTCGCCGAGGAGAAGCGGATTCACTTCAATGAGTCGTGACAGCGTCCGTATGGCAATTTGCCAGGCGGTGCATGGCTCACCGGAAAGTTGTCGAACTCGCAGCGAGAACACGGCTTTCCCGACTGTTGTGCCAAACAGCCACTCGGGAAGAAAATAAGAACAAAGATATGTTGAGAGTGCAGCCGCTCCCGCAATGATATTGCCTGCTTCTTCGGCGAGGCTCATGCCGACGGCCAAGAACAACACCACTCCAATCGCATGGTCAATCTGGGCAGCGAGGAAACGACCAGAACCCGCTCGACCAGTAAGTGCAACGGGAACGGCCTCCATTTGCGGCGCGACGATGGCGGCGGAGGCTTGATATGGATTGGGGTCCATGCCGATCACCAATCACGCGCTGTGTGCGACTACTACTTCACCCCAACCGGATCGTAATAGGCGGGTTCATTGCCGCTTCGCCACTTGATGTTGCAGCCGATGCTGGGAATTTGCTTTTCGGCCTGCGGCTTGCCGGCGAGCACGGCGTCGAGCGCGGCTCGCAAATCGCTTCCCGTAACCGGAATGTTGTTCCCCGGCCGGCTGGCGTCGAGCTGGCCGCGGTAGATGAGCTTTCGGGACTTGTCGTAGAGGAAAAAGTCAGGGGTGCAGGCCGCGCCGAAGGCTTTGGCGATCTCTTGGGATTCGTCGTAGAGATAGGGGAACGGATAGCCCCGCGCCTCGGCCTCATGAACCATCTGCTCGGGCGAATCGTGCGGATGGGTCGCGGCGTCGTTGCTGTTGATCCCAACAATCGCCACGCCCTTGGGCTGATAATCCATCGCCAATCGCGTCAGGCCATCGGCCACGTGCTTCACGAACGGGCAATGGTTGCACATGAAGATCACAAGCAGAGCGGGCTTGTCGCGAAAGTCATCGCGACTCACCAGCCGCCCATCGACATTGGTGAGCTTGAAATCGGGGGCGGGCGTGCCGAGCTTCTTCATCGTGCTGGCGGTCTTGACCATGGTGGTGCTCCTCTCTTCCCAGGCGGGCAACATTGCAGAGAATACGTAGGTCGCGAACTGACGTGCATGGTAGTGCCGGATCGCGCGCCGCTCCACCCCCCGCCAGGCCGCAGTCGCCCATGGCACCATCGATTCGCAATCGGGCACTCCAATTCAGCCTGGCCTGGCTCGTCTTTTGGACATTTGTTTGCGCGCTGGCCGCGGGAATCGCCCGCTCGTTCATCGAAAACGGCAAGGAAGGGTGGGACAATTTCGTATGCTTCGCGGCGCTGGGCGTGTGGCTGGCAATGACCTTTGTCGCGATCTACTTGCGGATTTTCCTCCAGAGGCGGTGGAGCAAGTCAGCGGCGATGCGCGACGAGCTGGAATTGCTGGTCAAAGAGAAGCGGGCCGAGTGCCAGACGGCAAGCGACCAAGGCCCGACCGAGCGGGCATCAAGCGACCGACCCCCAAGCAACCCTGCTACTTCTTCCCCTTTGCGCGGGCCTTAAGCGACGGATCGGCGGCCAGTGGCAGCTTGACCGGATTGCCGGTTTCGGCCGATTTGTAGATGGCCAGGATCAGCTCCACCGCCTTGCGACCTTCGGGACCGTCGATCAGCGGCTGCTTCCCCTTTTTGATCGCGGCGAGAACATCCTGGAACTGGAGCATGTGGCCGTGATGTCCGATCGCTTTGGGATCGGCCGCTCCCCCGCCGGTTTGCGTGCGGCTGGCCATGTTCTGGCGGATCGCGTCGTCGGCCTTGGTTTCCTTGGCAAACTTCCAGACGGCCAGGTCTTCTTCGCGGACGATCGCGCTGCCGGCGTCTCCGCTGATTTCGATCCGCTTCAGTTCGCCCGGCCAGGTCGCCGTGCTCGCCTCGATCACGCCCAGAGCCCCATTGGCGAAGCGAACCGTCGCCGCGGCGACGTCTTCGACCTCGATCCGCTGGTGGGCAAGCGTCGCAGTATAGGCCGTGACTTCAATCGCCGGGCCCATGAACCACAGGAGCAAATCGACGCTGTGAACGGCCTGATTCATGAGCGCCCCGCCGCCGTCGAGTTTCCAAGTGCCCCGCCAGGCCCCGCTGTCGTAGTATTCCTGCGTGCGGAACCATTTCACGTAGGCGTCGCCCATCGTCAGCCGGCCGAAACGCCCCTTGTCGATCGCCTGCTTGACGAGCTGGCTCGATTCGTGGAACCGCGACGGAAAAATCGTCGAAAGGACCACGCCGGCCTTCTTCGCCGCGTCAATCATCGCGTCGCATCGCTTTAGCGTGATGTCGAGCGGCTTTTCGACGATGATGTGTTTGCCCATCTTAGCGGCGGCAACCGCAGGCTCCATGTGCAACCCGCTGGGAGTGCAAATGGTGACCACTCCGACGTCCGGATCGGCCAGCAAGGCATCGAGATCGTGATAGGCCGTGCAGCCCAGCTCGGCGGCGAGCTTATCCGCGGCCTGGGGAAATGCGTCCTGGCAGGCAACGACTTTGGCCCCGCGGATGTCGGCCACCGCCTTGGCGTGGAACCGTGAAATCATGCCGCAACCAACAATGCCAAAGCCGATGGTCATGCCACTTTCTCCCGTAGTGCGTCTTGTCGTAGTGAGCAATCCAAGGTCCAAAGTCTAATATCCAAAGTCGAAGCTGGCGACAGCTGCGACCTTGGACTTGGCATCCTGCTGCTATCGCCCGAGGCCCGCCGGCTCAGGCAGCGCGTAAACCTGTAACCACAGGCCAAACATGCTCAGACTGTTAAGCAAGGCGTGGACGGTAAGGCTAGGGACGAGTCGGTGGGTCCGCTGATAGAGGAACCCCATTCCCGCGGCTAGCAGTGTAAGCGGGACCCAGTCGGGACCATGGGTGTAATGCAACAGGGCAAAGATGACGGAGCTGATGGCAATCGGCAGCCAGCCGGCCAGACCACGCAACTCCTGCTGCTTCACTGTTTCTGCCAGCGCCACAGGAACGATCTCTTCACCGACGGTCGTCGGAGGCAAGTATGGATTTGTGTCTGGTTGAGCGTGGTCTGTTATGAAGACGATATCAGGCGGTGGCGCAGCCGAATGATTGGGCTCGGCCAGCGACTCGACCGTTTGATAGCGAGGCGAGCCAAACACGAGCTCATGAATCGGCCCGCGGAACGAAAACACCTTTTCCAGGAAACCTTGCAGGAGCACGCGGAACACCAGCTCTTCAAAGATCGGAGCAACGACCGCTGCCGCAACGAACAGGACCGCGAAGAAACTTGCGTCCGGGGACTGCTTGAACATCTCCATCAGTGGGTGTTTGCTCGGCTTCCAGAAATAGACGAGTAGCCCCTGAATGGCATAGACGGGCGGCGCGAGCATCACAAAACCGGCCAGGCCCAGCTTGAGGTCGCTCCAGAGCTCGCGCGCCGCGAAGCCAAAGTCGCGCCAGGTGGCGCCAATCCGCAGAGAGATCAGCGGCCCAGCAACGGCGACTAGACCGAGCGAGGCGACGATGTTGGCCCAGACCACCAGCTCTTTGTCTTTAAGCGACAACTTGGATTCGTCCGCGGCCGCCTGAGCATCAGGCTGCCAGCCAAGCTGGCCGAGCACCAGTCGCAGCGCGATGATGACGCAGGCGTAGAGCGCCAGTGTGCCCAGCAGGTCCACGAGGGCCCACGGCGCCGGCCGCCGCGGCGACCAGGGGATGAGCGGGTCGGCCGGTTTGTAACCCAGCGCAACCAGGAATTGTGCCGCCGCATCCGCCAGCGGCCGTGGCGCGCGCGGCGACGCAGCAACGAACTTGAGGATCGCGATCGTCCAGCACGACGTTCCTGCAGCGAGGATGAGCAGGACCACGAACCCGGCAATGCCGACAGCCAATTGCATCATGGCGACCGCCCCAGGATGCGGGCTGCGGCAATAATGTACTCAAGGCCAGACCAGACGGTCGAAATCAAGGCCAGCCAGACCGAAATGTGCAGGGTCCAAAAGAGCCAGTCTGGCAGGTGGTGGGCCGTCGAACCGGATTGCTCGTAATGTCGCAAGGCGACAAGGCTTGCGACCGCGGCGGCGCACTGAAAAACCATCTTTAACTTTCCGCTCAATTGGGCTGAAAAGTCGCCCCCCTGCTGCTCGATAAAGCCGCGGATTGCAGTCACCAGCATTTCGCGTCCCATGACGACAACCGCCATCCAGGGCTGAATTCCACTGCCCGATTCGGCCGCCAGAAATATGAACGTGCCGCAGATGAAGATCTTATCGACGAACGGGTCGAACATCCGGCCGAGCTTGGTGATCTGGCTGTACTTTCGAGCCCACCACCCGTCCAGCCAGTCGGTCCCGGCGGCGATCAAGAAGATGATCGTTGCCGAGAGGTACTGATGGAGTGGGATAAGAACGAACACCACGATGGCCAGTAGGAACCGGACCGTCGTGAGAATGTTGGGGACGTTGAGGATGGTGCTGGAGGCTGGCTTGGACACGGTGCACGACACCCGACGGGAGATTACATGCCAGGCGACACGAGTTTCGCGGCCCCGGGCAATTGCCTCGGCCTTGGCTTGCCCGTTGCCACTGCCACAAGGTCATACTCCTGCGTCGCCACGATCTCGCACGGTACGATGTCCCCAGCCCGCAATTTGACCTGATTACCGGTGACAAACACCAAGCCATCCACATCGGGCGCGTCAGCGGAGCCGCGACCAATCCAGACGTTCTTTTCTCCAGGCACCGGCTGGTCGAGGATCACGTCCAGCGTGTGGCCCACTTGCCTTTGCAGGGCAGCGAAGGCGATCTCCTGCTGCACCTGCATCAGCCGCTCGCGACGGGATTCCATCACTTCAGCCGGCACATGGTCGGGCAGATTCGCGGCCGGCGTATCTGGCTCCAGCGAATAGGTAAAGACCCCCATCCGTTCGAATTTGTGCCGCTGGACGAAATCGACCAGCTCCGCAAAATCGTCGTCGGTTTCGCCGGGGAAGCCGGTGATGAAGGTCGTCCGCAGCGAGAGCCGCCTGATTCGTGAGCGCAGCCGTCCGAGCAGCTCTGCGGTTTCGCCCTTTGTCACGCGGCGGGCCATCCGCCGCAGCATGCGGTCACTGGCGTGCTGGAGGGGAATATCGATATACGGTAGGATCTTGCGGCTTTCGGCGATTGTGTTGATCAGCTCGTCGTCAATGTACATCGGGTAGAAGTACATCAGCCGAATCCAGTCGATGCCGACCACTTCTTCCAGCCGGCACAGCAGCTCCGTCAGACGTGGGCGGCCGTAAAGGTCCATCCCGTAGTAGGTTGTGTCCTGGGCGACGACAATCAACTCGCGCACACCATCGGCGGCCAACTGTTCGGCTTCGGCGACAACTTCTTCGATCGGCTTACTGGCGTGCTTGCCGCGCATCTTGGGAATCGCACAGAACGTGCAAAGGCGGTCGCAGCCCTCCGAGATTTTGAGATAAGCGAAATGCTTTGGTGTAATTCGCAAGCGGTCCCGGTCGGACAGTGCGCGAATCGGCGCGGGGCGAAAAACGGTCCGCTGCTCATCCAAATGGCCGACAAGCCGATCGGCCACGCGCGTGATTTCTTCGCGGCCGAAAACGCCGACGAGGTGGTCGATGCCGGGGCGATCCTCGAGCAGTTGCTCTTTCTGCCGCTCGGCGAGACAGCCCGAGACGATCACGCCGCGCGTGCGTCCCTGCTGTTTGAGGGCCAGCATTTCGTCGATTGCGGAGAACGACTCCGCTCTTGCTCGCTCAATGAATCCGCATGTATTGACGACGACGAAATCGGCTCCGTCCGGATCGCTTACCAGATCGTAGCCGTCAATCTTGAGGAGCCCCAGCATCCGCTCGCTATCGACGGTGTTTTTTGGGCAGCCGAGGCTGACGAAGGCGTAAGTGCCTTTGGAGTCGGCGGCGGGAGTGTGGCGTTTTTGTTTCGAAGACATCAGAGTGGGACAGGTTTCTAACCAGCCCAGAAGCAGTCGGCAGGTTGCAAACCTGCCCCACGTCGCAAACTGTTGATTCTATTGCACTTGCGTCCTGCTGACGAGGGGAAGCGTCGGTGGATTTCGCCCGAAATGAGCGCTCTGCGTGGAAAATCCGGGCGAGCTATATTGGTCTGGGAACTGCAATCTCGCCCACCTGAACTCTACCCTCGTCGTCGAGCATCCTTGTGTCCGAAGCCTTGGGAATCCTCGAAGTCACCGGCCTCACCCCGGCCATGGTGGCGCTCGATACGATGGACAAGACGGCGGGCATCAAGCTGCTTCAGACCGAGTCGAACGACTTCTACGGCGTCGTGCTGAAAGTAACTGGTCCGGTCGATGCCGTCCAGGCGGCGATTGCGGCTGGCCGGTCTGTGGCCGATCAGATGGGCGGCAAGCCGGTTTCGACGGTGATCAACAAACCTGACCAGCGAGCCTGGGCGGCGCTAATGAGCGTCGTCGAGGTCAGCCCGCTGATCCAGCAGCCGGTCGTTAAAAATCCGAATTACGAAATACTGAGAACCAAGAGTGAGGGACAATCCGTGGCAGACCAAATCTTCGCGCTGGGCTTTATCGAAACGCAGGGATTCACGGCGGTCTTCGAGGCGATCGACAGTGCCTGCAAGGCGGCCAATGTCGAAGTGATCGGCAAGGAAAAGCTCGGCGGCGGCTATATCACCGTTGTCGTCAAGGGGGACGTGGCTGCAGTGAAAGCCGCCATCGAGGCTGGCACTGCCAAGGTCCAGGGCCTAGGCAAGCTGATTGCCGGCCACGTGATCGCCCGGCCAAGCGCCGCGGTGTTGAGCCTGCTGCCGAAGGCGTGAGCGGAAAGGGCCCACCGGCGGTCGGGAACTACACTTTCACTGTCTTCCCGCTCCGCACCGCCTGCGTCTGCTTGTGGCAGAGTACGATCGCGTCGCGGGCCAGATCGCCAGACAAGAGCGCCGATTGACGTCCGCTGTTAAGTGATTGGGCCAGTTCTTTGATCTCAGCTTCAAAAGCCATCAACATCGGATCGCCTTCAGGCAATTTCGGCTGCTCGGCCTTCCCCTTGCTGTCGAGCACCGTCAGCGGCGTGATTTGCAGCTTGTCGCCCGCCAACACGGCCAGATCGAAGTACATCGTTGCCTTTTCGAGGTGAATCTCAAAGCCGTGAGTAAACGGCCGCCCCTGCTGGTTGATCACGCCGCTGGCCGACGAAACTACGAGTGATGGATCCGCAAACTGGAACTGGCTGACGCAATACTCCACCACGTCGCCCCGCATCCGCCCCTGGCTCGTGACAGCCGTGGGCATGCCGAAGAGCAAACGGATGAAATGCGCGTCGTGCACGTGCAGATCGACGAGTGGCCCGCCAACTCTATCCGGATCGAAGAAGTCTTTCAGCCAACTGGGATCTGCAATCACCCGCTTGAAGTGGCCCCCCAACGGCTTGCCATATCTGCCACTGGCGATGACCTTGCGGGCGAAGGCATACTCAGGCAGTAACGGAAGCACGTGGCCGACGAAAATCTGCTTGCCCGCCTTCTCGGCTGCCTTAACCATCTTGTCGCAATCCGCCGCCGTCAAGGCCATCGGCTTTTCGACAAATACGTGCTTGCCAGCTCGAAGCGCCGCAAGAGCCGATTCATAGTGCAGATTCGGCGGCAGGCACACATCGACCAGTTCGATCGACGGATCGCCCAAGAGACCGGCCAGGTCCGAGTACTTCCTAACGCCTGACAAATCAACTTCCTCGCCCGGCGGACCAAAGTTCCCCTTGATTGTTCTCCAATCGCCGGCGAGCTTCTTTGGGTCGCGCGTGCAAATCGCCGCCAGTTTCACTCCCTTGACCTTCTGATAGGCCAAGTAGTGGATCCAACCCATGAAGCCGATTCCGGCGATGCCTACTCGAATCATGATGTGTGCTCAACGGAAATGGAAACCACGAAGTTTCAATGGGCACAAAGAGCTTAACCGACGCGACTGCCCTTGAGTCCTTCGTGGCTTTGTGGTTAGTTCAATTCTCGCGCGACCAATTGCTCAAATCGGCCGTATGCATCATTCCACGCCTGCGACGGCTTGGGGTGGAATTCTTGTGCAGCAAAGCTCGTGCGGACGATCTCGCGGGCCTGGGCGATGCTGCCAATGGTCCCTAACGCAACGGCTTGCATCATCAGGTTACCGATGGCGGTCGCTTCGACTGGGCCGGCGATGACGCGCCGATTGCAGGCATCGGCGGTCATCTGGCAGAGGAGCCGATTCTGTGCCCCGCCACCGACAATGTGGATCGTCTCGATTCGGCTGCCTACGAGTTCTTCCAGGTAGCCCAGCACCATGCGATAGCGGAGGGCCAGACTCTCAAGCGCCGTGCGCACGATCGCCCCCTCGGTGGCCGGTGCGATCTGGCTGGTCTTCGCGCAGTAGTCACGGATCGCGGCAGTCATGTCCTTGGGCGCTACAAACGCCGCGTCGTCGGGATTAATGAGCGACGTCAGGGGAAGAGCTTCGCCTGCCCGCTGAATCAACTCATCAAAGGCGAACTCGCGCCCCTGGAGCTTCCAGATGCGACGACATTCCTGCACCAGCCACAGCCCGGCGATGTTCTTGAGGACGCGCGTTGTACCGCCGACGCCCCCCTCGTTTGTGAAGTTGAGCTGATAGACGCGATCGGTGATGATCGGCTGGGGCGTCTCGACTCCCATCAGCGACCAGGTGCCACTGGAGATGTAGCACCAGTCGGGCCGCTGGCCGGGCTGACTGGCAGCAGGAACGGCCATCACGGCACTGGCCGTGTCATGCGTGCCCGGCAGGATCACTTCGACGTCCGGCAAGTCGGTCTCTTCAGCAACGCTGGGCTGAAGTTTGCCCAGCCTAGTGCCGGGAGGGCTGAGCGTGCCCAGAATGTGCGTGGGGAGCCCGAATTTGCCCAAGAGGTCGGTCGCCCAGCCGCCGGTCCTGGGATTCAGGAACTGTGTGGTCGAGGCGTTGGTCGCTTCGTTGGCTTTGACCCCTGTGAGCAGCCAGTGAAAGAGGTCCGGAATCATCAAGAACGACTGGGCCACGTCCAAGAGCGGCGAATTGGCCAGCTTCATCGCCAAGAGCTGATAAAGCGAGTTGAACTCCATGAACTGCAGCCCCGTCGCGGCAAAGATCTCACCGCGGGGGACGATGGCGAACGCCTTGTCCAGAATGCCAGCCGTGCGGTGGTCGCGGTAGTGATAGGGATTGCCTAGCAGCTCGTCGTTTCGGCCCAAGAGGCCGAAATCAACCCCCCACGTATCGACGCCAATGCTCGCCACGCGATCGCCATAAACCTTGCCCGCCGCCCGCAGGCCGCGGAGTACGTGCTGCCATTGGTTCAAAAGATCCCACTGCGTCCGCCCGGCAGCCGGGACGCCGCCGTTTTCGAAGCGATAGACTTCTTCTAGTGCGAGCTTTGCGCCGTCGAACAGGCCAGCCAGCACGCGGCCGCTGGAAGCGCCGAGATCGGCGGCAAGGAAAACCTGGGAATTGTCAGGCATAGGTCTTGGGCAAGCTTCACACCTGCCTCATTGCAAGGCCAGCTTCGGAAAGAACATCGTCACCAGCCAGTATTCGCCAAATACAATCGCGCCGCAGGCAATGAAGAATCCGACAATCGGCACAAGTCCCAATGCTCCCTCGTCGTCCATATCGAACATCACGCGCACGATTCTCGGGATGAACACGATTTGCAGGATCGCAATCATTGTCTCGCCGAATGTCCGGGCGGCACCTTCTTTAGAGTCAAATGCGAGCCATGCGAGAAACAGGAAGACGGGAATGTTCAAGATGACCAGCGTGACAATCAGGGCCATAGCACCCCACCCCACTTACGCAGCGCGTGAACAGGTGCCGCACGCCCGGCCGCCTGCGTATGCATATCCAGCCCCGCGAAATTCTGTCGGCATGGTGCCTCCACGCGCAAGTTATTGCAATCAAACAACTTAACTGTGGTTTTTAGTGCCGGGCCGTTATGCAAGTTATGCACGTTATTCACGTTCATAGCCGCTTCCAGTCTGCTCACCCGCTGGATGTGAACAGTCCCCAACCAGGGAATTCTCTACCTCGTTAATCACCCTTCAAACAACTTGCCATTGTGCTCGGGTGCCACGTGTTTAGAAGTGTTGGAAGTCGCGCGCCTGCCAAACCGGCAGATCCGCGCAGGCAAAACCACGATGTGCAAATTGCATTCCATTTGTTCACTAATCGTCGCCCAGCGCAGGTCTGAACGCGCCGGGAGGCGGTAGTCCCAAATCAGCCCTGCTGCCCTACTCCCGCACCTGCTCGAAATAGAACACGCCGCGTTTGTTCGCCACGATCACGTCAAGCAGGCCATCCGCGTTCATGTCATGGACTTCAAACTGCGTGCCGACGCCGCTGTCGGCATCGAACTCGTGCTTGGTCCATTTCGGCGTCGTTCCGTCACGCGACAGCTCGTACCACGCGATGGTCGGCGGCTCGTCCTCGCCGGGGTCGCGGCCGTTGTGGGCGTAAAACCGCTTGCCGGTCACAAGGTCCGGCAACCCGTCGCCGTTCATGTCGGCCAGGATCAGGCTGTGCGTCTGGGCGATCGATTCGTCGATCTTGTGGGTCTTCCAGTCCGCGCCGCTCTGCTCGTACCACCAGATGCCGCGGCGATGGGCCGAGCTGCCGATCACGTCGTTGTCGCCGTCGCCGTCGAAATCGAAGACGTACATCTGGGCCTGCGCCTCGCCGAATGGGGCGGCGTGAAAGGTCCAGTCGCCGCCGGTCGCAGGTCCTTCGCACCAGCCGTTGGGAACAATCACATCATTGCGGCCGTCCTTGTTGATGTCGCCCACGCCCATTCCGTGATAGAAGTTCACCACCTTCACGTCGCCGGGCGCCGAAATCGGCGTCGATTTCCACTCCACGAGCGGGTTCGCCTGCGGCTGGGCCAGCGCCAGCCGATTGGCCCCGTCGCCATAGACCAACTCGCGGCGGCCGTCGCCGTCGACGTCGCGATAGAGCGGGCTCTCGTCGTTCGTCACCGGCACAACGACGTTTCGTTTCCACGGATCTTTGCCGGCGTGGCCAGGGTTCTGGAACCACCAGGTTTGCTTGCCGGGGAAATCAACGACCACCAGGTCCTGCCGGCCGTCCCCATCGAGGTCCTCGGCCCAGTTCATGAACGTGTCGCCGTAGGTCTTGATATCGAAGCTGTTGGGCTTCTCGGTCACGACGTGCATGGCCCATTTGTCGTCCGGCTTTGAGGGATGTTCGTACCAGACGCTGCCCGCGGAAATATCGAGCAGGCCATCGTTGTTGAAATCCCCCATGCCAACCCCTTCGCTACGGAACGCCCGGTCCAGCGTGGTCTTCTTGAAGCTCACCTTCGCCGTGGTCCCTTCCGGCGGCGCCTTGCTGGCGGGGTAGGGGAGAGCCGGAACTTGTGATGAGATCAGCGTCAGCTTGAGGTTCTTATAGCGGACCTCGGTCTTGCCCCCTGAGTGGAGCTGCACGGCAATGACACCGCGGCGGGCCCCCTCGGGGTCGTCCCGATCGACGCACAAGTTACCGTTGATCCAGGTTCGCACCCGGCTGCCAGCGGCGACGATTTCGTAGTGATTCCACTCGCCTTTCTTCACGAATTGCTCGCCACCCTTGGGCTCCAGGAGAGCCCGGCCGTTTTCTTCATAGAGCTTGCCCCACCAGCCGGGGCCGATGTCGGCCTGATAGCCTTTCATCTCACCGCCAGCGAGCGGCTGGCTGCGGATTTGAATGCCGCTGTTGCCTTCGTCGCCGACGAGCCTTACGTCCAGTGCCAGGCGGAAGTCGCCGACGGATAGCTCGCTGATGAGAAACTCGTTTTTGGCCAGGCCGCTGGTTTTGCCGACGATCTCGCCATTCTCGACCGACCACAGCTTGGCGTCGCCAACCCAGCCGGTGAGGTCTTTGCCGTTAAAGAAAGTGCCCACGTTATCAGCCGTTGCCTGCATCGGCGTCTGACCGCCGGCTTGGAGGTAGGCAACGAGCGAGCGAATTTCGTGGCTCGTGAACTGGAGGAGCTGGTTGTCGGGCATCATCGACTTGTCGCTCTGCTTCGAGCTGTCAATGTCGGCCTTGGCCACGACAATCGCTTCGTTCTGAGTCTGAAGCGTGATCGAATCGGCCGTCTCCTCCTTCTTGATGCCGGTGATCGTGCGGCCGTCGCCCGTGCGCACCACCAGCGGCTGGTATTCCTTGGCCATGACGGCACTGGGATCGACGATGTTTGACAGCAGATAGTCGAGGTTCTGCCGGTTCGACCCGGTCAGCTCGGGCCCGATCTTGGCCCCCGTGCCAAAGAGTGTATGGCAGGTCTGGCAGGTCTTGCCAAACACGGCCCGGCCGAGTTCGAGGTCGGGCTTGCTTGGAGCAGGGGATGTAAGCAGGCTCTTATAGACCACGATCATTTTCGCGAGGTCTTCGGGCGAGCTGCGGACGATGCCCCAGACCTGCTCGATCCGCTTGTTGAGTGCGTCGTCGCTCAAGTTCCGCAGGTTGGTTATGAGGTCAGCGGTCAGGTGATTTGCCGGCACCTTGCCGCCAGCGACAGCGTCGAGCAAGGCGGTCGCAAACGCGGGCCGGCTGGTGAGAGTGGCCAGGGCGTCGCGGCGCTCGGCAGTAGAAAGGTCGCCATAGACGGCCAGGATCGCGGCGGGGACTTTGGCGTCGTCAAAGGAAGCCAGGCCGCGGAGGGTATCGGGGCGAAGACTTGAATCGTCAAGAAGCCGTACGAGCACGCCCGCGCTTAGCACGTCACCAGCAGCAACGAGGTATTGCAGAGCCAAACGGCGATGTTCGACTTGGGCGAACTTGTCAGCCACCATCATCCGTAGTGCTTCAGAAGCTTGTGGATTTCCAAAGGCCAGAGCGAGGGCGGTCGCGTGGATATAGACTTCATCGTTTCTTGATTTGGATAGGTTCTCGTAAACCGCCGCCCATCCCTCCGGGGCCTTGATCCCCTTCCGCCCGCGAATTGCCTGGTTCAATGCTCGAAGGTAAATCAAATTGGCGTTCTTGTCTTCGAGCTTGCCCAACGAATTGACCAACAGCGACACCGATTTTTCAGGATCCCCCGCAGCGATGCGGCGGATCATATACTCTTTGAGAATGGGAAAACGCTCGCCAGCGGAAATAGCCAGTACTAATGCGTGCGCAGAATCAACGTCTGCCAGCGGTTCCATTGCGTACCAGTACATCAGCGGAAGGTTGTGATCCGATGCGTCCTCGCCGTGCTTGGTGAGCGCTTCGACGATTTGCCAACGTTCGCCATTTGGTGGAAGTTTGAGGGCAGCCGACGCAATCGCCCGTCGGACTATGGGGGATTGGTCCGAATCAGCCATTCGAGCCAGTAACTTTGCGTAACCGACGTAAAGTGGAAAGTTCGGCGCGTCAGAGCACCACTGAACGTTCGCGGCGCGAACAAATGGCCGCGGATCGGGAATTGTCTCGCTGAATTCTCGAAGACGAAGTTGTATGACAAGTTCAGTACTTAGGACGCTGCGTGCCCAGAAGAGCCGAAGTGCGTTTGGTTCGCTCTTCGTGACATTGAACTGTTCGGACAGCAGCTTCCGCGTGTCGGCCTTCAGCGACCCGAATGATGCCCTCTCCTGCAACAACCGCTGCGCGTGCCGCCGATACCACTCATTTTCGTGCGTGAGTAGCTTGACCAGTTCTTCATCGCTCATCGCCCTCAAATCCACCTTCACCGGCTTGGCATCGTTATAGACGATCCGATAGATCCGCCCGTTGGTGCGGTCGTGGACATTGGGCTCGGGGCGGTGGCACTGGTTCATGTCGTACCAGTCGATCACCCAGACCTGGCCGTCGGGGCCGTAGGTGAGATAGAGCATTTGCGACGCCTGGTCGCGGGTGAGCAGGAAGTCGGGGGCGTAGCTGCCGACGTAGCCCGAACCCTTGGGCGTGAGCACATCCATGTTGATCCGGTTGCCGTGGATGTTGTTCATGAAGACCTGGCCGCGGTACTTCTCGGGCCAGGCCCCGCCTTGATAGATCATGCAGCCGGCATGGGCGTGGCCGCCGCCGAGCGTGTCGGACTGGCGGCGGTTGTCGTCGTTCCACTGGTTGCCCGTGTAGTGGCGGTGTTCGGCGATCGTCTTGATGTCGTCGTAGGTGTAGGGGTTGAAGTGCTGCGGGGCCTGCCGCTCGTATCGCCCGCCGGGAATGATGTGAAACAGGTGCGGAATGACGCAGGCGGTGGCAAAGGCCTGGCCATATTCGTTGAAATCCAGGCCCCACGGGTTAGAGGTGCCGTGGGCAAAGACCTCGAACTCGTGCCGCACGGGGTGATAGCGCCAATAGCCGGCGTTGATGGGGACGCGCTTCTCGTCGGGCGTGCCCGGCTTGCCGACCAGACTATGCGTGAAGATGCCGTGGCAGCCGTAGAGCCAGCCATCAGGGCCCCAGATGAAGCTATTGAGCGTTTCGTGCGTGTCGTGCCAGCCGAAGCCGTCGAGCAGCTTCACGGGCTCGCCGTCGGGCTTGTCGTCGAAGTCCTTGTCGGGAATGAAGAGCAGGTACGGAGCGGCACCCACCCAGACGCCGCCAAAGCCGACCTCCATGCCAGAGACCAGGTTCAGCCCCTCGTAGAAGACGGTGCGCTTGTCGAGCGTGCCGTTGAGGTCGGTGTCTTCGAAGATCAAGATGCGGTCGCGGCCTATGTCCCCCTTTGCGCGAACGGGGTATTCGTAGGCCTCGGCGATCCAGATGCGACCGCGGTCGTCGATGGCCATTGCGATCGGCTGCTTGACGTCGGGCTCGTGGGCGGCGCACTGGACCGAGAAGCCGGGCGGCACGACCATCGCCTTGGCGGCTTCTTCGCCGGAGAGGCCGGCGTAGGGATACAAGGCGGTGACATCGGGGACCGGCAGCTCGCTCGACAATGTCTTGAACTTCGGCCGCTCGGCGTACAGGCGGAAGTCGTCGAAGTTCACGTGTCCCCAGCCGCCGGTGTGCTGATCCACCAGGCGGATGAAGATTCTCTTGCCCTTTTGCTTCGTTAGATCGACGACGACAGGCCGAAGGTTTTCCTGATCCTTGCCTACAGCGGAAAAGAAGACCTTATTGTCGTCGGCCGTCACCAAATCGACCCGCGTCTGCCGCGATGAGCCGCCGCCGATGAGGAAGCTGCCCCAGGGATGCGTGACCTCAAACGTCGGCGACGTAAGCGTGCCAGTTGGCTCGTCGCGGAGTTTTTCATAGCCGCCGATCCACCACTGGCCGGTGTGCTCGCTCTTTTTGCCTTCGCCGAACGGGCGGCCGGCCTGCAAGCCAATCTCCCCCTTGATTGGCTGCCCCTCAAAGGCCTTCCCGTCCGCCTTCCAGCCGTCGAGCGTGCCGGTCTCGAAGTTGAGATTGAGTGACTTGCCGTCGGCTCCGACGGGAATGACGCCGGGATTGTCTTGGGGTTCGTTCAGGGGATTGCCCGCGGGCTTGTCCTGGGCGAGCACTGCAGTGGCAGCGAGAAGCAACAACGCAAGGCAGACGGAGAGACGGCAAGTCACGGGCAGGCTCCCGATGTGGAATAACTACAGAGATTGCCCCATTGTGTGCAGCGTGGGGCGGATGTCAATTCGCCAGAGTGGTCCCACCCTCGAGCAGGGACATCGGCAAGATCAGGCGCAAGTTGGGCGAAATGGCAATTGTCTTGCCAGCCCGGCATCGATGACGGACCTCGCGCGAGCAAGGACCAAAGACGGTCCTCAAATCCATTTACTGCGAACCGCAAAAAGGCGTGCGCTAGCGCGGCGACTATTGCATCGAGTTGATCGCAGCGATGACGAAGACGGCGATCACCAGCAGCACCACAGCCCCTGCGATCATTGCCGCTGAGCCTGCCGTCATTTTTGACTGCACTTCGGGCGGAAACTCTTCCTTGGGAATGGGACCGCACTGCCCACACTCGAACGATCCGAACGCGCCGTAAATGAGCGCACCAACCAGCCCTCCGGCAACCGCGGCACTGGTATTGGAGGCACGCGCGACATTTTGACCACAGCGGGGGCACGTATAGGCCATGCGATCACCTCATCACCCTGGAAAGCAAGAAGCTGCGAAAACATAGTTCGTGGACGGAACACGTCCAATTTGAATGGGCTGATTCGCTCTGGCGGCTTTACCATTCGGGGCGAGCGCCAAAGAGTGCCCGCGTGCCAGTGGTGCGGATCGTATCGCTTGTAATGCGACTGGGTGCGCGTATCCGCAAATCAGGCGCCTGGCGGGCCCACGGCGGCCGGGGTCCGGATCAATGGCAGCCGCAGCGGCCTATTTCGGCCCTTCGATGTTCTTGGGCGCGGCTGGCCTTGCACCCTGCAAGTTGGGAACGATGTTGATTCCCAGCTTGGCCAGGCAGACGATCAACAGGCCTGAAAAGAAGACCTCATCAAGGTTGCCCAGGCCAGGTATGAAATCGGGGATTTCGCCGATCACACCGGCGCCGATATTGGCGAGATACGCGCAAGCCACGACCACGCCGACGAGCGCGAGTATCCGCGTCGAGAGCGGTGGGCCGGTCGCATCAAGAGGGGCATCATTCATTGCATAGAGCTATTCGTCGGTTTCCCCGAAAGATTCTCCATTGACAGGTTGAAATCCTGCCCCACGCAACGTCGCGGCTTCCATGATCTTATGCTCCGTCGCCTCGGCACGGGAGAATGTCGCGGTCAGACGTCCTTCGGAGAGCACCAGAATGCGGTCGCACACGGTCAAAAGCTCGGGCAGCTCGCTCGACGTCATGATCACGCCGATCCCGCCGCTCCCCTTGTCGCCCCGCACCAGCCCGTCGATCAGCCGATAGAGTTCGGCCTTCGCGCCGACGTCAACGCCGCGGGTGGGATCATCGAGCAAGAGCACTTGCGGCTGGGTCTGGAGCCAGCGGCCGATGATGCACTTTTGCTGGTTGCCGCCGCTTAGGCTGGTGATGGCCGCCGACAGGCCGGACGATTTGACCGCAAGCTGCTCGGACGTAGCGCCGGCCATTTGCCATTCGCGGCTGCGATTGATGAAGCCGGCCAAGCCTGTCTCGCCGAGCGTGCAGATCGAGATGTTCTCGCCAACGTTCATTGCCGCAAAAAGACCCAGTCGCTTACGGTCTTCGGTTACCAGGGCGACCCCCGACTGGCATGCTTCCCGCGGATGACGAAAGCTGACCGGCTGGCCAAGCAGCTCGATCTTTCCGGTCGGCCGCTCAGCGGCGGCTCCAAAGAGGCACTCCAAAAGCTCGGTGCGACCGGCTCCCATGAGGCCAGCGATGCCGAGCACCTCGCCCCGGCGCAATTCAAACGACACGTCCTTGAGCCGCCAGCCGCGGGCGTGGCCGGGCCAGGGAATTGACAAGCTCTCGATGCGCAGGAGCACGTCGCCCGTTTTCCGCTGGTTTCCAAAGTCGATGGCCTCGATCTCGCGGCCCACCATAAGGTGCGTGACTTCCTTGGAGGTGGTCTCTTTCTTGTTGAGCGTTTTGACGAGCTTGCCGTCGCGAAGGACGGTGATCCGGTCGGAGAGGTGAAAGATCTCCTCCAACTTGTGCGAGATGTAGAGGATGGTCACGCCGCGCTTCCGCAGGCGCTCGATGACCCGGTAGAGCCGGCTGACCTCGGCCTCGGTAAGGGCGCTCGTGGGCTCGTCCATGATCAGAATGTCGCTTTGCAGCGACAACGCCTTGGCGATTTCAATGAGCTGCTGATCGCCGACGCGCAGACTGCCCGCCAAGGCCCGCGGTGAAACGTCGCATTCCAGCTCGTGCAAGAGCCGCCCAGCCGCTTCGTCCATGGCCCGGTCGTCGCGAAATCCCAGCCAGCCGCGGATTTCACGTCCCAGGAAGATGTTCGCCGCAGCCGAAAGCTGCTCGACCAGATTCAGCTCCTGATGGATGATGCTGACGCCTGCGGCCTCGGCATCGCGCGTCCCGCCGAATCGGACCGGTTTTCCCTCCAGGATCAGGTCCCCTTGGTAGTCGGTAAGCACGCCCGAGAGGATCTTCATCAGCGTGCTCTTGCCCGCTCCATTTTCACCGCAAATCGCGTGCAATTCTCCGGGGAGCACGTCGATGGTAATGTCCTTGAGCGCTTGAACGCCGGGAAAGGCCTTGGAGACCTGGCGGATGGCGATGATGGGCTGGGGGGCTTCCATCGCTGGCTTGTCATTTATTTGGACTGCCGCTGGGACTCGACCCACTTGGTGATGCTCAAGGCTGCCAGCGTCAAAAGGCCAGCGGCAGCGCCAATCACTAAGTCCCAGCCCTTGAGGTAGGGGACATTCGCGGTCGTCATGGCCGTGATGATGCCGACCATTCCGCTCAGCGTGGGAATTGCCAATAAGCCCAGCTTGCCGGGAAACAACTCTCCGCCACTGGCGCGAATCTGCCGCAATTGGCTAAATGTCACCGCCACGACGACGACGACGCCCACAATCATCCCTTCATAGATATCGGAGCCAGATTTGATCAATTTGGCAACGGAGTCAATCACGACACGCAGGAAGACCACGCCCAGAATCACTCCTGGAACGGTGCCGATGCCCCCCTGCAGACTGCACCCGCCGACCACCGCGGCCGCGATGGCATTCAGTTCGTAGCCGACTCCCTGATTGACAGGTGAAGCGACGCTTTGATCGGCCATATAGAAAACGCCAGCGATAGCCGCGGTAACCGCGCTGAAACAATAGGCGAACCATTTGACCGCGTCGGTGCGTATTCCGGAGAGCCTGGCGGCCTGCTCGTTCCCGCCCAGGGCAAAGAGGTGCCTGCCGAGCACCGTATAGTTCAGCAATACGTAAGTAAACGCGGCTAGGGCAAGGAAGGTCGGCACGTAAACGACCCACACCTCGTCGCGCATGAATTTGAAATAGGGATCGTAAACATTGATCTCGGTATTGCCGCTCCCGCCGAGCGTCTTGGCGGTGATGTAGCCACAAAAGGCACGGGCAAAGCTCCGCAGGCCGACGAGCGTGGCCAGAGTGGCTACGAATGGAGGCAGACGCACCGATGTGATCAACCAAGCGTGCAAAGTTCCGACGAGCACGCCGGAAATGATCGCCGCGAGCACGCCTGCCGATGCGACGAGCAGCCCAACCGGCTGCATGTTCATCATTGTTTGCGGCACAAGCAGCATCATCGTGCTGGCACAGATTGTGCTGCTGAAAGCGATCATCGATCCCGCAGAGAGATCGATACCGCCGGAGATAATTACTACGGCCGCGCCAAGGGCAAAGATGCCCAGCAAGGCTACGTTGCGGGCGATGTCACGAACGCTGGTGAGAGGATCGAAAATGTAGCTGTGATTCGAATCAACCGCAGCTGTGATCCCCGCGACAACAACAATTGCCACGAGCAGCGCCAGTTCATTGAAGGGCAGCGCCCACCGCCTCGCGTGTGCTAAAGGCGGACTCATGAGCTGGTGAGTTTGTACTTCGCAAGCCAGGCTTTGAAATCATGGAGCAGCATGTATTCGACGACTTTCTCGTCGAACAGCTCCTTTTTGACCGGCGTGCTGTCGGTCGGCACGACAACGCGGAGGCCGGTCGTATAGATGTCGCCATCGGTCTCTCCGGCGCGAGGAAACATGGTTTTGATCGTCTCATGGTCATCCTGGAGCATCGCCTTAAGGAGCTTTACCGTTTGCAATCCCATGTCAAACGGATTCTGAACGACCATCGCGTCGATTCTGCCGGCCGCCATTTCTTCAATGGCAACGGCCTGAGCATCGAACGTCACGACCGTGTACTTATCGCGGGTTCTTGTTTCTTCGACTACCTGCGAAATGGCCGGCGCGTTGTACGCCCAGATTCCCACCAGGGCCACAAGTTCGTCCTTGAAGTTGCCGATGGCATTACGGACGTTTTCGCGGGCCTTCGACTTGTCCATGCTGTCGGGCATACGGGCCAGCTCTTTGAACTGGTCACCGATTGCCTCCTGAAATCCATTCATCCGGCTGCGGGCATTGTCGTTATCGGTGAAGCCTGCAAACTGGACGTAGCCGCCGCTCGTCTTGCCGCGCGACTCAAGAATGGCCTTGGCGGTGGTTCCCAAGGTCCGGCCACCAACGATGTTGTCGGTGCCAATGTAGTACGAGCGGGCGTCGCGAAACTTCTCGCGATTGACGTCGCCATCGACCGTGATGATCTTGATTCCTTTTTCCTGCAGCTTTCGCATCTCTTCCACAATTGCCGCGTTGTCGGCCTGGATGACTGAGATTGCGACCGCGGCGACATCGCCCTGGCTGGCGAACTGCCGCAGCTTGTCAATCTGACCCTGCGGCTTGCCGTTATTGACCTCCATCGCCACCGAATAGCCGGCCTGCTCCATAGCGAACTGCTTCGCGCCTTCGTCCAGCCCGGTCCGGCAAGCATCCCAAAAGGGGTCGCTACCGTTCGTGAGAAAAACAATCCGCTTGGTGGCAGTCGTGGCGGGTCCACCGGTCGTCGTGCCCGTAGTGCCAACCGGGGCGGGACTGTTTGACGAGCAACCGATCAACAACAGGGTGAGCGGCAGAAGGGCGAAGAATCGCAAGACAGCGGTCATGGAGAGGCTCCGCGGTGAGAGGAGAACGGAGAGACGGCGTGAAGTGTATTCCGCCGCCGGGCAAAGTGCACGACGGCAGATCAGGGCCGTGCTTATCGGCAGGGTGAAAACCTGCCCCTAACCATCGGTCGATGTGCTCGCTGAAGCGGGGGCTGGAGCCGGGGCCGGTGCGGGGGCCGGAGTTGGCGGCGCAGGGTTGCAGCCGGCAAGCGCACCGAAGATTCCCACGACGAGAGCCAGTGCTAGCAAACGACGCATCATCGGTCCAATCTCCTCTCAAGTGGTTACTACGTCAAAACTTCGGATTTTAATGGCGGCCTGCCAGCGTGGCAAGGAAGGGATGCTGTACAGGCGCGGCGGGACCTACTGAACTTCGCCTCGGCCGCGGCCCGATGCTCAAGATTGGACCCGCTAGCCTATGCGACTATTCCCGCGTCCGCCGCGCTACCCCAAGGCGGCCGCATCGTGACCGTATCCTGCGCCCTTATGTCCAGTGGCCAGGCCAATTCCGGCAGCTTTGTTGCCACATCGCGGTCCGCGCTGCGCCCCGTTTTGGCGCCGACATTGCCGCCTGGCGAGAGTCTGCCGGTTATCGGACGCTGGCGGTTGACGCGTCTTGTGGGTATCGGGCAATGGACCCGCGTCTATCGGGCATGTCCGCGGGAATCGGCCCCCGATGAGCTGGGCGACTTCGCGGTCAAGCTATTAGCCCCGGAATTTGCCGACGACAGGTTGGCCCGGGCTCTGTTGCGGCGTGAAGCCCAAATCAGCCGGCTCGTGCAACACTCGCAGCTCGCCACCGTGCTGGCCGATCACTCCTCGTCCGATCCGCCGCATCTGGTCTTGCCGTTCCTGGAGGGGCTATCACTGCGCACAGTCATTGAGAGCTGCGGGGTGCCGCAAGGCGGGTTGGCCAGTGCCTTGCCCGTCGCAACGGCGCTACTGTATGTGCGGCAGGCCGCCGAAGCGCTCGTCGCTCTGCACGATGCCGGGTGGCTGCACAGCGACGTGAAGCCGGAGAACTTTGTTGTCGGGCGATCGGGACATGCAACGCTTCTGGACTTGGGGCTCGCCCGGCAGCTCGCGAGCGAATCGTGTTCCGCTCGATATGCGCTGGCGACGACTTTGGCGTATGCCGCCCCAGAATCGTTTTCCGAAGGCGAATGGCTAAGCGGCGCGGCCGACATCTATAGCCTGGGGATTGTGCTCTGGGAGCTTCTCACCGGTGAGCCTCCCTTTGTAGCCGACGCGGTCGAGTTGATCGACTTGCATCGCCGGCAGGCGCCGCCCGACATTCGAACATTCCGGCCCGACGTGCCGGATGAGCTGGCAAAAGTGGTCCGTCTGATGCTCGCCAAGGAGCCGCTGCGCCGACCGGAAGCTCCGCGGCTGGTGCGAATGTTGGTGGAGCAGGAGATCCTGGCGATGGGGATTCGTGCCGCAGCCTGAGGGAAGCGAGAACGAGAGAAGGAGAGAAGGAGAGTACGGAGAGATAGAGGGACTGCGACCTTCCCGAAGGACCATCGCCGCCGGGGTCCGTCACTCCGTCTCTCCTTCCCGCCATCTCTCCGTCCCTCTGTCTCTCTGTCCCTCCGTCCGTCTCTCTTGCCTCGCGCCGGCCAGCGCACGACTTGTGCCCTGTTGGTATGATGGAAGGCCCGATTTGCGGGACTTTCCCATTTCCAATGCGGCAAATGACTTTGGCCATGAAACGCACGCTGTCGGTACTGCTGGTTCTTCTGTCGGCCGTCACTGTTCAAGCTCAAAACCTGGAACTCAACAAAGGCGACCACATCTGCCTCGTCGGCAACACACTGGCCGAGCGGATGCAGTTCTTTGGCAACCTGGAGACGCGCCTGACCAGCCGTCTGGCCGACCAGGAATTGGTGTTCCGCAATCTTGGGTACGCAGCCGACGAGATCACGACGCGGCTGCGGTCGATGGACTTTGGCACGCCGGACCAATGGCTTGCTGCCGATGCACCGGTGCCGCAGCCGTCGAAGCTCAATGCGGGGGCCCCCGTGCAAAAGAACCGCTTTGAGCGGGCCGGCACGAAGGCGGACGTAATCTTCGCCTTCTTTGGCTACAACGAGGCCCAGGCTGGCGAAGCAGGCCTCGCCAAATTCAAGCAGGAACTCGACGGCTGGCTCAAGCACACGCTCGCCCAGAAATACAACGGGGAGTCGCCGCCGCGAATCGTCCTGTTTTCGCCTATTGCCCACGAAAACCTCGGAGATCCAAACCTGCCGGATGGCCAGGAAGACAACGTCCGCCTCAAGCTCTACACCGCGGCGATGGCCAAAGTGGCCAAGGCCAACGGCGTCCGCTTTGTTGATCTGTTCGCGCCGACCGCAGCTATGTTCGCCTCGGCCAACGCACCGCACACCATCAACGGCATCCACTTGAACGAGCACGGCGACGCGATGGTCGCCGCGATCATCGAGGACGCCCTCTTTCCCGACGGACCCAAGCTCAAGCGCGATGCGGCCGCCCTCGAGCGCCTGCGGCAGGCGATCAACGACAAAAACTTCTATTGGTATCACCGCTACCGCGCGACCGACGGTTATTCGACGTTTGGCGACCGGGCCTTCTTGAAGTTCACCGACGGCCAGTCGAACTACGAGGTCGTACAGCGCGAGCTGGAGATTCTCGATCTGAAGACAGCCAATCGCGACAAGGCCGTCTGGGCCGTTGCCCGCGGCGGCGAGTACAAGCCGGTGGACGATAACCTGCCTGACGAAATACCTGTCATCACGAACCTGCCCGGGCCGCTGCCGGGGGGCAAGCACGTCTTCCTGGGAGCGGAGGATGCGATCGGCCGGATGACCGTGCATAAGGGAATGAAGGTGAACCTGTTCGCCGCGGAGGAGGAGTTCAAGGACCTGATCAACCCCGTGCAAATGTCGTTCGATACGAAGGGGCGATTGTGGGTTGCCGTCTGGCCGACCTATCCGCACTGGAATCCGCTCCAGCCCATGAACGACAAGCTGCTCATTCTGGAAGACACCAACGGCGACGGCCGGGCCGACAAGGCCAAGGCCTTCGCCGACAACCTGCACAATCCGACGGGTTTCGAGTTCTGGGGGGGCGGCGTCATTGTGGCAATGGCCCCGCAGCTACTTTTCCTCAAGGACACGAACGGCGACGACGTGGCCGACGTGCGGCAGATTCTGCTCACTGGCATGGACACTGCCGACACCCATCACACATCCAACAGCTTTACGCTCGATCCGGGCGGGGCCCTTTACTTTCAGGAGGGCACGTTCCATCACACGCAGGTTGAAACCCCATGGGGCGCTCCACGCCGAGTGGCAAATGGGGCTGTGTTCCGCTACGAACCGCGGGCCCAGAAGTTCGACGTTTATGTCTCCTTCGGCTTTGCCAATCCGCACGGACACGTCTTTGACGGCTGGGGGCAAGACATCGTTGTCGATGGGACCGGCGCGGTCCCCACGCACGGCACGCTGTTCTCCGGGCACGTGAACTACCCGCAGAAACATTCCCGTCCGCCGCAGGTCTATCAGCAGCGGACACGGCCTTGCCCGGGCCTGGAGTATCTCACCAGTCGGCATTTTCCGGACGAGCTTCAGGGCAACTTGCTCGTGCCGAATGTGATCGGCTTTCAGGGGATCCTGCAATACAAGATGAAGGACGAGGGATCGAGCTTCGGCGCGGTCGAAGTCGAGCCCATCGTCTATTCGAGCGATCCGAATTTCCGGCCGGCGGATGTCGAAATGGGGCCGGACGGCGCGATCTACTTCACCGACTGGCACAATCCGATCATCGGCCACATGCAACACAATCTCCGCGATCCGAACCGGAACAAGACGTATGGCCGGGTGTATCGCGTGACGTATGAAGGCCGCCCGCTCCTCACACCGGCCCCGATCGCTGGCCAGCCGATCGAGAAGCTGCTGGACCTTTTGAAGGAGCCCGAAGACCGCGTACGTTATCGCGCCCGGATCGAGTTGTCGGCTCGCGACACGAGCGAGGTGATCGCCGCCACGCAGAAGTGGCTCGCTTCACTCGACAAGTCCGCGGCCAACTATGAGCACCTGGCGATGGAGGCGCTGTGGCTGCATCAACAGCACAACGTGGTGAACACGGCGCTACTCGAGCGGATGCTCCAGTCGCCCGATTTCCACGCACGGGCCGCCGCGGTCAGGGTGCTCGTGGCATGGCGCGACCGCGTCTCCAATGCACTCGAGCTGTTGCGAACTGCCGCGGCCGACGAACATCCGCGCGTCCGGCTGGAGGCGGTGCGGGCAGCCAGTTTCTTCACCGTCCCCGAGGCCGTCGAGATTCCTCTGATCGCCGGCGAGCGGCCGGCCGACATTTACATCGACTTTGTGCGCGGCGAAACGATGAACACGCTTGATCCGATCCTCAAGGATGCGATCAACGGCGGCCGGAAGATCGAGTTCGCGACCGACGTTGGCGCGCGATATTTTCTCAAGAACATGAGCACCGAGCAGCTCCTCAAGGAGGCGCGCACACGGCCCGTTTTTCTGGAGATGCTCTATCGCCCCGGTTTGCAGGACGAGCAGCGGCACGAGGCAGTCCGCGGCCTGGCCGGGCTCGACAAGAAGAGCGAACTGGCGGTGGTAATGGACGCCATCAAGGTGCTCGACGCGAAGGAAGCGAATGTCGAGACAAGCGTAGTGTTTGACCTCGTGCGGCAATTGACTGGCCGTCGAGCGAGCGAGCTCGTCACAGCTCGGGCGGAGCTTGAGAAGCTGGCCACCAGCGGCAAGCAGCCCATCTTCCGGCAGATCGGATTTGTCTCGCTGGCCAGCATCGATGGGTCCGTCGATCAGGCCTGGAAACTCGCCAATCGCAGTCCAAAGGCCCTGCAAGACTTCGTCAGCGCGATGCCGTTGATTTCCGATCCCACGCTGCGAGCCGCTTTATACGATCGGGTTGTGCCGCTTCTCGGTGGATTGCCGGCCTCGTTGGCGGCGGGGGGCGGGAAGAGCACTCTCGGCCGCTATGTGCGGATTGAGCTGCCCGGCCGCGGCACGCTGACGCTGGCCGAAGTGGAAGTGATGAGCGGCGGCGTCAACGTCGCTCGCAAGGGACGGGCCAGCCAAAAGAACACGGCTCACGGCGGTGATGCCAGTAAGGCCATCGACGGCAACAAGAGCGGCTCCTATGGAGACGGCGGGCAGACGCACACAGAGGAAAACACCGGCCGACCCTACTGGGAAATCGACCTGGGCGAGGAGATGCCGATCGACGAAGTGGTGATTTACAACCGGACCGATAGCGACTTGGGCAAACGCCTGAACAGCTTCACGCTATCGGTGCTCGACAATTCGCGCAATGAGACATTCAAGCAGCAGGACCTTCCCGCACCGCAGAAGAGTGCGAAATTCGAACTGGCCGGCGGTGGACCTGGGGCCACCATTCGCCGCGTCGCCATGAACGCCTTGACGCAGGTCCGCGGCAAGGAGCCGGAAACGTTCGGGCTACTCGCAAAATTCTTGGCCTCCGGCGAAGACCGGCTTGCGGCCATGCGGGCCCTGCAAAAGATTCCGCGGACCTATTGGCCCAAGGATCAGGCCAGGCCGCTGCTGGATGTGGTGATCGCCGATATCAAGAAGACGCCAGTCGCCGAGCGCACAACGCCAGCCGCCCTCGACGCGATGGAATTCGCGGATACGCTGGTCGCCCTCCTGCCGGCGGCTGACGCCAAGCCACTGCGGGCGGAACTGGCGGAGCTCGGCGTGCGGGTCATTCGTATCGGCACGGTGTTCGAAAAGATGACCTACGACAAAGACGTCGTCGTGGTCCGGGCCGGCAAGCAGGTCGAGTTTGTTCTGGAAAATACCGACCTGATGCCGCACAACTTTGTGGTACTGAAGCCGGGCTCGCTAGAAGAAATGGGACTGTACTCTGAGGCGAATGCCCAGAAGCCGGAATTTGCCCTCCGTCAATTCGTGCCCAATTCCCCCAACGTACTTGCCGGCAGCAAGCTCATGCAGCCGCGGGAGTCGCAGCGGCTGAGCTTCAATGTCCCCAGCGAGCCGGGCGTCTATCCTTATGTCTGCACCTACCCGGGACATTGGCGGCGGATGTACGGTGCGCTATACGTCGTGGCGGACCTCGACGAGTACGAGGCCAATCCGGAGGCCTACCTGGCAGCCAATACGCTGCCGATCAAGGACGCGCTGCTCAAGGACCGCCGACCCCGGACGGAGTGGAAATACGAAGAGCTGGCTCCGGCCCTGGCTGAACTTTCACAAGGCCGCTCGCACGCCAACGGCAAGCAGATGTTTACGGTGGCGAGCTGCGTGTCGTGCCACAAGCTGGAAAACACGGGCAATCAGTTCGGCCCCGAATTGACCAAGCTCGATCCCAAGTGGCAACCGGCTGACATTCTGAAGGAGATGCTCGAGCCTTCGGCCAAGATCAACGAGAAATTCCAGACGAGCGTCTTCCGGCTCGATTCGGGCCAGACGATCACTGGCCTGGTGATCGAGGAGACGCCGACGATCTACAAGGTGATCGAGAATCCGCTTGCCAAGACCGTGCCCATCGAGGTGAAGAAGGCAGAAATCGTCAATCAGAAGAAGTCGCCGATTTCACTGATGCCCAAGGGACTATTGGACAAGCTCACGCGGGAGGAGATCCTGGACCTTGTCGCCTACGTCGTGGCTAAGGGGGACAAGGCAAATGCGGTTTACAGCGGCAGTGGTGCCCACGTCCACGGACACTAATTGCGGAAAAGCCACGGATGGAACACAGATGAAACACGGATTTGAACAAGAGGATTTCTGGTCCGTATCCGTGTTTCATCCGTGGCTAAGAATTCTGGTAGCGACGCAAGTTACTTCACTTCCAGCATCCGCGCCAGCGCCACCAGGCTCCAGCGGGCAATCTCGGGATCGACCTCGATCGTATTGACCGGCTGGCCGGCCGCGAGGTTTTCCAAGCTCCAGCAGAGGTGCGCGAGGTCGATGCGGTACATTGTCGCGCACATGCAGACGACCGGCGAAAGGAAATGAATCTCCTGCTCGGGATGCTCGTGCTTGAGGCGGTTCACCAGGTGCAGCTCGGTGCCGATGGCCCACTTCGTGCCCGGCGGCGCCTCCTCGACAGTCTTGATGATCTTGCTCGTCGAGCCGCTGACGTCGGCGATATCGTTCACTTCCTGCGGGCACTCGGGGTGAACGAGAATCTTGATCCCCGGATAACGCTCGCGGAACAGCTTCACGTGCGCGGCCGTGAACATCTGGTGGACCGAACAGTGACCTTTCCAGAGAATCACGCGGCTGGCTTGAATGGCGGCTTCGCTGCTGCCGCCCAGTTCGGGCTCGTAGGGGTTATAGACGGGCATCTGGTCATTCGTGATCCCCATCTTTAGTGCCGTGTTGCGACCCAGGTGCTGATCCGGAAAGAAGAACACGCGGCTGGTGCGTTTGAACGACCATTCAAGGACGGCCCGAGCGTTGCTCGACGTGCAGACGATCCCGCCGTGGCGGCCGCAGAATGCTTTCAGGCTCGCGGCCGAGTTGATGTACGTGACCGGCGTGATGTCGCTCGTGTCGATAACTTCGCCGAGGTCGGCCCAGGCTCCTTCGACCTGGTCGATCGCCGCCATATCGGCCATCGAGCAGCCGGCGGCCATATCGGGCAAGATCACCCGCACGCGCTCGCCGCCGCGCTCGGCCAGCTTCTCGGGCCGGTTCGCCAGTATGTCGGCCGTTTCCGCCATGAAGTGCACACCGCAGAACACGATCACGCGGCAATCGCGGCTCGACGCGGCAAGTTGGCTGAGTTGGTAGCTGTCCCCCCGCAGGTCGCTATGGGCGATCACCTCGTCCTGCTGGTAGTGATGGCCGAGGATGAGTAGCTGCGGACCCATATCGCGGCGGACCGCCTCGATCCGCGCGGAAAGCTCCTCGTTGCTGAGCGATTTATAGGGCTTAAGCTCGTGAAGCGGCGCGGGCGATGGTTCCAAGAGCAGGGTCATGATTGCGGTTCGGCTGCGTGGCTGGTCAGCGAATTCTCAGGAGTCTCATGGCAAATGCTGGCCATCGAACTGCATTATACGCCGTCGATCCAGCCGCGTCCGGCGGCATCGCGCCGGCACGCGGCCGTAGCGATGGGAATGGAGCTGCCGTCGTCGGGCTATGCCTGCTTAACTACGGCTGTTCGACCACGGCTTGCGGCGGCAGGCCGGTCGCGGCGACCACGGCCGCTGCCGCCTGGGCGACTTCGTTCAGGTTGTCGAGCTCGGCCTGGCGAGCCCGCAGAAAGCTGGTCCGGGCGGCGACAACCCGTACCATATCGACCTCGCCGGCGCGGAACTGCTCTTCCAGCTTTTGCAGCTCAAGCGGCAATTGGCCCGCCTCGGCTGGTCGCTGGGCAGCGGTCAGCAAGAGCGCACGCTCGTATCGCTGCAAGGCCGTTTCGGCTTCGAGCGTGGCACGGACCAGCAACTGCTCCCACACGCCGCGCCGCTGGTTGAGTTCGGCCATCCGCTGCCGCACCATAGGCATGCCGGTATTGAGCACTGGCAGGTCCATCTGAGCCCGCAGCCCCCAAAAGGTCGTTGAGTCGTCGCCGCGCGCGTAGTAAGGACCAACCTGCAGGTCGGGGCAACGGTTGGCGTGGGCCAGATCAAGGTTCGCCTGCGCCGCAAAATAATCGGAGGCTGCGGCCGATACATCCGGCCGGCCGGCAGCCAGATGCCGCGCGAGTGACTGCGAAGACTGGATTTCCGACAGATCGACTTCCACAAACTTGAGCCATGCCGGGACCGGTCCCGAGAAACTCAACCATCGCACATCGCTCAGGCGTCCCGAAAGGGTCAGGGGCGCGGTGAGCGGCAGGCCGAGCTGCCGCCGCAGATCGAGAAGTGCGTTTTGATAGTTGGCGTCGGCCAGTTGGGCTTGTTGCAGGGCCGATTGCGCTTCCAGTCGGGCGATAGCCACATCCGCGCCGGTAATTTCTCCCGCCGCCAATTGCTTTTCGGCGATCGAAAGGGACTCGGAGCTAATCCGGGCAATCGCCGCGGACAGCTCAGCCAGTTCCTGCCGATAGAGCGCGGCGAAATAGAATCGCTCCGTCTGAGCCATGTTGGAAAGCTTCGCCATCACGAAGTTCCAGCGGACGCTGTTGAGCGCGGCCTCGGCGGCCTCGGTGCGATAGCGGCGCTGGTGGGCGAGCTGCAATTGCTGCATCAAGAGAACATAGTGGGCGGTCGTGTCGCCATTGCCGGTTGGATTGCTCGAACCGGGCAATACTTGAATCTGCACCCACGGATTGAACGGATACGTCTGAGCAACTCCTAGCGCTCCCTCGCTTACTCCTTCGGCATAGCGCTGGGCGGTGAGGTCCGGATTTTGAGCCAGCGCCATATCAATCGCGTCCAGAAGCGACAGCCGCGTGGGCTGAGCTACCTCGACCGGCGCCGTGGGGACCACTTCGGCTGGGACCGCCGGGTTGGCAGGCTGTGGCAAAGGCGCCGCCAAAGGTTGCTGCTGCGCGAGCGCGACGACCGGCTCAAAGGCGGCTGCCTGGCGAACGGGACTTTCCACCGCCCGAGGAGCAGCCGCAATGGGCTGCGGCACATCCGCGGCCGGAGGCGCTGCAGCGGGCAGTGGCGTGGGGGCGCTCTTACAGCCGGCGGCCAGAGCCGAAAACAGCCCGGCCGATAGAACCCAGTGGTGAAGCCGACCGTTCATGCTGCGTCGTTTCTCAAAGCCAGCCAGTTCGCTGCGAAGCCAGGCGCGCGGTGGCCCCTTACAGAAATGTCTCGGCGACTTATGCCGACAGAATCAATTGTGCCGTCAGAATCGGCTGGGAAGGCGCTGCTAGCGGCAGCCTAGGCAATTGGCGGCGACTATTCCGCCGCGCGCACTACGTGTCCGAAGAGCAGATAAATCGGCGGCAAGAGGAACAGGTTCATCACGGTCGAGGTCGCGAGGCCTCCCAGTATGACCGCGGCCATTGGATATTCAATCTCATTGCCGGGCAGGTTGCCGCCAATCACCAGCGGCACAAGAGCTAGCCCTGTAGCCAACGCCGTCATCAAGATGGGGGTCAACCGCTCCTCCGCCCCGCGGAGCACGAGGCCCACGCCGAACGGCTCACCCTCGACCTCTTCGAGATGGCGATAGTGGCTGACCATCATGATGCCGTTGCGGGCGGCAATGCCGATTACCGTGACAAACCCGACAAGCGAGCCGAGGGAAAGCACGCCCCCTTGCAGGAACGTGGCCAGCACGCCGCCAACGGGAGCGAACGCCATGGTAAGGCAGACCAAGGCCGTGAGCTGCCACGAGCGGAAGTCCATGTGCAGGAGCAGGACGATTCCCACGAGCACCATTAACGTCAGCACAAATAGCCGTCGGCTCGATTCCTGACGGGCGGCATATTCGCCCAGGAACTCCGGATGGTAGCCGCTGGCGAATTGCAGCTTTCCGACCCGCCCCTCGATCTCGCGGGCCACGGCGCCTAAATCGCGCCCCGCGACGTTGCACGTCACGTCCAGCCGCCGAGAAGCCCGTTCGCGCTTGATCTCGTTCGGAGCGGGGCCGATGAAAACATCCGCCAAGTCGGCCAGCGGGGCCTGGCCGCCGAGGGGCAGATCGATCGGCAGTTTTTGCAGCGCGGCCAGGTCGGTTCGCACTTCGGGCAAACCGCGCACAACCACGTCGATGACCTTTTGCTCCTGATACACCTCGCCGACTTTGGTCCCCTTCACCAGCGTGGCGACCGCTTGCCGCACTTGACCAGGAGTCAGCCCCGTCCGGGCAGCCGCATCGGGCCGCAGCCGCACTTGGATTTGAGGCACGAGTACCTGAGCCTCGACCTTGAGATTGGTGACGCCCGCCACGTCGGCAATGGCGGCCTTGATTTCTTCTCCCTTGCCACGAAGCTCAGTTAGATCTGGTCCAAAGACGCGCACTACAATCGTGGCCCCGGCACCAGACAGCACTTCCTTGATCCGCTCCTTGAGGTAGGTCAAGAGGTCGCGATACAGGCCGGGATAGCCATCGACTGCCGTCTGAACCTTGGCGACCGTGGCGGACAAATCGACGCTCGGATCGACGCTGATCCACAGCTCGGTGAAATTCGGGCCGACCACTTCGTCGGCGACTTCCGCCCGGCCGATGTGCGAGCCGAAGTTGCGCACGCCCGGAATCGACCGTAATTCCTTGCTCGCTTGCACTGTAATCCGCCGCATCGAGTCGAGCGACGAACCCGGTTTCTCGACCCAGTGCATGAGAAAATCTGTTTCCTGAAACTTGGGCAGGAACTCCTGTCCGAGGCGATCCCAAGCGAGGCCTGTGCCGACGACCGCCAGGAGCACCACGGCGACGGAGAACCGGGGGTTCGCGACCAGCACCGGCAGCAGGCGTCGATAAAGCGCCTTCAGTGCGCGGGCCAGCGGAGCGTCGTGCCGGCGCGGCGGCGCGCCTGGCAGCAGTAACAGCGACAGGGCCGGCGTCACCGTCAGCGCCACCAAGAGCGACGCGAGAATGGCGAGGATATAGGCGATCGCCAGCGGCCGGAAAAAAGATCCCGCCAGCCCATCGAGCAGCAGCACCGGCACGAAGACCAGCGTGACAATAAGGCTGGCATAGACCACGGCGCTGCGCACCTCGAGCGACGCGTGCAGGACCACTTGAAACGGCGACTGTGGCTTCGGCGATTGGCGATTGAGCTGGAGCCGGCGGTAAATATTCTCGACGTCGATAATCGCGTCATCGACGACCTCGCCCAGGGCGATCACCAGGCCCGCGATCACCATCGTGTTCAGCGTGCCCCCCCAGTAGTGCAAAACCAGGCCGGCCGCGATCAGCGACAGCGGAATTGCTGTAATGCTGATCAGCGCCGTCCGCCAGTCGAACAGAAAGACCAGCAAGATCAAAATCACGAGGCCACAACCCACTGCCATCGCGTGTGACAAATTGGACAGCGATCGCTCGATGAATGTGGCTGGGCGGAAAATGGTCGAGTCGATGTGCAAATCCGTCAGTCCGGGGCGTAGTGAGTCGAGGACCTTCTCTACCTCCTTGGTGACCGAGAGCGTATTGCCCCAGGGTTGCTTCTCCACGATCAAGAGGAGCCCCGGCACGTCATTGATGATTGCGTCGCCAATGGGCGTTTGATGATCCTCGACGACGGTGGCCACATCCCGCAGCCGCAAAGGCGCGCCGCCGCGAAAGTCCACCAGCGTGCCGGCCAGCTCTTCAGCCGAAGAAATGCCGACGACCTGACGCACCGCCATCCGTTGATTGGGTGTATCGACAAAACCGCCGCCGGCAAGCCTGACGGCGTCGGCTGCCGCCCGTTCGACCGCGCCAAGCGAGACCTGATGCGTCTGGAGCTTTGCCGGATCAATGAGCACCTGAAACTGCCGGTCGCGCTGTCCCCAGATCGCCACGTTCGCTACGCCGGAAATGGCCATCAGCCGAGGTCGAATCGTCCAGCGGGCCAGCGTCGTCATCTCCATCTGCGAGAGCTTCTCCGAGGTGATGCCGATCTTCATTGCCCGACTCGTCGAGGAGAGCGGGGAAAGAATGACGGGCGAATGAGCGACCGCTGGCAGCCGAGTCGCCTCGGTGGCCAGCCGCTCC
>Ga0065705_10104171_pt1 | contig 50466 bp, 53 predicted proteins | sample SwibulcommuniRL2_FD_59092 | JGI IMG/M metagenome (GOLD analysis project Ga0065705, IMG submission 59092) | Bulk soil microbial communities from switchgrass field near Rose Lake, East Lansing, Michigan, USA - RL2 Bulk Soil v2 (version 2) | ecosystem: Environmental > Terrestrial > Soil >...
CTATTCCAATATTCAATTTTAGAACATCTGTTCTAATTATATAACTTTTTGTGGATGTGTCAAGATTTCATTTCATTTTGACTCCCCTTGCCGTTCAGCTCTCAATCATTCGATGCACCTATGTAAATTTAAGCAGACCATCCACTAATGGATGGTCTGCTGCCTTGCATGATCTGAATGGCAATTATTGGAATTGATAACGGGTTATTTATCGCTTAAGTTGGCGCGTAATCGTGGGATCGGTGATCTTCAAGTCCTCCGCAAGCAGGAATGCCTTCGACAGGATGATTGCTAAGGTTTGATCGCCTTCAAAGGGGACAAATAGCTTATCCTTGCCCAGTTCTCCACTTTTGCGAGAGGGTACGATACATAAGTATTGATCATTAGGTTCCATCAGAATATTGCCTGAACCAAGATGGATTTTGTATGTTCGAATTTCACCGCGTACAATGAGGAATTTGTCGGTAAGTTTACAGCGCTCGGCAATTTTCAAGCGCGGCACGAGTGATTCAAGTACCTGCTTTCGTGTCTTGGAAGTCTCAGTCAGCTCTCCAAATGAATAATTATGCCAGTATTCCTGGTAACGGGCTTCTCCACCGCCATCCAGCCAGGTTGGGTCGTTCCCAACGCTTGCCACCCCAACGAACATATCTACGTCACGCATGATTTCGGAGAAGACCAGTGGGGGTATGCCTTCAAGTGGCAATGGTTCGGCATTTCCAATACCCAGCCAGCGCCGGGCCGAATATCCGCCTCCACCTGCGTGGGCGCGGTTTTCCACCGCGTCCATCCGATAAAAACGGACCTGGTCGGTCGTCAGATAAAGAAATGTGCCTGTTTCGTTCGTATCCGTGCCATACTGATCGCCAATTCCCTCGATCCAATACTCGGCGCGTAATCCCCATTGCGGCATGATCTTTGTTGCAGGCGGGTATGTATCGTCCACCATTAATCGCAGAGAGTTCTTCCATCCCTTCGCCGCGCATAGAGAGTTGAACTGATGCTGGCGCAGGATATGCGCGGCATAACGATTCGAATAAACACGCGTGTTCAATTCAGCATCCGTGATCAGGTAGATCTCTCGATAAGCCTGCTTGAATGGTTGTCTGATTTCATGTGCCATCAACCATTGACGCCACTCCAACACGACCTCTGGTTCGGCATGGATCGGATGCCATAATTCCACCACGGTTGAATCATCGAGCCAGTGGATAGGTTTACCATCCCTGCCAGCCAGTTGTCCATCAAACCAAATCGCGGATGCGGATTTATCGTCAAGACTAAATTTCCAGATCAAGCGCCGCGCGATCGTGCCTACAAGCGGATGATTGATATAACGCTCTAGCCATGAAGCGTATTTCCACTTCTTTTGCAAAAGAAAGAGATTGTCCAGGCGATCGCGCTGGGCAGGCAGCATTTTGCGAATATCTTTGACCGCCTGTCTAATTTCTTTTAACTCTTCGGGATATTTGTCCTTCACAGTTTTGGGCGCGGATGTCAGTCGTTTCCCATCTTTCCTCATCCAGATCTGTTCCACCTCACTGCCATTGACCCTTAGCTCGGAGCACAGCTCATCAAACTCATCGCGCCGCAAGCCGACTTCCTCCAAGCCATATGTCGGCACCGACATCTCTTCGATTTCTTCGGCGGTCATGCCCATCCGTTTGGCCGCGACCTCAAGTGCATTCGCAATCAGTTTTTGAGCGGTATTGGTCTTAATCCTGATCTTCAAAATGCTTAACTGCGCCACCCCCTCGCTGCCAGGCATATTCCCTAAGGCCCAGAAACACGCGTTCCCCACTTTCCCTGCGCGTGGACCGGAGCCCGGAATCTTTTTGTAGGCTGAGATCGCCAGGGTTGAGAGGGCGCGTGCGATTTCGGGGTCGTCAGATTTACTGCACAGCCAGACCAGTCCTTTTAAGATATCAACGTTGACTGGCAACAGGTGATAACTGGGAAGATATTGGACAAGTGTAGGTGGACGCGGTTTGTCTACAAGAGGAAACCAACGTGAAAGTATGTGGAAAAAGTTTGAAGTCCCGATAATGTCGAGGTATTTGTCCATGCCCTTCAGCCATTTACTGCTCGGGGCAGAACCTGTGGTGCGTAAACAGTTTAGTAAAATTTCCGCCCATGCCGTTTGGATCTGTGGCTCCAACGAACGAAGTTCACTTAAAGCCGCATCTGCCCAAATATCTCCGGTTAATAAAGGTAGACTGATTTCTGTATCGCCCTTTAACTCCTTCAGACGAAGTATCCATCGGCGCGGCTCAACGCCTCTATTTTCAGCTTCAATCACTTTGATTAGACGATCTATCGCAGTCGTCAAGGCTACGCTGATTTCATTCGTATTAAGGTAATCTCCCACCACCTTTATCATTTGTGGAACACCACGATAATAAGAATGATTTTCCGATCCACTCTCTGACCACTCTAATATGGCAATCACATCTTGTTCTGAAAACGGCAATTTCCGTTTCAGCATCTCCAGGAACAGTTCGCGCATCTTCCAGCGCTTTTGCCATTGCAAACTCCACTCCTGTCTGTTCCCACTGGGATCAAGAGGCCGGATTGGATTCCTTTCGAGCCACGAAAGCATGGCAAAAACCACATCCCGTTGGAATTGTGGTTCGGCATTTTTATATTTGACCCCGGCCGTGAAGTCTTCCAGTTTGCGAGAATAATTCCGCGACTCTTGCCTGGCAAATTCCTTCACCAGAGCCTCTGCCTCCAGATTAGCAGATGTATCGGTGAACTTTGATTTGAGAAAGTTGAACATGATCGCCTCTCATCCTTTTACCCACCGACAAGAGGCACCAGCTTGAGAAATGTAACTGCCGTATCTGGATGAAGAGCGATCTCATCATCCAGCTCCTGGACCTGGTAATTATCTACCAGGACAATAAAACCATTTCCCTCAAAGGCTTCAATTGCTTTTTCATACTGTGCAACCGGGTCGACAAAGCGCGGCTTGGGGAATTTGAATCCATTCAAGGTTCGTTCTGTATCATTCGGCTGAACCAACATGCGAAAGACTGCAGGTTGGCGGCTGTTGAATTCTTCAACTTCCTGGGTTACGCGCTGACGGATCAGTTCACGTACGCTGATCTTTTCCCCCGAAACATGAACAGTAAATGTGTGTTCTGTTTTACCCAGGCTGGCAGTCGTTTCATCACGGATTAAGAGTTCAGTAAGCATGGGTGCCTCCTACTAAAGAATTATGTGGTTTTAGAACATCTGTGCTGATTATAGAACGATTTGTAAGAGTGTCAAGACTGCGCAGGGCGCGTGTAACCTTTTAGCCCAAATGGGTCACTCAACATATTGAGCAATCCCATTTCCAAAAGACCAGTTCTCCTTTTTGACCTCAACCAGGTTAATAAAAATATCCTCCATGCGGATGTCGAGTTCCTCGTGCAGGCTCTCGGCCAGCCTCCTATAAAAAGCTTTTTTGAGTTCAACGGTCCTGCCCTCATTCAAGGTAATTTGAATCATAACAATTCCGTCTGTGCGCTCAATGTTGAGATACTCAGAGTCATATACCAGGCTGTCGCTCGGGTGTTCAGTAATGATATGAAAATTATCCTTGGGTGGGACATTAATCGTATCCATCATTGTTTGATAGACGATCTCACCGACTCTGCGGCGGAATTCGGCAGGCTTGCCTTGCAGCAGTGAAATTCGTACTAATGGCATAAGAACCTCCTCAACTCTTGAACAATTTGGTTTGGTAGTCGCAGAAGTTCATAATATTATCTTCTAATTATTATTCTTGATCAGATTCGGAAGAGTGAACAGCCCATCGTCCGCTTTCCGGAGTAGCAAATGGGGTGCGTCGAATCCCAGATTTTGCATGAATTGTTTCTATTATCTCTTTTGTATTCTTGGCAAATTGATTAGCCATGTCAAGATTTATAAGAGATTTCCATTTAATATCTGGCAATTTCGGTTGTTCCTCGTCTTCAAGGAACTGCTCATCACTTTGCTCCAGATACTCTGTTTTTCCATGTACAAGTGAATTCCGCAATTGAAAAAGAATACGAAAAGATTGAAATGGTTTACGTCCAAAGTCTGGTTTCAAGCCGATTTCATGGCATATGATTTCCAACTTTTCGCTTGGACCTAATTTCTTTTCCACACTTTCCCAATAAGGAATTTTTTGCGCGCCTAGATGGTTTAAGTATGCTTCTAAGCAAAAAGCAGAAAATAATTCTGCTGTCATGCAATTATAGAAGCTGCCTTCTTCATCTTTAGCTCTCTCACGAGCTTCTTCAGCAACAATATTTAAATACACGTATGTGTATACAGTTTTACTTGAATGAACGTTGACTTTTCGAGACATAAATATTCTCCGCTCACTGATCAAAACTTTTGCATAACCGTCTCCACCATTCATCCCTCTCCCCAGGCACAAAGGGAGTGTATAGCGTCAGGCGATCAGCGATACTATCATAGCGCTCCCTCAATTCGTGAGCTAATTTGTGTTCTTCGGTCACGACCGCAAACTCACTCAATATCTCATCTGTGATGAGTGTTGGCATTTCAGCCCATTCGCCGCGCGCCGCGTGAGCGGATAGTTTTTCTGCTACGTCGCTCCACCCATGCAAGTCCATAACAGGGCGATAGGAAGGCGTGGAGGCATAAAAAGAGATTTGGGCACGCGCGAAATTCGTCTCCACCATAGTTGTTGCTACAAATGCATTGGCTAAAACACTTACATCTTTTTTATTTCGTCTTTCCCTGGCAGCCCCTTCCTCTATTGCTGGGAGAATCACTTCTTTCAAATATCTCACACTATGAAACGGATGCACATGAAATCCCTCACAGAGTCCACCTGCGAGTTTTGCCAGACCAGTATTTACTCCGGCAATGTAGATTGGAATATTGGGATGCTCAATCGGGCCCGGATTAAAGAATGGTGACATCAATGTGATCTTGTAGAACTCGCCGCGATAATTTAACTTTGTTCCGTTTTGCCAGCAATCCCAAAAGGCGCGGATCACTTGGATTTGCTCGCGCAGCTTTCCAGTCACGGATTCGGGCCAGGGCTGACCGAACCTGCGCTCAATGTGCGCTTTGACCTGTGTGCCGAGTCCCAGAATGAATCGTCCACCTGATTGGGCAGCGAGGTCCCAGGCGGTGTAGGCGATGTTCGCGGGAGAACGCGCAAAGGAAACGGCGACAGCCGTCCCGAAGTTGAGACGCACTGTATGTTCGGCGATCAATGTACAAGGCAGGAAGGGATCATGTTGCGTCTCCTGAGTCCACAGTGCGCCGAATCCAATTTCCTCGGCAGCTTTCGCAATTGCGGGAACTTCTTTTAATCCAACTGGGGGAAGCGCGGCATCAAATTTCATAAATCTCTTTCAACGCGCAGATTTTAAAAGCTTTTTCTTTGCGTTCTTCGCGAGCTTGGCGGTTAATCTGAAAGCAAATACGCCATAATCCAATTAGTCGTGGCGACGAGACCGTCCATATGTGCGCGTTCGTAATTATGCGAGGCGTCGATGCCCGGGCCGATCAATGCCAGTGCCACATCGCCGCCTGCGCGCCAGAACGCCTCGCCGTCCGAGCCATAGAACACGTATACATCGGTTTTGTAAGTAATATCGTGCTTCTCGGCGAGGGCGCGTAATTTGTTGTTCAGTCCAAAATGATAGGGTCCTCCGCCATCTTTGATGCACAATGTCACGTTGAACTCATCTGACTCCTGGCCCTTACCCACTACGGCCATATCTACTGTGACCAACTCTGCCACATTAGAAGGGATTCCCACTGCCGCGCCATGACCCACCTCTTCATAATTGGAGACGAGGAAATAAACGGTTCGCGCGGGACTTTGACCGGCGTCCACTAAAGATTTGATCGCCGAGACGATATTTGCCACGCACGCCTTGTCGTCCAGAAAACGCGAGCGGATGAATCCGTTTGTCACTTCCACCCGCGGATCGAAGGCGACACAATCCCCGATGTTGATTCCCAACTCACGCGTTTCCTTTTCCGATAATGTACGTGCATCCAAACGGACCTCCATATGCTCGTCGCTGCGCGGAGTCTCACTTCCTGGCGCGCCATGGACATGTCCCGACGCTGTATCGATCAACACCGAACCGCGGATCTTCTGACCCTTTGATGTGAACACCCACACGCCTTCGGTCTCAACGCTGGGCCACTGAATCCCACCGATGCGACTCAGCTTGAGCCGCCCATTGGGTTTGATCTCCTTTACAACCGCGCCCAGCGTATCGACATGCGCCGTCAACGCGATGGGCGCTTGGTCGCTTTCCACTTCCCACTTTACAACCAACGCGCCTTTGCGCGTGTGTGATAATTGCAACTGGCTGAATTGCGAAAGTTCTTTTTCCACAAACGCGATTGCAGGTTCCGCAAAACCAGTAGGAGAAGTGACGTTCAATAGCTTTACGAGAAAGTCGACAAGATATTCCTGGTTGATCGCTGGCAGTGACATTGATACTCCTCTTTATTGAAATGTTTGCAAGTTGACAGGTTTGAACCCCTGCCCTGAGTGGTGTAGCCGTGTCGATGAGTTCGAAAGTCTAAACTTTTAGACCTTCATACTCATTGATTTTTTCTCTCCACTCCTGTGGAATAGGAATTGTCTTTTCCTGCTTGTAATCATACGTCACGATGATCACTGCTCCCTTGGCTAATTCTTTGCCTGTGTCTGCATCTACAACATTTTGCTCCCACGTCATGGACTTGTTGCCTAACCTCGTCACGTGAACTCCGACCTTGATGTTCTGCCCGAAATAGACTGGTTCCAAATACGTGATGTGGACATCTGCCAGAATTACACCAAGTTCCATGAAGGACTGGTCTTTTGTAAAGAATCCCATTTTGATCCAATAGGCAATTCTTGCCTGTTCAAAATAGGTGAGATATTTTGCGTTGTTGACATGTCCTTGCGGATCCAAATCCCCGTAGCGGACTTCGATGGGATGATAAAAACGGAAATCTGACATTTCGAGATTATACCTATCTTTATACTTGCTATTATTCTGGCAAAAAACTTTTCGAGCCTGCCAGTACGAGCGATTGGGCCGCGGTAAGGATCATCGTGGCACCGCGCGCGATCTGATTCCCTGCGTCTGTACGAGTGCCTGCCGTAATTCCAGCTATGATACCGGTATTTTTCATGACACGAATGGCATCATCGATGACGGCTTGCACTTTGGTATGATTCGGCCCATCGGGGAATCCCATATTCAGGGAAAGGTCGCGCGGACCGATAACGCATGCATCCAATCCTTCGACCATACATAGCCTAGGAAATACATTGAGCAGTCTGGCATCTTCGAATTGAATGATGACCATCGTCTGCTCATTTGAAAAATTGATGTAATCAGGTGTTGGGTTATGACCGGAAGCTCTTGAGAAACCAAGCCCGCGTTTACCCAGTGGAGCATATTTCACTGAGTCCGCAAGCATTTTCACTTCTTCAACGGTCTCCAGCCCGGGCATCATGATCCCCATCATGCCCGCATCGAGATATTGCAAAACGAGCTTCGGGTCTTTTGGCCCGATGCGCACGATCGGGGTCATATTCGTGCTTTCACAGGCCCGGATCAAATTGACAGCCTGGACAGGATCGATCAACCCGTGCTCGGCATCCAGCATGTAGTAATCAAACCCCGCGATGCCAAACAGCTCAGCAAGTTGGGGGTCATCGGACGTGGCGATCACACCGAATGCAGGCTGCCCTGCTTTGAGTTTCAATTTGGTCTTGTTGGGTTGGATGAACATAAATGGTCGCTCGACTATTTTCCCTCAAATTCCTATCTCGGACTTCAATTTTTCATAAAAATAAAAATCGGCCATAAAGCCGATTATAGTCTTCCGCTCTCCCGGTTTGGTAGTCAATTTGTCAAACCTGAGCAGAAGGCCAAAGACTTAAAAATAGCTGACTTCCTAATTAACGACAATACCTTGCCAATCCGTCACTGTCTTTAATTGCAATTCTCCCCTCTGCATCTGTGTCAATCAGACCTTGCTCTTTCAAGAGCACCATTGTCTGGTTCACGCGTTTCCTCGAAGCGCCGACCAGGTCGGCGATATCGCTTTGAGTCAGCACAATGCGGATTTGAGTCTTGCCGTCTTTCTCATGACCGTATTTCTCTGCAAATGCGAGCAATTGACGTGCCACGCGTCCATTCACATCCAATGTTGCCAGGGCTTGGATCAATTGATCGGAGAGCCGCACGCGCGCGGATAATATTTTCACCAGATTCCTAGCGACAGGCGGAAAATTCTCGAGAATGTAGCTGAACGTGACCTTGTCCATCCACAGCATCAATGAACTTTCCAAGGTAACCGCGCTGGCCGACCGCCCGACACTGTCGATCAGACTCATTTCACCGAGCAAATCACCCGCACCCAAAATAGACAGGATGACCTCGCGGTCGCCCTGTTCAATATGGATTTTCACCGTGCCATGTAAAATGATATACACCGCCTCGCCCGGCTGTTCGATCGTCATTACATTGCGGCCTGCTTCGAAGACGCGGCGGTGGGCGCGCTGTGCGATCCAATCCAGTTGAACTGGCGTCAACCCTGCAAAGAGATGAATATCTGCCAGCAGGTTGCGAGTATCGTCTCTTCGGATGTCAGTCATTGTTTGCATATTTTACATCCCTCGTCTTCAGATTGGGCGACTGAAACTTTTCTGATATTTTGTTTTCACTGCGCACCAGGAGTTCAAGTCCTTCATAGGCGGCTTGCGTTTCACGAAACTGCGCCTTCGCAGAAAGCTCCATGCCCGCGACCATCGCGTCAGAGTAGGATGGATCATGATGGAACAGGATCAACTGTCCCGCTTCTGAAGCAAACGCCACCTCACAAGCCATTTTCGCAGTCGAGTGTCCATATCCCTGCGTGGACGGAAATCCTTCGAGTTTCCCCCAATAGTGTTCATCCAAATATTGCGCATCATGGATTAATACATCCGTATCTTTTGCAAACTGTACCAGTCTTCGATCTGTGCCAACGTACCCTTCCGTATCCGTTGCATACACAATCGACTTTCCACGCCACGTGATTCGATAAACATAGACTCCCCCTGGATGCGCGTACGATCTATGGATGCGGATGACGAGCGCGTCATTGCTCAACCCTACGGTTGATTCCGCCAAACGGACTCCGACCTCATCCCAGACAATGATCTGCGACTCACGCGCCGATTGGATGTTCTTCGTTGCGGACATATCCCGTAAGCTGACCGGGAATGTTTCTGAGGATTGGTTATGTTCCAAAACATTTCTCAATGACTCGTGCGTGCCATCGGGTCCAAAGATATGCAGCTTTGTGTTTGGGAGATACGCAGGGACAAAGAAGGGAAAGCCCTGTGTATGATCGTGATGCAAATGACTGAACAATAACATGATTTCGCTGGCGCGTTTCGTCCGGACCAGTTCGCGGCCCAATGGAATGATTCCTGTCCCTGCATCGAGGAGGATCGTTCGCTCTCCCGCACGGACTTCCACCGAGGCTGTATTGCCTCCATATTTCACCGTCCCAGCGCCAGGGGCGGGATAACTTCCGCGCACACCCCAGAATTTGATTCTTAATTCATCAGACATTCCACACCTCCAATTCCTATGGTCACTCCAGGGAGTGACAGCGACCAACGCTTGCATCAGATGTAAGTGTTGCTTCGTTCATCATGATATGACTATATTAACGTACACTCAGTATTTTTCTCAAGGAAAGTTTTCGCAAGGGAGGTGGGAAATATTTCACAGGCTTTTGTTCGTCATTGAGAGCCGTTTGTCCCTGGCACGGTACGGCTTACCCTGGCACCGCCCGTGATTTGCCTAGCAAATCAGGCAGGTGAGCCGTACCAGGGCAGGTGTGGCAAGCCATCTACTCATGGTTGCAAGAGATTGTTTCATCCTTCGAGTTTGCAATGACGATGTGGAAAATTAGAAAATTTGTGCTATACTTGCCTTTCAATCAAAACCCTTCATGTTTACACCTGCACTGGCGGTGCAGGTACCATGGTGAAAGAATATGTCAGTGATCCGCTCTTCTGATATTGGGAATTACCTCTATTGTCATCGGGCCTGGTGGTACAAAAAGCAGGGATTTGAATCCGAGAACCAGGCCGAACTCGCCTTCGGGACCGAAATCCATCACCAACATGGAAGAAAAGTTCTCGCCTCCAATCTCACGCGTACGCTGGGATTGGTTTTGCTTTTTGCAGCAATGATTTTGCTGGTTGCCTATTGCACCATGCGAATTCTGTGAGGTGTTATGTCTGTTTTGAGTCGACTTGCCTCTTCGATAGGTCGCCGCGACGAAGTTCCAAATCAGGAATTGGCGCGCGATCTGGCTGCCAGGAAAGACAAGGCAGGCATTCGCGAGATTGTCGAAAACCTATGGAACAAAGACAAGAATATTCAAGCCGATTGCATCAAGGTTCTTTATGAAATCGGATCCATTGAACCAAAACTGATCGCTGATTACGTCGAAAATTTTGTCAAACTGCTTCGCAGTAAAAATAATCGTCTCGTCTGGGGCGGAATGACGGCGCTTGCAGAAGTTGCAAAAGCAAACCCTGCGTCGGTGTTCAAACATGTGGATGATATCAAAAAGGCCAAAGAGACTGGCTCGGTGATCACTGTGGATAATGCCATTTCTACCCTGGCTTACACAGCAGGTGCAAACGAGGAATATAGCAAAGCCATCTTCCCCTATTTGCTGAAACATCTTTCGAGTTGTCGACCTAAGGAAGTACCTCAACATGCGGAAAGAACGTTGCCGGCCTTGAGATCAGCCAACAGAGTTGATTTCATCAAAGTCCTTGAGAAACGAAGGGAAGATTTGTCTGGTTCTGGATTAGCCCGCGTGAAAAAGGTTATCAAACAAGCCAATCAAATGTAATGTGCCAAAATGAGCAAATTGATTGAATTCTTTTTCGGTTCAATATTAATTACTGTATCGAGTGTTGCCTTGATCTTTTTCTCCACGCTTCATTACATCTTAAGAGTTGGCAGCGTTGCGGATTGTGCATGGCATGGTTCGGCAAAAGCCTGGATCGACTCGAATCGGGATGGGCTTGTAAATAATGACGAAGCGCCTCTTGGGAATATAACAATTCATATTGATGATGTCCAGAACAATTTTGTAGACGTAGGTTGGCCTGCCATCACAGATCGATATGGCGATGTGCAACTCAATGTATCCATTCCGAGCTGTTCCAATAGCGTTTTCGAGATTTATGCGGATCTCCCGGATGGATTTCGCGTGACAACCAGACCCCGTATCGAAGTCGATCGAGATTTTTGGGGAAACCTGGGCACCGAAAATATTTATTATTTTGGTTTCATCTCAGACAAGTGAATCAATCGTAATGTTATATATTGCCCTTGCTCTTTTTTTTCTGGCGATCCTCTTTTTCTGGCAATCCAACCGCCAACGCACCGACGCGGGTCTGCCGGGTGGCCAAGTCATTTACACGGATACGCGCGGCTGGGGAAAATTAGAGAAACCCCTTTTCTATCAGGCCCTAGGTTTGACTGGCAAGCCTGATTACCTCATTGAACAAAACGGTCAAATCATCCCTGTTGAAGTGAAATCGGGGCGCGCCCCTGAATCCCCGTATGATTCGCATATTTATCAACTGGCTTCCTACTGTTTGCTGGTTGAAAAAACCTATGGCAAGCGTCCGCCCTATGGCATTATTCATTACAGCAACCGCGATTTTGCCATCGATTACACCCAGGAACTAGAATCATCTTTGTTGGATCTGCTGGCCGAGATGAAACGTGACGAACACAAAAAGGAAGTCCCGCGGTCGCATGAGCAGGCTTCCCGTTGTGCGCGTTGTGGCTTTCGAAAAATCTGTGACCAGCGTTTGGCATAACTAGACTGACACAGATTCACGTCATAAATCGAATTACATGTCTATGACGTATACATGGTTACCTGTATACTTTATAATTACTTCATTATGCCCGATGCCTTTATCCCACAGCGACCTGTTGTCGCCGCTTATCCAAAGATGCCTGAGGCTTTTATTGAAGTGGATGCAATGTCCAAATATTTGAAAGAAAAAGGGATTGTGGCTCCATTTGGTTCGTTGTATGATGAGGCGCTTCGCAAACGGGTACGACGTGGCGAGTTTGACATGCTCATCGTGGCAGGCGGTGACGGAAGCGTGCTGCGCGCTGGGAATCTCTGTGCTCCCAGTAACGTCCCAATTCTCGGCGTCAACCTTGGAAAATTAGGATTTCTGATCCAGGTGGAACGGGAAGATTGGCGTGAGTACTTTGACAAGCTGCTCAATGGTGAGGCCTGGATCGAGAACCGCATGATGCTTCATGCGGAACACATCCGTTCAGGGGAGGTTTTGGGAGCCTGGGATGCTTTGAACGAGGTTGTGGTGGGGCGCGGGCAAAATCTTCGCCCAATCCGTTTATCTGCTTCGGTGGATGGACGTCACTTGACGAGTTATGTTGCCGATGGCCTGATCGCTTCCACAGCTACCGGTTCAACGGCGTACGCTCTTGCGGCGGGCGGACCCATCCTCCCGCCGGAGTTACGCAATATCCTGCTGGTGCCCATTGCACCTCACCTTTCCGTAGACCGTGCCGTCGTTTTGGCTGAAGGTTCAACCGTCAGTATGGAAGTTAATGGAGAAAACGCTGTTTTTAGCATCGACGGCCAGGCCTCCATTGCTTTAATGCCGGATGATCATCTGGATGTACGCGCGGCGGAGGTCACTGCTCAATTCGTCCGCTTTGGAGACCCTGGATATTTTTACCGAAATATCACCGCTCATATGAATGAAAATTCTTTAGGATTGCCACGATGACGGAATCAACAACCGAAACTTTGTATTGTTACGTTCATCCCACCCGCGAGACCTCCCTGCGATGCAACAACTGCGGTCGCCCGATCTGCGCGGCTTGCGCGATCCATACGCCCACCGGCTATCGCTGCAGGGAATGTGTGAAAGGTCAGCAAAAAGTTTTCAATACCTCTGAGTGGTATGACTACGTTTTTGGCTTTATTGTTGCGATGCTTCTTTCCACAGTTGCCGCGTTCTTAGTTACCCTTATTGGTGGGATCGGCTTCTTTGGCTGGTTCCTGATCGCGGCGGGTGCGCCAACTGCTGCCGTGGCGATCGCAGAAGGCGTACGTTTGGTGACGGGCAAACGACGCTCACGTCCCTTGTTCATTACGATTGCGGTGGGTGTTGTGATTGGCGCTCTGCCTATAATACTGTTTCAATTAGTGTTCGCAAGGAATCTCTTTGGTGTTCTCTTTCAAGTGATCTATCTTATGATCGCTGTCCCTGTTGTTTACTCTCGACTTTCTGGAATCCAATTGTTCAGATAACCTATACCTAATCTAAAAACTTATGCTTACAGAACTCCGTATTCACAATTTTGCGATTATCGACCAGCTCGATCTGCGTTTTGGCCCCGGCCTGATCATCCTCACCGGTGAAACTGGCGCGGGCAAATCCATCATCCTCGATGCTGTGGTCATGCTCATTGGCGGCAAAGCGGACACGACCTATGTCCGCACTGATTCAGATGCCGCGTTCGTCGAAGGTGTGTTCCACCTCAAAGGTCCAGAAAAAGAGGTGGTGCACTTCATCCTGCAGCGTGAAGAATTGATGGACGATCCCGATTATGTGGTGCTGATGCGCGAGATCCGCAAAGAGGGACGCAGCGTGGCGCGTGTCAACGGCCGCACGGTCAATGTTTCTTTGTTGAAGGAATTGGGCGCCTTGCTGGTGGATATCCATGGGCAGGCGGAACATCTGTCACTGCTCGATTCACGCGCCCATTTGGGCCTGATTGACCGTTATGCAGAAGTGGCTCAACCCCTCAGCGACTACCGTCAAACCTATCACGCCTTGTTGAATTTACGCCGCGAGCTGAATGATCTGCGAAAAGCCCAGACAGATGCCGAGCGCCGCGTGGACATGCTCACCTATCAAGCGGAAGAAGTCGAAGCCGCGCGTTTGAAACCCGGCGAAGACGAAGAACTGCGCAAGGAACGTGACCGGCTCGCAAATGCGGAATCGCTTTCGCGCAATGCACAGGAAGCGCTGGCAGTTTTAGAAGAAGGTTCGCCTGAGACTCCCGCCGCGACCGATTTGGTGGGGCAGGTGGCCCAGGCGCTGGGCGCGCTGGCAAAGATTGACTCAGCTCAAAATGAAATGGCGAATCAGGCAGAAATTTTGCTGGATGGCATGTCTGACCTGATCCATAGTTTGCGCGATTATCTCGAAGAGATCGAGTTCAATCCAAAGCGGCTCGACGAAGTGGAGGAACGCCTCGACCTGATCCATTCCCTGACACGCAAGTATGGTGGCAGTATTCCAGCGGTTATTGCCTATGGCGCGGAAGCGCGCAAGCAGTTGGAGACAATTACGACGGCGGGAGAGCGGATCGAGGAACTCGAAACGCAGGAAGCAAAATTGCTGGAGAAGCTTGCGAAACAAGGAAATATCCTGAGTGAGAAGCGCAAAACGTCAGCCGTGAAAATGGGCAAGAGCATCGAAGCGGAACTCGACGATCTGAGAATGGAAGCTGCAAAGTTCAGCGTGGACTTCCAGACCAGGCCTGATCCGAATGGCGCGCCCGTGGAAAATGGCACACGGATTGCCTTCGATCAAAATGGATTCGATCGGGCCGAATTTTTGATCGCACCCAATCCTGGCGAGGGACTCAAACCGCTGACCAAAATCGCCTCAGGTGGTGAGACGTCACGCCTCATGCTTGGCTTGAAGAACGTGCTCGCCCGCGCCGACGAAGTGCCATCCTTGATCTTCGATGAAATCGACCAGGGCATCGGCGGGCGCGTGGGAATGACGGTGGGACAAAAGCTTTGGAATCTCTCACGCATGCATCAGGTCTTTTGTGTGACACATCTCCCACAACTGGCAGCGTTTGGCGATGAGCATTATCAGGTGCAAAAACTCATTCAGGGTAATCGCACGTTGACGCGCGTCGAGCGCCTCGATGGCGAACCGCGTTTGCTGGAACTTTCGCAAATGCTCGGCGAAGTGGGCGAAGGGACGCTTCGTTCCGCGCATGAGTTGATGCAGGTGGCACGGCAGATGATCATGGGAAAGTAAAACAAGGAAGTGCCAATCAATTTTCTCGATTGGCACTTTTAATGCGGGGAACTAAATTAAAACTCGAAATCCTATGGATTTATATCCCTCAAATATTATCATCGTCACGGGCAGACCTGCAGCAGGAAAATCTACTCTGGCAAAATGGCTATCGCAGGAACTAAAACTGCCGTTGGTCAGCAAAGATAGTATTAGGGAAGAGTTATTTGACCGTTTAGGCTGGAAAGATAGAAAGTGGGCACAAAAGCTTGGAAAGGTAAGTATTGACATGATGTTTTACCTTGCCCGCGCCGAACTTACAGTGGGTCACTCGATTATCATGGACAATTCTTTTTATCCGCCTGTTTCTAATCCGAGGTTTCAAGCTCTTAAAGAACAATATCATGCTGAGAGCATTCAAATTGTGTGTGATTCAGACCGCGAAACCCTTTTCCAAAGATTTAAATCCCGCGCTGATTCAGGAAGTCGTCACCCAGGTCATCGTGATCAAGATGTCATTGAAGACCTTTATGCAAACCTGGCTGATAACTCTTCTCAAATACTTGAGATTGGTGGTTCTGTTATCGAAGTCGATACAACTGATTTTGCTAAAGTTGATTATCAAGAGATTTTGAAGCAAGTAAAGTCAATGCTCGCATAATAAATCAAAAGTACAGGATTTTGTCCTGTACTTTTCTGATTCTACATGCCATCTCCAAAATGTCATCCTGATTGCAGCGAAGGATCTCTTATAAGGAAAGTACGAGACTCTCACCTTCACTTGTGTGCGGTGCAAGTGTCGGTCGCGGCGAAGGCTCCCTCAGAGTGACATGATTTTATGTCCGATGATTATCTATCTTGTCATGTGTCGCGCCGTAGATGTAGCGATTGCCATCTAAAAATCCGTGGGGAAAGCCCAGGTCAATCGCGCTGACTTGGTCGAGGCATTTCCATTGTTCGTCGGTGAGTTTCCAATCGAGCACGCCGAGATTATCCTTTAGTTGTTTTGCACTCCGCGCGCCAAGGATGGGAATCATCTGGGCTTTGGGCTGCTGTCTCACCCAATTGATCGCCACTTGTGACATCGGCTTGCCAACCTCCTCGGAGATCTTTTGCACTTCTTCCACGATCTTCATGGACTTTTCTCTTAGCTTCAATTCTTTTTGATCAATGCGAGTCGGGTCTTTTATCTTCTTCAAGAACTTACCTGTGAGTATTCCTGCTTCAAGCAAACCCCACGGCAGGACAGCCATGTCCCAGTGCTTCGCCATCGGGATGATGGATCGCTCCACAGCGCGGTCGAGGAGCGAATAGGGGATTTGCATGCCGATAAAACGGGACCAGCCCAGGAGATCCGCGCGGGTGTTGGCTTCTGCAACGATATAATCCGGGGTATCTGAAAACGCGATGTAGGACACTTTTCCCTGCCGGACCAAATCATCCAAGCCGCGCGCAATTTCCTCCACAGGCGTCATGTAATCCCACATGTGAAGATAATAAATATCAACGTGATCAGTTTGTAAGCGTTTCAAACTGCGCTCGACGGATTTCATCATGTTCTTACGGCTGTTCCCGCCGCCGTTCGGATCGGTATCATCAGGCTTGGTGAGGGTGTATTTGGTGGCGACGACAAAATGATCGCGGTCCGCTTTGAGAAAATCGCCCAGGAATTCTTCCGCAGCCCCGTCCGTGTAATTGACTGATGTGTCAATAAAGTTTCCACCCTCTTTGGCGAACAGGTCGAACATCTTCTTACTCTCAGTTTTTGATGCGCCCCAGCCCCACGTCTCGCCAAAGGTCATCGTGCCGAGACAAAGTTCCGAAACGCGCAGCCCGCTGTGACCGAGTAACTTGTATCTCATTATTCCTCCTTGGAATTGGAAAGTCTTTTCGTATGGTTTGAATTTTCACCCAAAAGGAATTTCTTTGGAAGAGTGCAAACCAGTATTAAAGTTTTGATTTTGCCATATTTCAGTATGGTATTTTAGTGTTTTTCGCCCTCAAGCCTGCTTCTAAACCTCTAGTAAAATTCTTGTACAAGATAAAGCCATCATGAAAACATCAACAAAATTTGTTCCAACTGCGCTTCTCTTGATATTACTCCTCTTTGTAGGAATTTGGATCCTCGAAGCGCAGACCAAATTCTTTCGCAGAGCTTATGATGAAATAGTCCTAGATAATCACAATCATTATCTCTCCTGCGAGCAACTGCCAGCGGAAGTCGAAGTAAGGGAGGTGATGGATGACCATCAGGATGTTATAAAAAAGATTGAACGAATCCATCCCGGCTTAGTCGGGGTGGAAATGGATACTTCAATCTGTCCCGGGAAAGCTGATATCCTCTTTTGGTATGGCACTCATAAAGATAGACTCCTGATTGAAGACATCATCGCGGGGGAAACTTTTTATGGGATCCCTTATCGGTTGGAAAATCGTTAATCCGGTTTGTTCTTATTATTCCCAGCTAAAAATCTACGTAAATCTATATTGATTTTTTCACTTATAAAAGTACAATACACTTCAACTGTAAAGAACACAATGCTTTTTTCTGTTTTCTTTGTGGTGAATGAGAAAGGGATTATGTTCCTCAAACGTTTTCAGCTTGGTCTGATCCATGTCGCGGTTGCAATGACGCTTGTCCCTATCAACAGCACTCTCAATCGTGTGATGATCAAGGAACTCGCTATCTCTGCGACGATTGTGGCCATCCTGGCTTCGCTTCCTTATTTGTTTTCTCCCATCCAGGTTGCCATCGGTTCCTATTCTGATCGTCATCCCCTTTTTGGTTTTCGCCGGACGCCCTATATTCTCGTAGGTCTCATTCTTTGCGTACTGGGAGTGATCGTCTCGCCGCAGGTCGCGTTCCTCATGGCAAAGAATTTCCCACTGGGTCTGCTCGCAGGATCATTTGCTTTTGGCGCGTGGGGGATGGGCTATAACCTTTCCGCCGTTTCTTATCTTTCCCTGGCCTCTGAACTTTCCGGTGAAAAGGAACGCGGCAAAACGATCGCGACGATGTGGTTCATGATGATCACTGCCATTATTGTGACCGCGATCGGACTCAGCCGCATGGTGGACCCATACACGCCGGAAGCATTGATCCGGGCATTTGGATATGTTGCCGTTTCAGCCCTAATTTTGGGTTTGCTGGGTCTTATCAGGCTTGAACCACGCTCAAGCAGGCTTCCCTCAACTACCTCTGAGAACTACACGATTAAACAAATGACCGCTGCCATCACAGCGAATCCTGTGGCGCGTGTATTCTTTATCTATTTGCTCTTGCTGCTGGCTGCCATTCTCGGGCAGGATGTTCTGCTCGAACCGTTTGGCGCACAAGCCTTCGGGATGAGCGTTCGAGAGACGACCAGTATCACCTCCATTTGGGGCACATTCGTTCTGCTTGCGATCATTGTTGCTGGATTCCTTGAAGGACGCGTATCCAAGCGGCTGGTTGCACAGCTCGGGAACACGGGTGCATTATTAGGATTTGTTGTGATTGTGATCAGTGGTATCTTTATCAATAAGAATGTGTTCTATACCGGTGTAACACTGTTAGGCATTGGCACGGGACTCTCCACGGTCGCGAATCTCTCGTTGATGTTCGATCTCACTGTCCCCGGCATGGTGGGACTCTACATTGGTGCCTGGGGATTCTCGAATGCGCTCTCGCGTTTAACAGGATCTGTTCTCGGTGGCGTGGTGCGCGATGTGGTGACACAGGCGACCGGTGTCGCGTTGAGCGGATATCTGGTCGTGTTCAGCATCGAAGCATTAATGTTATTGATCGCCGCATTTATGCTATATCGAATTGACGTCAACGCGTTCAAAAAACAAGTTGAAGAGCCATCCTTTAGCGAAAAAATAGCAATTGCTGCAGAGTAAAATATATGCTTGAGAATAATTCGGTATATCTTTCAGAGTTCAATACCAAATCTTCTTCACAAGATGAAGAAACCGAGGAAGTTTGTGTCGCCAACATCAGTCCACTCGAACGACAAAAGCGGTTGAGGTTTGGCATCACTCAATTTGTCATCGCCCTTGTCGTTTTAGGTTTAATGCTGGCTTTTGGTGTAGATCGGCTCTGGCGATTACCACTCCTGTTTCTGTTTTGGGCATCAGCCGCTGGTTATTTTCAAGCCCACGACAAGACCTGAATATCCCTGGCTTCGCGCGGTTCGCGCAAACTGGGTGACCATGAAGAGAAAATCGAAAATGGTGCTGAACTGGCACAGGTGCGCCGTCAGGCGCGCAGAGTAATTTTCCGGGCATTTCTTGTTGCTTTCCTACTCACATGGATCGTATACCTCCTCCCGCTCTAACAATGACTGACGAATGGCTTTCCCTCAGTGACGCAGCCAAGCTGCTGGGTGTGCATCCAAGCACGGTTCGGCTTTGGTCTGATAAGGGAGTCTTGCCCACGCATCGCACCTCAGGCGGGCATCGCCGTTATCGCCGCGAGGAAGTGTTGTTGTGGGCGAAGACTGCGCGGGAAGTACGCGCCGAGCCCGAAAGCATTATGCACACTGCCATGAAAAATGTCCGTGTGCAAATTGGGGAAGCGAATCTGGAATCAGAGGACTGGTATCAAAAATTGGATGAGAGTGCGCGCCGTCAATATCGTGAAAGCGCCCATTCCCTTTCGCAGGGATTGATGACCTATCTGTCTGCGGAGAATGGCGATGATTTCGAAGCACATGCGATTGGATATGAATACGCCTCGCGCGCCCGTCGCTACGGACTCAGCGAAGTAGACGCGACGCGCGCCCTGTTGTTTTTTCGCAATGCGCTCATTGAATCAGTAATGAAAGTTTATCGCGAAGCAAATATTCTTTCCGGGAAAGCCTGGGAAGATATGCTTCATAAAATGCATACATTCACCGATCAGATTCTGGTCAGCCTTTTAGAAACGTATCATAAGCTTGAGAATGCGAACCATTAATTTCTTATAGTATTCTTATCTCTGTCATAGAGACGTTGGGTGGCAATCCTACTATAATAAAATTATGAAGATCTTAGAATTCCCTACTTACCTTGCAACCAGGCGTAATCACGCCCTGGAGCATGCTACGATCCATATGTTGGCACGTAAATATGCCGATAAAAACCTGGCGGGTCATTCCAATCCAACAGGCTTCTTCTTATTTGGTGATATGAGCACAGAGGATATTCGCACTGCGGTCAATGAAGCGATGAGCCGGCTGCGTGCAGGTGAAAGTGATCTAGCCATCCACCCTGGTTGTGGAACGAATCTTGCCACCTCCATGGTCCTCCCGATGACGTTTGCATCGGTTCCATTTCAAGGAACGCGCTCCAATCGGCGGCTTTTACTGCTTCCGGTGGCTTTGATGTTTGCCGTCCTTGGCTACGTCTTGAGCAAGCCGCTTGGCCCCTGGTTACAGCGCAATGTCACGACCGAGGCAGATTTGGGGAATCTGCAAGTCCAGGAAATTATTCCAATTCGCAATGGCGTTCACCGCATCATTACAAAATGAGAATTGTCCCACCCTACAATAGCAGATTAAAGTATTCTTATTTCCATGACGAATAATCCCCTGGCTTTCACGCTATAATAAAATCATGATACTCGATCTACCTTATATTCTCGAAACTCGGCGTAATCACGCGCTCGAGCATGCCACGCTCCATATGCTGGCACGTACGCATAAGATCAATATGGCTGGACATTCGAACCCGACAGGCTTCTTTATCTTCGGCGAACTTCTTACTGAGGATATCCGTGCCGCGTTGAATGAAGCGTATTCACGGCTGCGCTCTGGCGAAAGTGGACTTGCGATCCATCCGGGCTGCGGAACAAATCTGGTCGCGACCGCGTTCCTTCCCGCGACGATGGCCTGGATGCCGATGCAAGGCGCGCGTTCCACCCGCTGGCGACTCTTCTTGATCCCACTTGCGCTGGTGTTTGGCGTCTTTGGTTTTTTCCTGAGCAAACCGCTCGGAACGTGGTTGCAGCGCTATATCACCACCGAAGCTGACCTGGGCAACATGCAGATCGTTGATGTTACCCTCGTTCGGAAAGGCGTTCACCGAATCATTACAAAGTAAGGGCGCGATATATCGTGCCCAACATCATGCCCAATCTCCACTTCTTCTTTGGCAACGACGAATTCGCCATCACGCGCAAGCTCAAGGAATTTGAGTCAGATTTTACCGATCCCACCAGCGCGGACATGAATACCGCTCGCCTGGATGCGCGTTCGACGGACGAAAATGACCTGAACAATGCAGTCAATGCCATGCCGTTCCTGGCAAAACAGCGATTAGTTTTGCTTGCAAATCCCTCAGCAAAATACAACAATCCCTCTTCCCGTAAAAAATTCCTTGAATTCATCGAGAAATCACCAGAGACCACGCGCGTAGTGCTGTATGAATCGGTGGAACCAAAAGAGGCGGAGAGGCATTGGCTGGTGAAATGGGCGGAGAAGAATAATAAATTAATTCAAACCAAAGCATTTATGCTTCCTCGCCTGAAAGAGATGGCAGGCTGGATCGTCAATGAGACGAAGAATCAGGGTGGGCAAATTGATTCGCGCGCCGCGGAAATGCTCAAGGATATGGTTGGCGTGGATACGCGTCAGGCAGGGATGGAGATCTCCAAATTGCTGGCCTATGTCAATTGGACGCGGCCGATCAAAGTCGAGGATGTGGAGGCGGTGTGCATCGTCACCTCTCAGCAATCAGTCTTTGATTTTGTGGATGCGCTGGCAAACGGCAATGGTAAATCTGCACAACATCTTTTACATCGTTTGCTTGAGACCGAAGATGAGTTTTCATTATGGGGTATGGTAGTGAGACAGTTCCGTTTGTTGATCCAGGCGCGCGAAATTCTGGATGGACGTGGTACTCAAAATGATGTAGCGCGTGCGTTGGGTGTGCATCCTTTTGTGGCTGAAAAGACCACGCAACAAGCTGCGCGCTTTTCCATTGAGTCACTTGAAAATATTTATCACAGATTGCTAAAGATTGATGAGGGGGTAAAAACGAGCCAGGTCACGCTCAATCTGGCGTTAGATACCTTGGTTGTGGAACTAATCCGCTAGCGATTATCTTCCCCGCTGCTTTAATCCCGCCTTTTCATAAATCCCGTCGATCACACGCATATTGCCGATTGCATCTTCGGGATCTGTATTTAATTCCATTTCGCCGCGAATCGCTTTGATGAAAGCACGCAGTTGTAATGCATACACATTCTCACCGCGAACGTGTTCGGAATGTGAGCCCTTCCGTCCGTGCACGCTCAACCAGTTGAACCAGTGTGGGTGATATGGATTGATCACTTGTAACTTGCCCTCAGCTCCTTCAATCCTCAAACTTGAACGAAATAATCTGGGTGAAAGCATATCGCAAACCAGATGTGCAGTGCGGCCATCTGCAAAAGAGAGGTCGGTGCTCATCTTGCGGTCCACTTGCGGCGCAATAAGACGCGCTTCGGCGCGTTCAACAGCAGGTTCGGCTTCTGCCAAAAAGCGGATCAAACTGACAGGATAACAACCGCAATCCATCAGCGCGCCGCCCGCCAGTTCATATTTGAAACGGATATTGTTTGGGGAGGGGAGCAAAAAACAAAACTGCGCGTTGATATGTTTGATCTTCCCCAAATCTCCGCTGGCGATAATTTCCTTTACTTTGGCTGTGAGGGGATGATAGCGATATGCAAACGCCTCGCTGAGAACAAGTCCTGTTTCGCGGGCGATGGTTGCCATTTCCTTAGCTTCCTGCTCGTTGGATGCGAAAGGCTTTTCGCACAACACGTGTTTGCCTGCCTTCAACGCGCGGATCGTCCATTCGGCGTGCAGGCTGTTGGGTAGCGGATTATAGATCGCGTCAATGTCAGGATCGGCGAGCAGATCGCTATACGTTGGATGAACGCGCGGGGTGTGATGCTTGCGTGCAAAAACTTCTGCTCGTTTTGGGTCGCGCGCTGCGATGGCAATAATCTGCGCTTCGGGCACGGAGCGCGCAGGATCGATCAGAGCGGCTGGAACAATGGCGGCTGCGCCGAGCACACCAATACGGATAGGAGAAGGTGAGATCATAATTTTTACTTTGTATTACTGTGAATTTGTTCTTATCACGACGAGCTTATCCACGCCTGATTCAGCTGCCCAGATTTCGCCCGGCCTTCCCAAAATTTGACGGACTGCCGCGTCTGGGCTGGGCAGTTCAAAAACACTGAACTGTTCAAGGCTTGGGTCGAACCGAACAATGGCATTCGCGCCAAAGTTACTTAGCCAGACGATATCCTGATCATCCACATAGACCGCATAGGCTTGCGGTCTGTTTCCCGGCAATTTCCATTCCTGCCATGTATCGTCAGCGGAATTGTATACGGCAACCTGTCCAGCATTCCATTCGCTGACCCAAATCCGTCCCTGTGAATCAGACCAAACGCGCCGCGCTCCCTGATTTGAAGTGGGAGGCTCTAAAACGGTTGCCTCACTCGTTTGCGGGTCGATACGACCAACATAGCTGTTTGCCAACGATGCATAATAGACTATGCCATCTGGCGTTGTTGTCATCCCATACGGACCACGTCCGCGCGGTGCATTGAAGACCTGGATATTCCCATTTGACGGATCAAGACGACCATAGACTCCGTTCTGCCCGGTGAACCACAGTATGCCCGCGCGGTCGAAGACCGCCGTGTTGAGGTTGGCATATCCACTCTCAGCGGGTAAGGGGAATTTCTGGACCTGCTCCGTTTGCGGGTCAACGCGTACGATTGCATTCAAGCCGCTGTCTGTGATCCAGGGTGCACCATCCGGGCCGACGATGACTCCATGCGGGGAAGAGCCTGAGCCAAGCGGGGTATGATGTGTCTCGCCCGTAGTTGGATCAAGCCTGCCCAGCGCGCCGGAAATTTGCGCGGTATACCAGACTGTTCCATCAGATGCCGGTGCAACATCGTGAGGATGAGATCCCGCTGGAACTGGATACTCTTGAATAGTATATTGATCAGCTGAGGCTGTATTTTCAGAAATTGGCGACTCTGACGAAGGTTCGGTGGTCACAGATTGTTGAATAGTTGTTGGTTCAATGACAATCGGCGGTTTAATTGATTCGGTTGGTGAATTATTTGTGCACCCCACAAGAAGAGAAATAAGGATACTGGTAAAACTGATACGTAACATGCTCTCTCCAATTTCTAAAATTCTTCTCGAGTCCTATAGCATGATTTCTCACCCCGTTAGCTTATTCTCTGCTTCGACGATCAGATTCGTTACGGCTTTTGCATCAACCAGCATGTGAAAATGACCGGCTTCCAATTCATAGGTCGGCCAGCCTGATTCTCGAGCCTGGATTGCCGCTCTTTTATAGGGTTCACTGAATAAAATGTAAATACAGGGTGCGTCGGGCCAACCTTTGAACACAGGAATCGGTTCTGTAAAAAAATCCAATGCGCGTGGACGAATCTCTGCAACCATTTGCGCACGCAATTCGTCATCTGGGAGGATATTCTTTAAATCCTCCATACTCCAATTTGGAAAATACCCACCACCCTCAAGGTATTCTTGGAATTCCTTTGCCCAATCAGACTCCTCTGACTGCATTAGGTCTAATCGCGTTGCTCCATCACGTGGAATACCTGCATCCACGAACACATAAGCATTGGCAGGATTTGCAAGCGATTCTCGTATAGCAGGGAGTAAAGGTCCTGTGCCACTATGAGCCACCAGTGTGAGAGGCGTGTCTTGAGGAACTTGAGCGAATACCTGCGAAACTGATTCGGCGTGCTGTTTCCAATAAGGTTCCTCTGAATCAGGTGCATCAACCAGCGTAGGGACAATTACCTCTATATCCCTTTGCCGCATTTCTTCAGCAACCAGTTTCCACGTCAGCGAGCCGACCAGCGGACTATGGATAAGTATATACACACTGTTTTTGTTCATTTACTCAAAATAACGTTTCCTGTTTTGGTTCATCTTCTTCACCTGGACCTTTCCACCCATATTTTTTCAAATCAACTTTATCCTTTACAAATACAACGCCCTCTTCTTCAAGCAGGACGCGCTGTTTCTCGGCGCCGCCCGGGCGCGGACTGATCTTCCCCTGTGAGTTGATAATCCTCTGCCAGGGGACATCATCCGGGCAGGCTGCCATGGCACCTCCCACCCAGCGCGGACTGAATGCTTTGTAACTGTCAAAGTCCACGCCCATGGGTGGAGGAATCATCAGCGCAATCTGTCCATAAGTAGCGACTTTGCCAGGCGGCACCTGGCGAACGAGATTCCAAACCTGTTCATAATAAGCTTGCTGGTTGGGAGGAGAAGAATATTGCATGGTTACCTTTCTGACTTTAGACCATGGACCATAGACAATAGACTATGAAAACCATGGTCCGTGGTCTATTGTTCACACTTGCACCGCACGCAAGTGCAGGTGTCGTCTATTCAACAAACTTTCCACCCTGGGCCTGTTGTTCGATCAACTCACGCGCGGACGTGAATTTCATTTCCACTTCGATCTGCTGGAAACAGCGGTTGTTCCCAACCAATCCCTTGCGGACTAAATAGAAGGTGTTGTCGCCTTCATATTCAAGGCTGAGGTCATTATCCAGGTCCACCCGGCCTTCGATGATCTCGCCACAGCGATTACATTTCATTTTGAACGTGTAATATCGTTTTTCGGGTTTGGCGGAAGTGCCGCCGAAGAGATTTTTGAGGAAGCCCATAAATCACCTTTCATGTCATTGCGAGGGCGAAGCCCGAAGCAATCTCCTATTTAAGGATAAATGTTATTGAGAAGTTCTTACCGATTAAGTGGAGATTGCTTGGCAAAGGCACGCTCACCTGCACTGCAACGAACGCAGTGCGGCGCAAGTGTCGCAGTCGTCGCAGCGAGCGCTTCCCGCAATGACATCAACTTTTCAAAATTGATTCTATCTGATCCAATTCGTCATCGCTGAACTTCAAATTATTCAACGAGGCAAGATTATCCTCGAGTTGCTTGACGCTGCTTGAGCCGATCAATGCGGAGGTAACCGCGGGTTTGCGCAGCACCCAGGCAATGGACATTTGCGCCAGGGATTGACCGCGTTCCTGTGCAAGTTCGTTCAGTTTCTGGACTTTAGGAAGGTTGGCTTTGACATCATCAGGCGTGAGCCAGACGCGCTCGGTTTTGCTGGCACGCGCCCCAGAGGGGATTCCCTTCAGGTAACGATCGGTCAACTGTCCCTGCGCGAGAGGCGAGAAGACAATGCATCCAATCCCTTCCTCGAGCAGCACATCCAGGAGTCCAGCTTCCACCCAACGATCAAACATATTGTAGGAGGGTTGGTGGATGAGACAGGGAGTTCCCAACCCCTGCAGGATTTGCGCGGCGCGGCGCGTCTGGTCGGGATTGTAAGAGGAGATGCCGACATACAAAGCTTTGCCTTGTCTGACAGCGGAGTCGAGCGCGCCCATCGTCTCCTCGAATGGAGTCTCAGGGTCGGGACGATGACTGTAGAAGATGTCCACGTAATCGAGTCCCATACGCTTAAGGGACGCATCCAGGCTGGCGAGCATATATTTACGCGACCCCCATTCGCCATACGGGCCAGGCCACATATCGTAACCAGCCTTCGTGGAGATGATGAGTTCATCGCGATAGGGCTGAAAATCCTGTTTGAACAAGGTGCCAAAGTTTTCTTCTGCAGAGCCCGGCGGCGGCCCATAGTTGTTCGCAAGATCGAAATGCGTGACGCCAAGATCGAAGGCGCGCCGCGCAATGGCGCGTCCATTTTCAAGGAGGTCGCGGCCACCGAAGTTGTACCACCAGCCCAGCGATATTTGCGGAAGTTTGAGTCCGCTGTTGCCGGTGCGGTTGTAGGGCATGGATTCGTAACGAGATTCGGATGCAAGGTAGGGCATAAGTTATTATCCTTTTCACTTTATAAGGGCGGACGCTGTCTACCCTTCGTTATTTGTAAATCAATTTAAATCGTTCACACACCAGCAGCATTTCTTCTGAGAATTCTTTGCCAATTTTCAGAAGCGTGCGCGAAAAGAAATTCTTATGGGCTTCTCGCCAGTAATTCAAAGACAGATCGCCTTCGCCTTCGTCGTGGGCAAAATCGGCATCTACTTCATTATATTTGCGAATCGTCACTTCAACCGATTCGACAATGCAAAGCGGTTCTCCGCGACCAGCTAGTGCAATCGTGATCAATCCCTTTTGCGGTATTGGATTTCCCTCAGCTTCCCATTCCCACAACGCAGAACAGGTAGCGGTTTTGATTCCCTGAACAATTAGGGCACCTAGTTCATCTGCCATTGCAGGACCATCCCCCCAACCTTCTGCGGTATAGAGTTTTGAATGATAAGGAGAATCAGGCGACAAACTGGCTAGAAACTGTTGCCAATAATTTTTTATTGATTCGGTGGTCATTGATTGTTTTTTATGCAGTTTGAGTTTTATAGAAACGTAAAATGGACAAGGCGATATTCTTTTGAGATGTCATCCAAGTGTTCATCGCTGAGTTTTTTGATATTGATTCCAAGTAGCGGAGCTGCGAATCCGGATGCAATCGCGATCTGTCTGGTCAGGAACAAGCGATTTGGTGAATCGGATACTTCTTCTGCACATGCGATGCGCCTGCCTTCCGGAAGCCATAGTTCCACACGTGGATACACAAGCATATTGCGGTACCAATCCGAAATGGAACCGAACCCGGCCATGCAATAAATCTCGCCATCCACAATTGCGTAATTGACCGGCGTCAGATACTCCTTGCCACTTTTGCGTCCGCGATGTTTGATGGCCATGATACGACCAAATCCCGCGGGCCAAATGTTGATCGCTTTTCCCAACCCGATCTTCCACATGAAGACCATGAAACGATTCATGGCATGAAAGACTTTTCGCAGAGAGTTCATCTGCTGCGGTGTGAATTTTGTAACGTCCATGTTCCCTCCCAAAAGCTTATGTCACTCTGAGCGTAGCGAAGAGCGACATGCTCATTTATTTCCACTCCCAGTTCTTCAAAACCTCCACTGCTTTGTAATTCGTTAAATCCAATTGCAGTGGTGTAATGGATACATAACCTGATGCCAGTGCACCGACATCCGTTCCTTCTTCATTGACGCCAGTGGGAGCTTCGCCACCGATCCAATAATACGGACGGCCGCGCGGGTCAACGCGTCGATCCAGCGCGTCGCGATAGACGCGCAGCCCTTGTCGCGTAACCATCAGGCCTTGTATGGTTTCAACGCTCAGATAGGGAATGTTGACGTTCAAAACAATGCCTTCTGTCAGACCCTCCTCCAGAACTTTCTTTGCGACCAACCCTGCAATCTGTCCGGCGGGACCATAATCTGTCGGGACGTTGGCGGGTTTGTCCTGGGATGCCAGCGAAAATGCAATGCCGGGCACACCTGCGATCACTGCCTCCATTGCAGCCGTCACCGTGCCGGAATAGGTCACATCGTGACCGATGTTGGAGAAGGGATTGATTCCCGAAACGACGAGATCAACTTTTTCGAGAAAGCCGAGCAAGGGCAGCGCGACACAGTCGGATGGTGCGCCATCCGACATGAATGCGGGCGTTCCATCCGTGAGCATGGTTTCTGTGACACGAATGGGTCGCTCCAGCGTTTTGACATGGCCCGAAGCAGACCAGTTTCGGTCAGGCGCGACGACGGTCACGTCCGCGACCTGCCGCATGGCTTGTGCAAGCGCAAGCAGCCCTGGAGCTTGAACGCCGTCATCGTTTGTAACGAGAATATGCATTATTTACCACCAATTAAAGAATAAAAGAGATTTCTGATGAGATTATAACCCCGCCTGTATAATATCTTTCATGCGCTGCAAACTGTTTCCTGTTTACTGTTTAATAGCCACCATTCTTTTTTCGTGCAATTCTCAAACTCCACAACCCTCTCTTCAAACCACATTTTATATTTATCGCTTTGATCCTCCTGCTTTTGTTGAATTTTCCAAAGATCTTCAAATAGTAAAAGAAATTCCATTTTCCATTCCTGTGAATTGTGGATTGCTCAATACGTTTCCGGCTCCAACCGGAGCACAGATACTGATTGAATTGAATTGCCCTAATGGACAAACCGTTCTTTTTCTGGATACCAATACTGCTTCTACTATTCAACCCATTACTGACACTGATAGTCACTTCCTGGCATGGACTCCGGACGGCAAGGCAGTTTATCTCAAAGTCGATTCGCTGGGGAATCCTCGTATTGTTTGGGTTGACATAAAGAGGAAGAATGAGTTTATCCCCGTAACCGAATTCACCTATGATCTGGCTGCGGACCCCAGCGATGAGGATTTCACTTTTACTTTTTCGCGCGGGCTGGGTCAAGGCAGTGAGCTTTGGCTGGCAAAGCGTGCTGGAAAAGTTGTCCAACAGCTATACGCTGATCCGTTGAATTACATTTCCTTTACTCGTTATTCAGCTGACGGAAGTCAAATTGCATTTATCAAAATCCTCGATACCCAGACTCCATTCACTGTGGGTGAGTTATGGACGATGAATAACAACGGCTCGAATGCCCACAAATTAGCAGACGTGGATGCCGGTCATGGCTACGCGGCGAACTGGTCACCGGACGGGAAAAGGATCGCGGTTGTGGTCCGCGAGAATCCCGAAGATCAACGTGCGGACCAAGCCAGTGATGCGTTAATTAGTAATGTCTATGTTGTCGATGTGAAAGGTGGAGCCTTGACACAAATCACACATCTGGAGAATGGACGAGTCGAAACTCCGTTTTGGTCGCCGGACGGGAACACTTTGGCTTTCAACGTGGTCATAAATGATAGAATGGAAGTGCGAATCGCGGATCTAACAACAGGGAAGATTCGGCCCTTGGATACGGAATCAACCTGCTGTCCCGCGTGGATCCGCAAATGAGCAAGAGCTACAGAGTCACAAAGGCACGGAGAATCCTAAAACTCTGTGTCTCAGCGTCTCCGTGGTTAGTCCTGAAAGTGAGTCTGAATGATTCAGCGAATCTTATTGATCCTGATTTTAGCTTTGGTGATGATATCTTGTGGAGGTGCCGCGCCCGCCGCAACGCAAGCTCCTGCAGCCACTCAAGCGCCCGCCGCAACTGAACCAGCTGCTACCGAAGCACCTGCGACACAGGCGCCTGCCACTGAACCTCCTGCATTTCAATCTCTAGAGCCCTTAACGTCTGAGCCGCAGGGGCCGGAAACCTCTACACCCAAACCATCGCCAACTGAAGTATTGTCCACACCGACCGATACGCCATTACCCACACTTGAGCTGCCAACCGAAGTGATTAATCCTCCTGCAAAATTGGTATGGGATGGCACGCCGACCTATCCTGGTGAATCAACGTCGGGCTATGCATTCCGGGTTACGTATGATCCTGAGCTTTGGGCATTGACAACCGATCAATTTGGCTTTCCCGCGTTGGGTCACCGTAACATTGCGGGATGTGTGATCTCGGTCACGTCGGGCCGCGGCCTGCCGGCTACTATGACGGTTGAACATGATGTGCTGTACACAGGTAAGGTCACCTTTGATGTTGGCAAAGTATCTGAAAATGGAGTTTTGAAATTCGTGACGTATACGGGTGGCGATGGAACGATCATCACCGGCTTCGAGGTTAGCTTTGAAGATCAAGTAGATGAATGCCTGGCAGATGCAGTCACGGTCCTTTCCACGCTCACATCAGTCCCTATTTCACAAGCCACACCACAACCTTGATGTAAAATAGTAGTAAGGGCGACCCTGCTTTCTCCATGAGTAAACTGTGACACGCTCACTAAAAAATATACTGACGGCCCTCCTGCTTGGCGGACTCTGCCTCAGTGTGCGCGGCGTCTCTGCGGAACGTTCGCTCGCGCCTCTTCAGGTTGTTGCACCCTTTCTTTACCCTCCCTATCCCGGTCCTGCTTCACAGGAATCGATCTTCGACCACTCCACGCCTAACTATACTTTTGATAATCGTATCGTTGGGTTTACCGGTGACGAAGCCCGCAAGACCTGTCCTTCTCCCGCGCCGCCAGGGATACCGCCTCCACAGGCCGGTGTTTGCAATGCGGGCGCCGGGGCGTATTGGTCTTATAGCCTGGGTTCCTGGATGTATTACGATGGTCATGATGGCATTGACTATGGCATTTCGTACCGGCCCGTGTATGCCGCGGCAGATGCGGACCAGATCGTTTATGCAGGTTGGTGGGATCCGCAGAATCACAAGATCAACCTTGGTATCTATGTCCGCTTGCATCATTCCAATGGCTACAACACTTACTACGGGCACATGAGTTCTGTCGCGGTACAGTCCTGCTTTACCCCGGGCTGCACCTTTGTGCCTCATGGTGAAATGCTTGGAATCAGCGGCACCACCGGTAATTCCTCCGGCCCACATTTACATTTGCTGGTTCGCAATCCATCGAACAAGTCGGTTGACCCCTATGGCTGGCAGGGGAGTGGTACTGATCCATGGGTAAATAATCAAAGAGAGTCGTTGTGGGTGGCTTATCCATCACTGGTTTCTTCCGCTGGGAAGATTTATCCGTCCGGACCTGCGCTTGACTACCCTCGGACTCCGCCGACTGGCCTTATTGTAGATGACGGCTCACCGGGGTTTGACGAAACTCCTGCTGAATGTTGGAATGATATCGCGGCCGGGAGTGCGCAGGGCGGTGTAATGCGTTTTTCGAAGCCGCGTACGACGGCTCCCTCTTGTACTGCTCGATGGAATTTCCTGCCGGGCTCGAGCACCGGGACGTATGCGGTCTATGTTCGCATCCCGGCGATCCGGGCGACGACAGAAGGTGCGATCTACACGATTCGCCACGCGGGCGAATCGGATCAGGTTGTGGTCAATCAGGCTGTTTTTCCCAATATTTACTACGTTACAGATGGATGGGTTTATGTTGGAAAATACAACTTCTCCGGCGCGGGTGACGAATACATCGAGTTGACCAATCGGACGCAGGATGAAACTGCGACGATTGCCGATCTGTATGTCGGCGTGGACGCGGTCCGATTTGTGTTGCAGGGATTAATTACTCCAACTCCCATTGTCACTCTTACTCCTACCCATACGCCAACTGTTACGCTTACACCTTCGCAAACTCGGACTCCTACCACTACCTTTACGCCATCACGGACCCCAACTCCAACGGTAACGCGTACACCCACTCCGAGTCGCACTCCGACGATTACACGTACACCCACTGCGACATTCACACCTTCTCGTACGCGTACCCCAACGTTTACTATTACGCCCTCACGCACTCGGACCCCAACCCGGACTCCCACGATCACTCGCACTCCTACTTTTACGCGCACACCCACTGCGACCCGTACTCCCACCCGTACTCGGACCTCGACACCTACCATTACGCCTTCACGGACCCGTACTTCCACTCCTACTCGTACCCCAACGCGTACGCCGACAGTGACTCGGACTCCCACTGCAACCCGCACACGGATCCCGACTGCCACGCCCACCTATAAACTGATCAAGGTTTACTTTGTCAATAAGTTTCGCTACACCAATGACATCCCACCGTTTGAAGTGAATGGCGTGCGCTGGGCACGTTCCAACATGTTGCCTCAGTCCGCGCTGAATGAGTACTTCAAAGGTCCCGGCTCGACGGAACGATTCAGTTATGGCTGGATCGCGCTCTATAATGGATTCACAGGCTATAGCAAGCTTGAAATTCGCGATGGTGTGGCGCATGTCTTCCTCACGGGGACATGCACGCCCGACGGCAGGGATTTCACCATCGCGAACCTGATCACGTTGAACCTCAAACAATTCCCCGAAATTCAATTTGTGAAAGTCTATGATGAAAATGGGACTACCCAAGACCCGAATGGAGTAAGCGATTCCATTCCTGCGTGTTTGCAGCCGTAAACAAAAAGTAGGACGAGACATTGTCTCGTCCTTATTGGCTGATTGCTTGTTATTTCAGGCTCTTGGCTATTGCAATCAAAGTGTCTTTAGTGACCTCTTCGGGTGGGCCCATATAGAGAATTTCAAAGGCCATCTTATTCTCTTGCCAGCGCAGTGTCTGTAAATAGGGTTCGTATTCCCAGACCCAATTTCCAGCCTTATCTGCTTTCCACACTCCTACGACATATTCTCCTGTGGTATTACCTATTTGTACTTTTTCTACCTCTGCATCAGTTCCTACAAAATCACAGATTTCACACTCTTCAATAGCTTGGATGGGCTGTTGGGTTAGGACAATACCATTTGATTCAAGCCCTGGTCCATACTTTTCGGAGCTAAAGTTATAAAATAGTTTGACGGTATTTTGCTTTCGTTCCCATTGTTTTGCTTCAAATGCAGCTCCTTTGAAGGACAAGGCTTCAGGCAGCCAGGCTGGTTCTAAAACATCAAAACCGGCGAGAGATTCTGCTACCTTTACATCCAATGTGAACGGATCATCGGGATTATTGGTCAGGCTTTCAGCCAGCTTGATCAAGCCAGGTCCATCCAGATAGGCAATCGACTCCACGCCGCCATATTTTGCCATTTCGAACCAGATGCCATCTTCGATCCATCGCAGACGGATGATGGGAACGTCAGGATTCCATCTGGCAGAGGTCTCACCAGGATAAACAACGTATGCACCTTGCACCATCTCTGCATCCAAATCACCGACCTTGACCTGTGAAATAGCTTCCACAGGAGCCTGGTCCCATTCGGTTTGCATAAAGCCATTCGTCGACTCGTTGATGATCAATTGACCGCCGTTGCCCTGTACCTGATACTCGATACTGATCCCTCCAGGATTTCCCATTGCGCCAGCGAAGGTAAAGCCTTGAGGAACCGAAGGTAACTCCTGGGCATTGAACCCGGCTGACTTTTCTGCTTCTGCCACGCTGATGAGCGGAGCAGGGGGCTCTGCAGTAGGAATGTTCTCGACACCTTCTGTCGAAATGATTTGGTCTGCAGGCAAAGGCAATACATTGCTGTCAGCCCGTTTGAAGAACTGCAAAATGTCTTGCGCAAACGCGCGTCCCCGTGGGGTGATCAACGAAGTGGTGAGTACAACGATCACCGTCAAAACTAAAAGCACCAATCGTTGTGTGCGATTCTTATTCATATTTTCTCCTTGTTGTAGATATGACGTTTTTCCCGCAACAAGGTGTGACTGCACTGCTGGCAGCAGATTGATTTGAGCGGCTGGGATCTCTTCTTCCAGCGCATCCTGCAAAATGGATTTGACATTCTTGTTGTCCATATTTCGTTCCTAACTGTCCTCTTCCATTTGAGATGAACCGATCAAGCCGCGTAGGCGATTGCGCGCCTCCCTCAACCACCATTTGATGGTGCTCAACGGGCGATCCATTTTTATGACTATGTCCGCTTCGCTCAGTTCGAGAAAATAACGCATCACGACCACTGCCCGTTGTTCTGGAGACAGGCTTTGGATGGCCTTAAGAATATTCTGGCGCATTTCCTTCTGCTCCAACATTGGTTCCGGTCTGATGTTTGGATCGATGAGCCACTCCGCAAGTTGTGCAGTTGGTTCGTCAGGTTTTATATCCAATGAGAGGATGTTCTTTTGTTTTCGAGCAACTTTGATAGAGTCGTTCACGATGATCCGAAAGAACCATGATGCAAACGGACGTTCTTCATCGAACTGATTGATTCTCTCTGCAACCTTCACAAATGCAGTCTGAACGATATCTTCTGCCAGGGCGCGATCATAGACAATTGCATAGGCGGCATGTACAGCTTGAACCTGATATCGTTTCACCAGCACATCCAGCGCTGATAAATCACCTTGTTTAAGGCGGGAAATCGCGATTCGATCTTCCGTGCACAGATTATTTTCCATTGAGAATTCTCTACCTATAATATCCCCAAGAAGAAAAAAAGATAGTAAAAAAAGTGACTGTCATTCAGTGACAGTCACTTTTTTTATATTTCTATACTACTGCCGCTTCCACCGATTGGATCGGCGGCAGGAAATCTGCCAGAAGATCCCAGCTATCACCTGAATCGCGGCTATAAAACAGTTGACCGGTATTCGTGCCCACATAAACGCCCGCATCTTCGAACGGATCGGTTGCCATCGCTTCCCGCAGAACCACCAAATGGGCTTTCTCTGGCAATCCTTTTGTCATTCGTTCCCATGAATCGCCAGCATCGCGGCTGCGCCAGACCGAGAACTTGCCATCCACACTCATACGATACTGATCGCTTTCCTCAAGGGCAATGTAAATTGTACGCGGGTCAGTGGGATGGACCGCAATCGGGAAGCCAAAGCGCGAGGGTAACCTGCCTTCTCCAATGTCAATCCAATCCTCACCTGCATTGTCACTGCGGTAGACACCACAATGGTTTTGTTGATAGATCACATTCGGGTTGGAAGGATGCATCGCCATTTTATGGACGCATTGCCCGAATTCAGGGAATTGTGTCCCCATGAAATCCGCACGTACGTTTTTGTTGTAGGGGGACCAGGTCTGGCCACCATCGTCGGTGCGGTAGCAGCCGGCGGCCGAGACCGCAATAAACATCCGCTGGGGATTTGTTGGATCCAATAAGATCGTGTGGAGAGTCAAGCCTCCAGCCCCCGGATTCCACTGGCCGCGCTGCGGATGGTCATACAAACTTTCATTGATTTCCCAGGTTTCCCCGCGGTCTTTGGAGATAAATAGAGAGGCAGGTTGAGCACCCGCATATAAAACGTCCGGTTCGCTGGCGCGTCCAGGCTTGATATTCCAAACCTTGATCATTTTTTCAGGCTTGTCTTTTACACTTTCGCCTCCCTCTGACTGGAAAGCTTCTTCCACGGTGCCGGAGGGTCTGCCAGATTTTGAGGGACGCGAGAGGAGAGGCACCTGTTTGGCTTGCGTCCAGGTCTTGCCAAGGTCATCTGAATAATGGGTGGTGGGACCGTAAACAAAGTGACTTGTCGCGGCATGCAAGCGCTGGTCGCGTGGATCCATTTGGATGTGCATGACATTCCAGCTTTTGAATTGAATATCACTCACGTTCCATTTTTTGCGTTTCTCATTGCTCTCGAAAATGAAGCCACCCTTTTGAGTCCCGACGAAGACCATAACCTTTTTGCTCATGATCATCTCCTCTTGTCTGTTACAGAATAAATGTTCTATAATCCATTTTATCATAAATAGTAGAGCAGTTCATTAAAAATGACCAGCCTGTGAGTTAAATCATGTAACAAAATACCGAAGGGCTATTGCGATCCATCACTCTGCCTGTTACGATGCTTGTAGAAAGGAGGAGTCCATGAGAAATCAATTTTGGATGGCGGTTATCGCGTTGAACCTGGGATTGTCGTCCTGCAATTTGCCAACATCCCGGCCGACTGAAGCACCCGCCTCCATCCCTGCAACCGGGCTTGATACGCCGACATCAAGCCTTTCTACACCCACGCCAGTCGCCACTGAAACCCTGCTGAGTTTTGAACTTCCAACTGTTACACTGACCTCCACGCCGAGCGTTTTCCTGGCATCCGCCAAAGACCAGCCGGTCAACTGTCGTTTTGGTCCTGAGATATCCTACGCGATCGTGGGCTTTCTGGTCCTGGGAAGGCAGGCAGAGATCATAGGCAGGAACGAGGATTCAAGCTGGTGGTATGTGCGGAATCCCAGCGACCCATCCACATCCTGCTGGCTCTCCGCAGAGTTCATCGAAACGGTGGGCGATGTGCAGTCGCTGCCAGTGGTGAATTCACCTGTGATCAGCGTTACCAACGTACAGGTCCTGATCGACCCGCCGGTCATGAACATAGCCTGTAATGCGTTTCCCCAAGTTGTCACGATCATCGCCCGGATCACAGCCAGCGGACCCACCACAGTGGTCTGGCACTGGCAGTCAAGCACAGGAATCGTGTCACCAGATAAAAATATTCTCTTTGTAGTGGGGGATGTCAAGACAGTGCAGGATACCTATCAGGTAAATGGCGTCAATGACTATATCGTCCAGGTGCAGACAACTTTGCCCAACATAATGACAGGTCAGGCAAGCTTCAAAGTGGTTTGTACGCCGTAAACTGTGTTAAGTTTTTGAATTTCAAATTGTCCATCCCTCAAAGGCTGGACAATTTCCTTTAGGAGGACTTTGTCAGGTGGATATAGATTGACATGAACTATAATCTTTCTTTTGAAAGATATTACATTTTGATAGTCACACAATTGAAGACGGCTTTTATAGACTGAACACGGTGCCTATGCAGAGATTCCGCTCAATATTCCAACAACTGAAGGGACAAATGAGCTGGGTTGTGGCGTTCGCGCGAGAGATGACTCAACGTGCACCCATTGAGAGAGCTTTACGTGAGAGCGAAGCGCGTGTCCGTGCCTTATTCAGTGCATTCCCGGATATGATCCTGGAATTATCGCTGGATGGGCGGATTATCCATATGGTGCCGCCCAAAGATTTCGAAAAGACTATGCCGGCCGATTACTTCATTGGAAAGCAAATCTCGGAAGTGTTCAATGAAGGGACCGCGGCACAGACTACGTTTGCCATGCAGCGGGCGATTGAAAGTAATCAAACCAATATCTTCGAATTTGAAACGATCATGGGCGGAAAGCTTCTTATGATGGAGGCTCGCCTCGTCGCTAATGCTTCCAATACCGTCCTGATGATGATCCGTGACATTACCCAGCGCAAATGGATCGAAAAGGAACGCGAAGATCTGATCAGTGAGTTAGAGATCAAAAATGAAGAGTCAGAGACCTTGCGAAGGAGCTTGGCAAATATCGTTGGTACATTTGAATTTATCGACATCATTGAACGGATACTGGTTGAGATCAAACGGGTGATCCCGTACGATACGGCTTCCGTCTGGAGAGTGGAAGGGAATCAACAATATATTATTACAGGAATAGATCTGCCCCCTGAGATCGAAATACCAGGCACAGTACTTGTTGTCAATGAAAACAATTCAGCCTATCCGCTCATTATGGGTACATTGCCCTATGTTTTGAGTAACGATGTACAGGCAGAGTTAAAAGACTTTCAGGCGCCTCATGACTACGTCCAATCCTGGCTGGCGATTCCCCTGAAAACGCGCGGAAATATCATCGGCCTGATTGCTCTGGATGGAAAGAACAGAGATCAATTCACTGAGCATCAGGCTGAATTGGCGGTGACGTTTGGCAACCAGGTGGCAATCGCACTGGATAACGCCCGTTTATTCTCGGAGCTACAGAATGAATTGGAAGAACGGCGCAAGTTGATCGCTGAACTGGAAATAAAGAACGCTGAGGCAGAGACCCTACGCGAAAGTGTCGCCATCGTGGCCGCGACGCTTGAAAAATCCGAAGCGATCGATCGCATCCTTGAACAACTGGAGAGAGTTGTTCCATTTGATAGCGCCTCCGTTCAACTCATCAATGGGAATATGCTTGAAATAGTAAGCATGCGAGGTTTTGATTTCAGCTTGAATGAGGCTGATAACCGCTTTGAGTTAAATGAGGACGAACCCGCGTATCCGGTCATCCGCGGAGATGCACCTTATGTGCTCTACGACGATATTCAAATTCCCATCCCGGCCTTTCGGGAATTCCCGCACCAGCGGATCCATGCCTGGATGGCTGTCCCTCTAAGAGTCAAAGGCCAAATAATTGGAATTATTGCATTGGATGGATATCAGGTAGGCCAATTTTCTGAAAGAGATGCGCAACTGGCAGTGACATATGCCAATCAGGTGGCGATCGCTCTTGAAAACGCCCGCCTGTTTTCAGATTTGCAGACTGAGCTTTCATTGCGAAAGAAACTTATCCTTGAACTGGAGAATAAGAACGCTGAATTGGAACGTTTCACCTATACCGTCTCTCACGATCTCAAATCGCCCCTGTTTACCATCCGAGGTTTCCTCGGCTATCTTGAGCAGGATGCGGTTTCTGGGAACCAGATGCGTCTCAAAAGTGATATTCAACGCATCACGGATGCCACCGATAAAATGCAGAGGTTGTTGAATGAATTGCTCGAGCTCTCACGCGTGGGACGGCTCAAAAACGAGTCGACTTATTTTTCATTTGCAGAGCTGGCAAGCGAAGCCTCCGAACTAGTTCAAGGGCGAATCATGGAACGCGGGATTGCTGTGCATATTGATCCAAATCTTCCGGAGGTTTATGGTGATCGTCCGCGCTTAATGGAAGTTTTGCAAAACCTGCTCGATAACGCTGCCAAGTTTATGGGTGATCAAAAAGAACCTTATATTGAGATCGGTCGTGATGGCGACGAGGATGGCAAACCCATTTTCTATGTTCGTGATAATGGCATGGGCATTCCAGCGGAACATTTCGAACGGGTGTTTGGCTTGTTCAATAAATTGGATCCAAAGACGGATGGGACCGGCATTGGCCTTGCCCTTGTGAAGCGAATCATCGAAGTGAACGGTGGCAGGATCTGGGTCCAGAGCGAAGTGGGAAAAGGATCTACATTCTTCTTTACGCTTCCCACCTCCAGTGCAGCGCGACCTGATTCCGTTATATAATACGCTATCTTAGTGAGGAGATAATACTATGAAACGAGCGGTCAGTATCAGCATTGGTTCCTCCAAGCGTAATAAAGCTGTGGAAGTGACTCTGCTTGGCGAAAATGTCAGCATTGAACGGATCGGTACAGATGGCGACATGGAAGCCGCCGCACTGAAGTATAAAGAACTTGACGGCAAAGTGGATGCTTTCGGCGTGGGCGGTGCGGACCTAAGCGCGCTGGTGGATGGGAAATCGTATCCATTTTATTCCGTCCAACCCATGGTGCGCTTTGTGAAGAAAACGCCGTTAGTCGATGGCGGTGGATTGAAGAACACACTCGAAAACAAAGCTGCCTCGTTTCTAGATAAGAAGATTGGCGATTATGTTAATTCGCGTGGACGCAAAGTCCTGGTCGCCCTGGGCGTGGATCGCTGGGGACTCTCGAAATCTTTTGCGGATGCTGGTTATGAAACGATCTTTGGCGATCTGATGTTCGGTTTGGAAATTCCAATTGCCATTCATAAGGTCAGCCAGGTCAAGACGCTTGCCGCGCTGCTCATGCCAATTGCAGGAAGGTTACCATTTGCATGGGTCTATCCAACCGGCGAAAAACAGGAGAAACGCACGCCCAAATGGGGAAAATATTATGAGTGGGCGACCGTCATTGCAGGCGATTGTCATTACATCAAACGCTTTATGCCCGACAACCTGCCAGGCAAGGTGATCGTGACCAATACCACCACACCCGAAGACGTGGATGCGTTTTGCAAAGCCGGCGTGAAATATTTGATTACTACCACACCCGTGCTGGATGGACGTTCGTTCGGTACGAATATGATGGAGGCCGCGCTGGTCGCTGTCTCGGGCAAGGGGCGCCCGCTCACCTGGCCCGAATTGAGTGAAATGCTTGATAAACTTGGCCTTGAACCGCAGTTGCAAGAATTGAATTGACATAACATAAGGAGAATTTATGGATGCAATCGTAATTGCAGGCGGGATTCCACGTCCTGAAGATCCGCTTTACACATATTCGCATGGCGATGCCAAGGCGCTTATTGATATTGCTGGCAAGCCAATGGTCCAATGGGTGTTGGATGCCCTTGGCAATGCGAAACAAGTGGATAATGTGATCATTATTGGTTTATCGCCAAAGAGTGGGGTCACGTGCAAAAAATCCATCCATTATGTTTCCAATCAGGGACGTATGCTGGCGAATATTGTTGCAGGTGTAAATAAGGCACTTGAAATTAATAAGAGGACCAAATATGTGCTGGTGGTATCTTCGGATATTCCAACTCTTAAATCGGAAATGGTGGACTGGCTCATTAATACCTGCATGGAAACGAAAGACGATCTGTACTATGGTGTCTGCCCCAGGGATGTGATGGAAGCCCGTTTCCCCGGTTCAAAACGCACCTATACTCATCTCAAAGACATGGATGTGTGTGGCGCGGACATCAATCTTACCCATGTGCGTATGGCAACGGAACATTTGGATATCTGGGAGTCATTGATCGGCTCGCGCAAGAGTCCCCTCAAGCAGGCTGGCATTATCGGGTTTGGGACGCTCTTTGCACTTTTCACACGGCGCTTGACCCTCGAAGATGCTGTGAAGCGTGTTTGCGACCGCATTGGTATCAAAGGTCGCGCCATGGTCTGGCCCTATGCCGAACCCTGCATGGATATAGACAAGCCCAGCCAGCTCGAATTGTTGCGTGAAGATCTCGAGAAACAGCAGGAACAAGCTGCGATGAAGCCAAAACGTGTGGTGAAAAACACAACCAAAAAGACCGCTGCTCCCAAGCCCGCTACGAAAGCAGTCAAAAAGACCACAAGCCGTGCGAAAAAAGATGTGGTAACTGCAGCCAGGGCCAAACTCAAGGTGGAAAAATAGATTTGAATTCGATCCTGGACCTCGACGCTCGTCTCTCCAGTCAAATGCGCGTGGCAGAAAAGCCAGGCGCATTGCGCGCTATTGCGGTGTTTTTTGCACATTCGGGGGATTCCTGGTTTTGGGCAATCGGTCTGTTCGCCATTTGGATCAGTGGAGATTCCTTTTGGAAGCAATGGGCTATTCTTCAGTTTGCCAGCATCTGTTTATTGGTCGTTATGGTATTAGTAATCAAGTTTAGTATAAGAAGAAAACGTCCCGAGGGGGAATGGGGGCAGATCTATCGCTTTACCGATCCCCATTCGTTCCCCTCGGGTCACTCGGCACGCGCTTTCTTGATCGCGACGATTGCCAGCGGGCTGGGTCCTGGCTGGCTCGCAATTGCCATTTGGATTTGGGCCCCTTTGGTGGCACTCGCCCGGGTTGCGATGGGCGTGCATTATCTGTCTGATGTCCTCGCAGGTGCGTTATTGGGGATTCTGATTGCATTGATTGGTTTACAGATCTATCTGCCTTTGTTCAATTGGGCTTTCAAATTGTTTGGCTTTTCTTTGTGGTAATAGATTCCTGTTAAATAGAATCCCCACGAGAGCAAATCTGGTGGGGATTTTGCGTTTTATCAATTTACTTCTTATTTTGATTTTTTTACTGTTTCCAAATGCTCTTCGATATGGGCAAGATCTTTTTCAACCCAACTCTGCAACGTCAGGCCACTCCCCAACTTTGCATGACTCGATAGGCGCGACCATCCTTCTACAGGCAAAGCTCGCAACAACTCCACTAAAGCTTGAACACTCGCAACAAAACCATTGAGCAACTCACTTAATGATTCTTTCGCATCATAATGCTCGGCCATATAGGCTTCACCATTGAAGTTCGGGAATTCGGGATTATCTTCGAGCGCTGTTCGACGGGCACGCAAGCCGTAGATCAGCTTATCCACGTCGCGTGTATGCACAGCGATTTGATGGACATTCCAGCCATCCTTCGCCAGCGGCGTGTAGGGATCTTTCACCGAGAGACACTCCGCCCGGAATGCCTTTGCCATATTTTCGAGTTTTTCCATCAGGCCTTTGCGATATTCTTCCAATTCCTTCATCGCTCCTCCTTTTGCAAATCCAGCAAGGCAAAAACGCGCTCGACAATTTTCTCCTGGATGTTTTCAACTGAATAAACCTTGATTCCATATGGAGCGAATTCCCGCGCGGCTTGACGCGTCAATCCATCCAATCCGTTCATGCTGGCGACGAATGCGGCTTCCGCATTTTCATACTGATTTGAGCCCGTGATGAGATTGATGATCACCCCTGAGTCTTGGGCGCGCATCACACGGCCCACGGATTGAGTCATCAAAAATGCGCCGGTGAGATTTACATCCAGTGTACGATGCCAATCCCACTCGTCCATATCGAGCAGAGGAACACGGGGTTCCACGGTAGCATGATTGATGAGAATGTCAATGCGACCGAAATCATCTTCCACCTGATTGATTATGTGTTGCGCTCCCACCTTTTTGGCCACATCCTCGATATATGCTTTTGCGCGTCCGCCCTTGGCAGTGATTTGATTCACAACCTCTTCCACATTGATCGGCGAAATATCATTCGCGGCCACAAGGCTTCCATGCTCGGCAAATGCCTGTGCAAGGATTCGACCGCTGCCCTTGCCGGCGCCTGTGATCAACACGACTTTTTCTTTGAGCTTATCCATCCAGTTGCTACTCGACCGTTACTTCACATAACGGGACTTGATCGCGATTATTGTATCCGTTCAAAGGCAGCCCCAGATATGGGGAAGGGTCAAGGGTATTCTTGATATCCAGTTCGTTTTTGAAATGCCCGCTGCCATCATCTTCGACAATCGAAAAGTGCAGATGTACGCCGACCGGATTATTCGGATCACCGGAATAATCACCCTGATTTCCAAGCAGCGTGCCAGCCTCGATGAGTTTTTCAGAGGTACCGGCTGGGAACTCTGAGGAGATAAAGGACTTGCCATATTGATCCGCCATGTGAGTGTAATAGAGCCAGATCTGCTGACCGGGATGAAGCGGATCCTCCGGGACGCGCACGATAACGGAGGATTTCCAATCTGACAGGCGCGTCAGATAGCCGGGATAGGCAGCGACCACAGCTGTGACATTGATATCGGTCCCGGCAAAGATATCGATCCCCTGGTGGGTGTGACCGCGTCCCATTCCATCGCCCCATAGGAAACCGACGAAGCCATCCGTGGGGAAACGAAACGGGGCAGATCCGCATTGGGTACCGGCGGACAGTTTCCAGCCCGGGTGGGAGGCGGGGTTCTGCATCCACTGACGGAACTTGCTGATGCGTTCCGCATTGGGTCGATAGCCGGTGTAGAAAAAATAAGCAATGCCTGTGAGCACGGCAACAAGGATGATCGATGCAGCTAAAAAGCGTTTGTCCATTTGTGAATTTTATCAAGTTTCCCGAAAAGCGGCCAAAAGGTTACAGAATACTTGAAATCAATGAAGAGTTGAAGTATGATAAATATACTCTTATTGGTGTTTCGTAATTTTAATGGTAATCAGGAAGGCCGCGAGTTATTTTCCTTTTGATGTACCACTATACATAAGTTTGGGGAATTTACCAACCTACCTCTTTCAGCCGAAGAATGGGTTCCATCTTCGGCATTATCATTTAAGCGGGAGGAGGTGGTTGCCTATGCAATGAGGGGAAGTGTTGAAGTGCAAACAAGTTATCAACAGTAAGTTCAATGGATTTCATACTTTGAGGAGAGTATCGAATGAAAATGAAAAAGATTTTTGCTTTTTGCTCGATGTTTGTCATGCTTGTGAGCTTGCTGGGAGTGGTGCCCGCAAGCGCAGCAAGTGGAGTTGTCCGCCAAATTCCGAACGGTGGAACGACATCTCCAGTCACGGGGGAATTTGTGCCCTCGGGCGGTGACGGTACGCAGTTAGAATTCACATCCTCAGAAGAGGAGGAGGGCCCCGATGCGTTCAACGGGATCATCGTTAACCGCAGTTTCTCGAGAGGCACTAGCCACGGTGTCTCTGTAAATAGTGGCAGGAAAGCCAAATCTAACCCAGCTTTTAACATCGGCTTCGAAGGTCTAAACCACTATCAGCAGCGCTACACGCGCGGCGGGAACCAGTTCTCGCTTGAGCCGCCCGACCAGGGGCTTTGTGTCGGTAACGGCTATGTGCTTGAAGCCATCAATGATGTTCTGAACGTATTCAACACGTCCGGGCAATCAGTACTACCTGATAACACTGCTTCCAATATCGTCTCTGGCTTCCCAAGGAATGTTAATCACGCCGTTGATCTGAATTCGTTCTATGGCTATCCAGCGGCGGTCCAACGTCCGGCTGGCCCGTTTGGGCAGTTTATCACCGACCCAAGCTGCTTGTATGACGCGGCAACGCAGCGCTGGTTTGTCGTGGTTCTGACACTCGACCGTGTTCCGAGTACTGGCGCGCTCACCGGCAAGAATCACCTTGATATTGCCGTCAGTAACACAGCCAACCCAACGGGCACTTGGACGATCTACCGTGTGCCTGTTCAGGATGATGGCACGGACGGCACACCGGATCATGGTTGTCCCGCGAACAACGATGGCACAGGCCATGGCCCGTGCCTCGGTGACTATCCCCACATTGGGGCTGATGCCAACGGCTTTTACATCACCACAAACGAGTACGCGTTCTTCCCAGACTTTGTCTACATGGGTGCCCAGATCTATGCCTTCTCGAAGGCGCAACTTGCTTCTGGCGCAGCCACTGTCACAATGACGCAGTTCGACACGAGCCACTCCGGCGTAGGTGGTCATCCCGGCTTCACCGTTTGGCCCGCGCAATCGCCAGGCGCGAACTCGTTCAACTTGAACACTGGTGGCACCGAGTATTTCTTAAGCTCGGATGCTGGCGATGAGGCGCAGTGCGACTCCGGTACGGTCTGCCACGGAGGAACCGGAACTTCAACAAACCTCCTAGTCTGGACTCTCACAAACACTTCATCGCTAAATAGTGCGTCACCTGCCCTTAGTCTAAGTAACCAGGTACTGACAGTTGGTCAGTATGGAATCCCCCCAAAGCAGCACCAGCCTGGTTCAGGAAGTACACCTGATACTAACGTCCCGCAGGGCTACTGCCTTAATGACGAGACCACGGTCACTATCGCTGGGACTGGCTGCTGGAAGCTGCTTGTCGGCGCCGCTGCACACGCAGCCGGGGCCGAAGTTATCGCGAGCCCCGACTCGAATGACACCCGTATGCAGCAGGTGATGTATGCGAATGGCAAACTGTGGGGTGCTCTGGATACTGCTTTGACAGTCGGTGGCAACAACCGCGCCGGCATTGAGTGGTTCATCGTCAACCCAGTCTCGGGTAGGCTGGTCATGCAGGGCTATCTTGGTGCTGCTGGTTATGACTTCACGTATCCTGCGATCGGTGTGACAGCCAGTGGGCGTGGCGTGATGGCGTTTACTGCCACCGGCAATACACTCAACCCAAGCGCAGGGTATGCGCCGATTGATGCAAGCGTTGGCGTCGGCGGATGGAATGTTGTCCCTGGCGGGGAAGGAGCCGCGGTGGATGATGGCTTCTCCGGCTACAAGCAGCAACGGTTCCCAGCTGGCATCCGCTCACGCTGGGGTGACTACGGCGCGGCTGCTGTAGATGGGAACTCGATCTGGATCGCCAGCGAGTACATCGGTCACGCCTGCAACTATACCGACTGGGGTGGTCCATTCTTCATGGGCGGAACCGGCGATAACTTGCTAGGTACATGCGGCGGCGCGAACCATGGACCCGGCGGACGTACCGCCCTTGCCAACTGGTCCACCTTCATCAGCAAGTTTACGCCGTAAATCGGAACTAGAAGGTTTCTAAAGATTTTCGTTCGGCACATCATGAAAATATTCCGCCCCAGCCGAGTAGGTTGGGGCGGGTACATTAAAGAGAACTCTAATCTAAAAACAGATGAAACCTTATTTTCTATAAGCAACAAAGGAGTAAAGATGTTCTCTTCACAAGTAATCCGAAGTTTGGGGATTATGCTTGTCATAATTTTGGTATTGACAACAGCCATTCCAGTTTTGGCAGTTAATTCTGATGCACTTGTCAGTGGCGGGAGTCCATCCACGCCATTTGCCCAGAACAAACAGAACGAGCCAAGCGTCGCAATAGACGCTCATGATCCAACTGTGCTGGCAGCCGGGGCCAACGAGGAGATCGATGAAGAGGCCTGCAATGCGGGCGATGATACGAGTTGTCCATTCACTGATGGTGTCGGTACCTCTGGTATTTACTTCTCTTTCGATTCAGGTCACACATGGGTCCAACCCACCTACAGTGGCTATAGCGCTCGGATCGGGGTCAACGGTAGCTGCATTGGCGTAGTTGGACCAGACCCGGGCTGCACGCCTGATCCAAATGGCCCGATTGGTACACTGCCCAAGTACTTCGAGAACGGTCTCATCTCAGATGGCGATCCCTCGCTTGCCTTTGGGCCCCGTCCGGGACCGGACGGTTTTTCCTGGGCGAACGGCTCGCGGCTTTACTATTCCAACCTGACCTCACGTTTCCCCAACAGTACGCCTGCTGAGACGTTCAAAGGTTTTGAAGCCATCGCCGTTTCCCGGGCCGATGACCTGGCTGCCGCGGCGGCTGGCGACGCAGAGGCCTGGTTCGATCCAGTGATTGTCTCAAAACAAAACTCTGCGCTGTTTGCTGACCACGAGCAGATCTGGGCTGACAATGCAGAATCCAGTCGGTTCTTCGGTAATGTCTACGTATGTTACGCGGCGTTCCGCAGCCAGGAGAAGGGCAATGCGCTGCCGAATCCCATCACGGTCGTCCGCTCCAGCGATGGTGGAGATACGTGGCAGGCAACGCAAGTTAGCAACGCGACCAACAATCCGACTCACGGTCAGCAGGACTGCTGGGTCCGCACAGACAGCCAGGGTGTTGTCTATGTATTCTGGGAAGCGATCAAGGCGAACACGGGTCGCGCGATCTATATGACGCGTTCGTTTAATGGTGGACAATCGTTCGACCAGAACCAGATCGTCTCGCCCTTCAACCCAACCGGTCTGATTGATCCCACAAGCGGTGACCGCACCTTCGATGGTCTGGCTGGAGCACGGGATGGCACGTTCCCAACGGCCGACATCGCGAACGGCGCACCCAGCGGCGCGGATGCCACCGATGAGATTGTTGTTGCCTGGCAGGAAGGTCCTACACCGTCGGATGTTAACCCTGGCCCGAATGAGAAGGTGAAGATCGCGTACTCGACCAATGGTGGGAACAGTTGGGCCTTCACGACAGACGCGGCGCAGGCGACCGACCGACCGAACATGCCGGCCATCGCCATCTCACCCGATGGAACTGACATTTATCTGGCCTACAACGCCTTCCATACTGTATGGCAGTCAACGACCGCAAACCCGCGCCCCATGAATAGTGTCGTTCGCCATGCCGATACGAATGGCAGTGGGACACCGGTTGGCTGGACGACCCTTTTCGAGGGTCCAATTGGGGATGCTCGAGGGTCCAGCGCCAACTCTCTGACTGGCGAATTCCTGGGAGACTACAACTATGCAGCCGCCACGCGGGACTTCGGAACCGGGATCTATGTCGATGTCCGCAATGCCGCCGACTGTCCAGCCGTGGACGCTTATCGTCAATCGCTGGCTAGCACCCCGATCGCCAAACCGGCGCCGCAACAGGATTGCCCGGCCACCTTTGGCAATTCTGACATCTTCAGCGGATCATTTGCTGACCCAACACCCTAAGCACTATCTAACTTTACGAGGCTTTGGATGGAATACCCTCGTTCCAATAGAGTGACCACAGGTTAGCTATAAGAAGCTTCCCTGCACAATTTGCCACTGGCAAATTGTGCAGGGAAGTGTTTTGCGGATTTAGCGTCGGCGCTTTCGTTTCTTTAAATAGGGAGGTTTTTGTTTGGTGAGATGCCAGTGATACCGGTCCATATCCCAGTTCTCTGGTTTCTCCCGGTCACCCATGTGCTTTTTCCAGAGCAGATCATTGCGGTTGTGATAGTAATCCGAGACCGCCATATCGAAGGGACGCTTTGGGTTCTTGCCACGCTCGAGCGCCATCTGGACGTAGACCGGACGCAGGTTCGGGTCGGCCATCGCCGCGGAACCGTAGTGGGAAGCTTCTGCGATCTGCTGGCAAAGACCGAGATCTGGCCGTTGTGAGAACGCCGGTAGATATAGTAGCCCATCTTCCCCACAATCCCCTCGATGATTTTATGAAATCTTACTCTTGCCATATCGTTGTACTCGCTTTCCTGAAGAGGATGTTCTGGGCCAGATCCCACCAGCCTGTGGGAGGGTAGACTGAGGTAGGTCTATGTACGTCAGAGTACATCTAGGCTAAATTGATCCTGTGCTTGTCCTGTGCTCAGGCTGTACTGGGCTGGCTGTTTCTGGCTTGATTTTCAAAGGGTATTCAAAATTCTTTTCAAAGTGCCCTTTCCCCACAGTGGTCGGCTGTTTCGGAAAATCCTCCCGACCTAGTGTATTAGAGGATGGGCGAGGGTAGCTTTCGGCAGGCAGACCGTTGTCGATCCAGCATACGACCAACATATCGTCCACAACCACTTAAGTGAAGACGGATTATCCACATGGTTAAGCCGTCTTTTTATCGAAATTTGAGTTGAGATCAGCCTTACCCATGGGGTTGCTCGTCAGGAGTTCTGTTACTTGCTGCCAAAACCTTCGCAAGGCTTCAGGTTCAGTCAGGCAAACCTTGGAGGTCTGCCTGAAAGTAAGGGATTTGTAAAGTCTTTTTCTTCTGCAGCAGAATATGCTAGGAAAGCCAGTGGGATGGTGTCTATATCCCATACTAAAGAAGTCAAATTGACTTATGTAGTGCTAAAACTTGTCAGGTCTAGGAATTCACTCAGGCATCGCTTTTACGATCTTCATCGTTTCCACACTGACCGTACACACCCTTTTCAACAAATCGATGACCTGTTCCTTATAATCAGTGAAGCGATAGGTATTGAACTTCTCTGCAATGGTGGGATCGTTAGGTCTCTTTTCCTTGTAGCGTTCGAGAATCCACTCTAAAGCGGAATAGGTGCCAAGCCGATATTCCCAGGCCTCGGCAGGGATGCCGCGTAACGTCGTCGCCGTATCGACTTCGATGATGCCCTGTTCTTTGTGAGCAATCAATGGCAGGTTGGCTGCATTTTCAGGCCCTCGGGAGCCGCAGCATTGCCTTCCCGTTCGCCTCGCTCCAAAGGATAGGGTTCGGCCTTTTCATAGTGTAAGGACGACCCGCCCATCCCGTCTTTTGTCTTCTCTTGCGGGACTGCTTTGCCAGACTTGGCGCGAGTCTGTCCCTGACGGGTCGCCCCTACACCATAATGCTTTTGGAATTGACCCAACGCCCAATCGGTGATGTTATCCACTCGTTGAAGACCTGACAGATCTCCCGCAGCGCTTTGCCCGCTGTCCCTCTCAGAGGAAGAGCTGTCAGGTCTGGGTATATAACGGTAGAGTGGGAGACATTGCGTAGAAGCACCCGTACCAACCAAATGTAAGTCTGGCAATTTGTCCATCGCCAGTGTCATGAACGGCTTGGCTGAACCAGCATCGGTTACACAAATTGCCAAGTTTTTGCTTTCAGGCTCAGGAAAAACCTCAGGATGTTGACCACGCCGATGAATTAAACCTTCATCAAAATAAAGGAAGGTTTTGATAAATGGGCGATACATACTAACGTAAATTCTTCCGGGATTAAACTTCAAATACTTTCCGTGCAAAATAAATGGCGTGAGGCTACTCGACCATTTGATTTCTTTGCTTAGTCTTCCGCCAATTTCACTTTCATCAACACCTTTAAGTTTTTCAGCATCCTGATTGTAGACATTAATGAAGAATTGGATTTTTTGTTCAAGTAAGTCTGCTTGATGGTCATAAACTCATTCATCACGTGTTGTTTCAACACGTTGAGACAACTAAATATATGGCTCACCCCGAAATTAATGTAGGGAGAGAATGAGGCCGGAGATCTAGCCAGAGCCGAGACAGAGCAAGACGTAAGCGATAAAGTGG
>Ga0065705_10001826_pt1 | contig 49892 bp, 46 predicted proteins | sample SwibulcommuniRL2_FD_59092 | JGI IMG/M metagenome (GOLD analysis project Ga0065705, IMG submission 59092) | Bulk soil microbial communities from switchgrass field near Rose Lake, East Lansing, Michigan, USA - RL2 Bulk Soil v2 (version 2) | ecosystem: Environmental > Terrestrial > Soil >...
AGGAAACCTGTTGCAAAGGCAACCGTGGTATATCCGGCTTTCTGGAGACTCTGACGCACCAGGCCATGATGGATCAAAGCATCCAGCCCGGTCCGATCCTCGGAGCCCGGGACAAAACGGTTGCTAAGAGCATCAATATAATTAAAATTCAAAGAAGAGGCAAGTGACAATTGCGTCTGGGCATAATTACTCTGGGCACAGTCTGCAATAAAAAATCCTTGATCTCTCAGTGTATTCAAGAAGTCCGAGTTATCATACTGGTATTCATTTTTCAAGATATCTGAACGCCCATAACCATCCAGAATAATATAGTAAATATCGGGAGGCTGGCTGTTAACTTTCAAATCCAGGGCCGAGGTGTTCTTTTCTGCGTTAACCTGAGAGGCTTCGCTTTTTATAGAGAAAGAGAACATTTGAATGATCGGCAAGATCAACAAAAATAATCCAACCACATTAAGCGTCTGCGTAGCTGACGTGACATTCACCGACTTACGAGACACCCACCACATCGCCAAAACAGTCAAAACAATCCATATTGGAACCAGTGTGCGGTGTCGAAACAAATAAAATCCACTGATCTCGAGGCCTTTAAGTAAAAGGTAAATATGGCCATAAGAAAAAAACAAAATCAAGAGGATCGTTGAAATGAGAGCGGTTCGTCTCCAATCGCGATAGAACCAGTAGAAAATCAAAACAAGAATTACAGCTACCAGAATTGATAAAACGAACGGTCGGAATCCAGATGAGTAATCGACCTCTGAAATATTAAATGCCAGCAGAGCCAGAATTGGATACATCGCAAACAAAAAGGGATGCAATGGAAAGCGTTGCAACCAGGATCGTTTTTTATTCATTCTTGAACTGATAGTTTCGATCGTCTTTCGTAAGATTATTCCAGCGTTTACTTATTACTCGGGCATGAATTGGGCACCCGATAATATTCATCTCTTTCATCTGGTGGTCCAAAATAGCTCTGATCCTCCAGGAGAGGCAGGCTTTGTCCAAAATATGAATCCAATACAACCCGAAAGGAATTGACCGGTGACATGGATGGATTCAATAGTTTATCTGCCTCCATTCCGGGTAAATAATAGGCATTCAAAATAGGCATTCTTTCCGAAGGATTCACTGCCAGATCAGGCAGGGGGCCATGATCTCCCTGTACGATAATGATCGGAGGAACTTTCGAATTCTTGATGAGAATATCGATGACCTTCAGGATTTCTTTATTGACAAACTTTACCTGATCTGCATAGGCAGCCGCGGTTTCCTGATAAGAAGCATTTTTCCCTTTGAATGCAGGCACTTCTCCATTCGGGCCAAATGTGTAAGGTAAATGCGGCACAACCAGATGAGCAAAAACAAAGAGATTCCCGTCTCTGTCAGGCAGTTTTTTTATGTTATCCAGTAGCGAAAAAATCCGCAGTCTTCTTAAGTCCTTATGGGAAGCGTCTGCCTGATTAGATGCCTTAAAATCATAGAAAGCACGCATTGCTGTCGTATTAAGAACAAGTGTCTCAAATTCATTGAGAGAGGTGGCTGGATGTTCAAAATCCAGATATAAATCCGCATCCCTCCACTCAGTAAATGCCCAGCCTGTTGGAAAAGCAACGATCTTATAACCATTGTCTTCAAAAAACGACCGTATGGCGCTATGTTTAAGCAAGGCGATACGGTCCGTTCGGCTGTGAGCCACATTCAGGTGATCAAGATAATCATAATTCAGAGAAGAAGTAAGTGAAAACTCTGTATACGCATAATTACTTTGACTGCAATCCGCGACATAAAACCCTCGCTGACGCAATGAATTCAGAAACTCGTTATTGTCATATCCAAGCAAATTTTGTAAAACATCTTCTCGTCCATACGCATCTAAAATTATGTAGTAAATATCGGGCTCGTCCGTCTTGGGAATAAACTCACTAGACGAAGTATGCACTGCGCGATCGGCCGACCACTGTTGAAAAGAGTTTGCTACAATTCTGAAGGTAGGATAAATCAATAAAAAGATAGAGAGCAGATTTAACCCCGATGTAAATGCTCCGGGCCGGTCGAGGCGGCGAGTAACAAACAATAAGACGACCAGCAGGATTCCGAAAAACGGCAGTAAGGTGCGGTGTCTGAAGATTGATAAATTTCCGAATGTTACATCTTCCAAAAGATTATAGATCTGTCCATAAATAAAAATGAAAAATAGCACGATCAGAGCGCCAAGCGCCGCCCGATCCCCATCTCGAAAGATCAATCTCATCAGGCCGAACAAGACGATGCCAACTGCCAAAGATATAAATAACGGACGAACGATGACATCCAGTGAAATCTGATCGATATTGTAGGCTGCCAATGAGACAACTGGAAATATCGAAAACAGGATTGGATAGAGAGGAAACTTTTTAAGCATTCCATTTATCCATGAAATCAGTTGTGGGGATCCCCAACCCATCCAGTAGATTCTTGATGGTATTCCAATGGACTCTTTCCCACGCGGCCGGGCTGGAATTAGAATTATGCGGGGCGAGCATGACATTGTCCATTTTCAGCAGCGGACTTTCTAAGGGAAGAGGTTCATGCTCAAAGACATCCAAAGCCGCTCCCGCGAGACGTTTGGCCCGCAACGCTTCGATCAGCGCTTTCTCCTTGACAATAGGTCCGCGCGCCGTGTTGATCAATATCGCACTTTGTTTCATCAAGGCAAGCGTGTCGCTGTTGATAAGGTGCTGGCTGGTTGGATTCAAATCGCAGTTTACAGAGATGAAATCAGAAGTCAAGAGCAGCGTTTGAAGACTGACCATTCCAATCCCTGTCTCAGTAATGAACACTGGATCGATCTCAACAATGTCCGTACCAAAGACTTCCATGCCAAAGGCGCGGGCGCGACGCGTTACCGCTTTGCCAATGTTACCAACGCCAATCACGCCGAGCGTGCATTCACTTAGACTTCTCCCTGGTATTTTTCCCCACTTTCCTCTTTTCATTTCCCTATCCATCCACGGCTGACGGCGGGCAAAAGCCAGGATGTAGCCCATGACTGTGTCCGCAACAGGGAGAGTGAAGGCGTTCGGGGTGCGGCAAAGCTTTATCGCATAACGGGAACAAGCCTCTGCGTCGATGGAATCGACTCCAGTCCCCCACTTGGAAATGACCTTCAAGCGCGGCACGCAAGCCTCAATTGCGCGCACGCTGTAGCGGTCATCTCCACAGATCGTGCCATCAAATTGACCTGCGTACTTAAGCAAGTCAGATTCCTCCATGCGCTCATGCACATCGGGAATGATTAAGTCAATATTATATTGATCGAAGACGGACTTGAAACGATCGACAAACGGGATCATGTAGGGAGCAGTCAAGAGAACGTTGTATTTCATTCATCATCCAGTATTTAGTTTCTTGATTGTTCTATCTGCCTTGCAAAAAGTTTATTTAGTGGACTTTCCTGTGCTGCCTTGAAAGATAAAACACTATCCAAGACTAACAATATTAGAATCCACATTCCGAGGTAAAACTGAATACTTACTGTTAAGACATGGCGATAAATTCCCATAATATCTCCATGCCAAACAATAAAATAGTGAGGAAAAACCAAAACATTTAGCACAATTATTATCCACCAAACTTTGTTTTGCCTCCAGGCTCTGCTCAAAAGAGCAAGCAATGTTATTCCGGTGACTGCTGCAAATAGGATCAAAAGTTGTTGGCGCGGGAAAATGATTGCTTCGACCCTTGCGGGGAGAACTGGGGAGAACTTCTTGGAGAACAAAAAAGATTGAATATTTTGCATACTGATCAACGTATTAAATTCGGCCAAGGGCCTTTTTATGTTTTCCACGAGATCAGATAACAGCCATTTGACATAACAACGTTTTCCAGTCTGATGTAGCCACAAACGATAATCTTCCAAAGCCGGATCTTCATAAAAAGCCCGATCCTGACTGTTTGCATACTCTCCGGTAAGTTGCATTAACGCAGGTGAAACCGGCATGCCACAATTGGCAAAAAAATCAACGCTCTGCGCATTAGGAAGTATTCTACGACCCAGAACGTTTTGGAACGGAAAAACCCAGCGATTCCCAACGTCAGCAGACAAATTACTCAAAAAAAATATAATCATGAAAGCCACAGGGAATATAAGATATTTTCTATCGATGAGGCGAAGGGCCATAAGTAATAAAAGAAAGAACGCAACCATTAATATGACCCATGCATTCGTATCACGACAAAAGGCCCATAAGAGCGCTACGATTAAAATAGAGATAACTTTTTGCCAACCCCAACTCTTCATGAGCCAGAACCAACCTGCGATGAACAGAGCCAGGAATGACAATGACAGAGACTCCGTGAGTATAACCGAGTCCCAGCCAATGATATATCGATATAGACTCAACAGCAAAATCAAAGCAAAGGCAGTAATTCTCAGAAAAAAGATGTGAAGCGAATATGCGATGGAGATAGCCAAAATACTCCAACTAACAATTGAAAAAATACCTTGTGCCCAGGTGACTACTTCTATATCATTTCCAAAGAGTTTCAATACCAAAGGAAAAACAAATGGACGGGAACCTGCCAGAAATCTGGTGCCGAAGATAGTTTCCCTTGAAATGCGTATATAAGAGGTTGTATCTGCTGTCACCTTTATCTTTTGTACAGCCTGTGAAAGATTGAGTATCCGTATCGCAGCATAAGATGCCAGGACAAATACTAAAAGTGTATTGATCAACGTTGTTTTTGAAATATTTGCCAAAGGTTTCATAAATGAAGCTATATATCCACAGCAGTTTACAATTTAATACAGCATAGATCTGCGATCTTATGAAAATTTAAACTTCATTGACTTTCATCTAGTTATTTATTTTTATAATTTATTTCCCACAAGTACTTGGCACTTGAGAAAATTTATATAAATTTGGCACAGGCGAGAAATAACTGACGTCTTTGAGCGTATCATATTTTCCGCCAAAGTAAGTATCGAACACCAGGCGGAAAATATTGACCGGCGTAATGGTCGGATAAAGTTTATCCTTATGATTCGGGAAATAGATCGCGGTGAGATTCCACATCCGTTTATCATTGGGTTGCAGCCACGGTCCATGATCCCCTTCAATAATAATAATCGGCGGAACCTTTGAGTTATTCAAAATCGTATCCACCGCTTGCAGCATTTTTTTATTCAGATGCTGCAGCTGATTGACATATCCTTTTTGATACAGGTTCGCCGGATACACGCGCTGGTCATTCCAGAAATCCGGTGGATAGGTGGGGTTGCCGTTCGGATCAAAAACAAACGGCGGGTGCGGCGAGATAAGATGGATATAGGTGTACGTTGGCTCAGGCATTTTCGTAATATCATCAATACTATTGAAGATATAGTTGAAACGATCACGAAAGCTGACTCCCAAAAGATAATCCGGGTCCACCCAGCCCCAGTCCTGTGCATAACGAGCCAGCGTCGTCCGCATGAACAACCCTTCGAATTCCGTCATACCGGAAGAGATGGCAGGGGGACTCATGAAGTGATCTGAATCCTTTATGTTGAGCCACTCAAAACCGGTGTCGAAATTTACGGTTTCATACTCCATACTCTCGAAGTTATAACGGACAGCGCTATGTCTCAGTGAATCCCACAAAAGGCTGCGCTTGGTACTATCTGGCGAGAACTTGTCGCTGAGGTCCTGCAGATATTGCATATTAAGAGAGGAGCCCAGCGAAATTTCAGTCCGCACATAATTACTTTGACTACATTTGGCGACAAAAAAACCGCGTTGTTCCAGCCCATTGATAAATTCACTGTTATCAAATCCATACGCTTCCTTGAGCAGATCAGCACGGCCATAGGAATCCAGAAGGAAAAAATAAACGTCTGGCGGATTTTCGGGGCGTACCAGATCTGTTTGGATGGGCGCGTTCGTCAACGCCAGCGCATGAACGCGTCGGGGCTGGGATTCGGACAGGATCTGCCATCCAACCATCACCAGCAAGGCGACCGCAATCGTGTTCAACGTGGAGGCGGCAGAGACAAACGTCAACTTTGGACGCGTCGCCCAGAAAAGCGCCAGCGCAAAGAGAACGATCCATGCCACCCCCAGCCAGAGCGTGTAATTGGAATCGGGATATTTCTCATCAATGTAAATATAGGCGTGTCCATAGGAAAAAAACAAAGCCAGCCAGAGTGTGGCGAGGAATGCTGCCTTGTGTGCAAGGCGAAAGAACAACCATACGATCAGGAACAACAGTGCTCCGAACGCAACGGATATGAGCAGGGGGCGTATCGCGGCGTCTGATCCGACCTGCCCGGTATTTGTGGCCAGCAGGGCCAAAACCGGATAAGCACTAATTGCGAAGGGATACCAGGGAACAGAGAAAATTTTGTTCAACATCCGCCAAATGACTTTAAAGCTGCTCACTGTGATTCTTTCTCCTTAATAAAAAATCGGTAATCGCAAAATCAAGCTCTTCATCGATGTCCCAGGCCTCCTCTGCGTCTATTTCAAACATCATGGGTTTTTCGCCGATGCGGTGATGATGCTTCAAAAGATTTTCACGGGTAAAAATGTAAAGGCACGAATTCTCTTCATAAACCGGAGGCAGATCCTGAGTCTGGATGAGAACGGATGAGTCGTGATTAATAGCGCGGCCGTGTTGATCGTAAAGGCGGGTCTGTAAACGGGTCACAGAGAAGAGCGAGTCGTGAGTCGGGTAACTGGTCAGCAAGGATTGAATGGCACGCGAGACAGTTTCCGGCTTGAGCAAAGGATTCGTGCTGTGAGTCTGCAAATAAAAGTCAGCCTGGATCTGCTCAGTATCGTACATCAGGATATCGTTCATGGCCACATGGTCAGCCTGCAAAGTTTCGGGACGCGGAATGATCTTTACCTGCGGGAAATCGGCGCGCAGACCTTCCATGACCGGATCAGAATCCGTGTCGACAACAATTTGGATGATCTCGGGGACTACCAGCAACGTCTCAATGATGTGGTGGAACAGCGGTTTCCCGGCAAGGATGCGATAATTTTTGCCTAGCACACGCTGGCTATGATGACGCATCGGGACAAGAGCAACGAGACTGAACATGGCTATAAAAGCAGGTAGCGTTTAATTAGATGCAGATTGACACTGATTTGGAACAACATCAAAACGATAGGCGTACGGATACTCAGAAAAATAGCTCCGATCCTTCAACAGACTGAATTCTGTTCCAAAATACGTATTGAACAATAGGCGAAACGTATTAACGGGTGTGATGCTGGAGTATAACGCTGGTTGGGCTTCCGGGAAATAATAAGCGTTCAGAATGCCCATGCGCGTTGTCTCATTAAAGTGACTGGGGCCATGGTCGCCTTGAATGATAATAATTGGAGGAATTGAGGAGCTCTTAATGATGTATTGGACAACTTGCGAGATTTGTTCGCTGATAAATTTTGCCTGGTTAACATAACCTAATTCATAGTCATGGACTGTGTAATACGTATTGCCCTTGTTCACTTTTTCAGGGATGACAGACGACTCTCCATTCGGACCGAAGACAAAGGGTTGGTGAGGAATCACCAAATGCGCAAAAACAAACTTCGGTCCGGGCATTGACGGAATTTCCTGTAATTTCTCAAGGTCAAATGATATCAATTCCCGTTTGCGATCCTCAGGCGTGTAATGAAAATGAGCCAATAAACCTGCATCATCAAGCAAACGCGCAAAGGTAGTTTGCACGTACAGGATTTCGAATTCGTTAAAGCCCTTTCGTTCGGGTGTATAAAAAACATCCAGATCGTTCAAATGACTGAAATCAAAACCCGTTTCAAACGCTATTGTTTTGTAGCCCATCTCATGGAACATGATCTTGACCTGATTCCCTTTTACCAAATTCCATAGAGGCAGCCTGTCCGTATTATCAGGCGTCAGTGTAGGGTTCAGCGTGGTAACATAATCCATGTTGAGTGATGAACTCAGCGAAAGATCCGTTTTCGAATAGTTGCTTTGGGCGCACTCTGCTATATAAAAACCCATATCTTTCAACTTAAGTAGGAAAGAAGAATTGTCATAATTAAGAGAATCCAACAGGATATCAGAGCGTCCGTAGGCATCCAGAATAATGTAATAGACATCGGGAAGCTGAGAGGTGCTCGGCTTCTGAACATGATAAAGAGAGCCTTGTCCCTGACTCTCCACAACTTCTGGAGTCTGAACATTTGTCGTTCTCACTTCGTAGAAAATGAGTTGAGCAATCGGCATGACCAATAAAAACACAGATACCAGATTGAGCGTTGATGTGAGAGAAGCGTATTTTCCAGATTTTCGAATCGCCCACCCTATACCGAGAGAAGCCAGTATCAACCACAGCACAACCAGATAGCGATGACGTCCAATCAGAAACCCACCAATCTCAAGATTCTCCAGAAAGTTATAGAGATGCCCATAGGTGAGAAAAAATATAACGATGACTGTTGCAGCCATCCCCGCCACCTGCCAGTTTCGTAGGAATGCCCGGCAAATCAGGAGGATGATCACACCAAGAATCCCACTTAGAACTATGGAACGGTATATGGCACTCAACGGGATCTGTCCGATATTATGAGCGCCCAATTCCAAAGGAGCGTAAAGTGCCAGCAGCACAGGCTGCCAGGGAAAGGAAGATAACTTCTTCCCATTAATTAGAGCAAGGAGTGTTCGCATAAGAGAGAGCGGTTTGAATCCAGCTGGCAGTTTACTGGACTGCCTGGCCACGACGCGGGATCTACTGGAAATAATAGGTGGTGTGGAATCGACTGATTATACCGAATCAGTCGATTCCACACTGCGATTGTTGCCGCCACTTATTGACACAGATATTCTTTTCTGCTTTCGAAATGGCCTCTTCGGTTCTCTTTAGGCTGACGATCCATTCAAGAATGACGCGCTTTACAAAAGGAGGAAAGGCTTCAAATTCTGTGCAAGTATGATTCTCTTCAAGCCACTTGCGCCATTCTGCGCGGGATTTGGGATGGATGGGATTGGAGGAGACATTTTCACTAATTATATTGAATTGGCTCAACATCTCTTTGTGAGTCCTCTTTCGGCTTTCTTTCTCTTGCATAATAAAATGTCTCGCGCAATTGGGGTGTAAGCAACCCTGATTCTCGGTAACCTAGCCTTGTCCCATGAAATTGCATAAAACGAAATTTTGAAATGGAAGAGATATTCTTCCACAACCTGCCTTCACGCGCCGCGTGCCACAAGTCACTGAGGATGTTCATGGCCGTTAGACGCACAAAGTCATAGGTACTAAAGTGTGCTTCGGGATAAATCTTTTTGAATGCCATCGCCTCACGGCGGTAACGGTTGAACACACCGTCGGGCGTTTCATTATGAACATGGATAATTTCAGCTTCGGCCACATAGGCGATGTCATAGCCCCGCTCTTTTGCCCATTTTCCCCAGGCCAAATCCTCCAGCCCGGTCAGAGTTTCATCATAGGGATTCTGCTGCCACAAACTCTTTCGGATGGCGGCATTGGCATTGTTGCAAAAGGCAGTTGACTGGCGCGGCTTGCTACTAGTGGGATACCATTGATAGTAGATCTGTTGCTCCGAGAAGTGTGCGGTTTCAGGTCCGCGCTGTTTACCATAAGTTAGGGCAACATTTTCATCTTCAAATGGACGCAGGAGGGATTCAAGCCAGTCGGGATAAACAGGATAAACATGGGCGCTGGCGATCACGATCCATTCCCGCATCGCTTTCTGGATGCCGAAATTGAGTGAGCGCCCAAACGTAAACTCCGCTGACGGGATTCTCACGATCCGCGCGCCGAAGGCCTCAGCCACGGAGGCCGTTCCATCGGTTGAGCCTGAATCGACCAGGATGATCTCCACATCCTTGACCGTTTGCTGTCGAATCCCTTCGAGCAAACGTCCAATGTGCTTTTCTTCGTTATAGGCGCGGATAACAATCGAACAATTACCAATCATTATCCTTCTCATATCCCAATTTCACTAACAGATCTCCTGCAACATTTTTAAATCTGTACTTATTTTCTTTTGTAAAATACTTTACCCATTCACCTGTCTTTCCCGAACGGAAGGTGGGAGAACGGCTCGGGTTGATGGATGATTCTAGGGATTCTAGAATCAACTCTCGGGGCGCCTGGAGCGGAACCCGGGCGAGGAAATAGTCAATGATGCGGTTCAATGTTGCGGCGCGGTCGTTGATCAGATCCTCAAAATGGATCTTCAACACAGAGGGTTGGTCCAGCCAGCCAAGATAGGGAGCGAAACGATCAGCGATATTCGGAAATTCCATACCCGCATCTGGCCTTCCTAAAATACTGACAGTGAGCCGCGCATTGAAATCGGGAAGTGACTGATAATAATCATGATGGACATGCCGCGCCTCCATATCTGTCACATAAAAAACGTGGGAAACGACCACATCGCGCGGGTCACGAAAAATAAAATAAGGAATGAATGCAGGAGCACAAACACATCGCACAACTTCGTCCCGCGCAAAAAGATGAGCCGAGGCCACATCGCCCGGGCGCAGAGAATCCAACCATGCCAGGGCTTGTTCCGGTGAGCGCTTGCGTCCGCTTTCCCCTTCGTATTCGGCATAGAACGAATGCAAACGGCGGGAGAACGGTGCAACGCGGTTGAAGCCAAGCAGAATCTGATCAAGCAGATGTGTGCCACTTTTGGGAAAGGAAATGCCAAGCAGGATGGGCCAGCCTATTTCGGGCACGGTGACTGAAGAAAAACGGGCGCGCTGGAAAATTTTTTCGGTCTGATAAATCGCAGAACGAAGACTCGATTTCAAGGCCATAAGGGTATTAAACCACACTTATCCAATTGAAAAAGTGCGCGCAAAGAAGAATTCGTGAGAGGGGTTTACTTTATGCGTAGCTTCATTTATAAGCACAGGGATCGACATCGAAGAAACTTTAGAGATTGAGGAGAATTAATCATGTCCCGCTTCCTGCTCATTCTGTTGCTCATTAGCCTGTCAGCCTGCGCTCCCCAACCCACCCCAACAGCCGTCATCGAGCTGACACAAACGCAATCTCTGCAATCGCAAATTGCTGTTCCTTCTGATTGGGCGGGAGCCATCTCTCATTCAGACGGCACAACCGAATCGATCACCATCCATTTTGACGAGACAAAAGGCATACTAAACATTGAGCCCAAAGTAAAAACATACGAGTTCGAAAATATTGAACGCCTCGATTCGAAAATCTCTTTTAAAGTGACTACCGAAAACGAGATGACTTTTTCCGGAACATATGATGGCTCTCAAATTACCGGCCAAGTGGAAGAAAACGGACAAACTGATTCGTTTACGTTATTACCCTTATCTTCTGAAACGAAGGATTCATTAAACGCTTTTCCTGGAACATACCAGTTTGAATCCGGCGAGTCCGTGCTCATCAATCTTGCGCCGGAGTACACCAGTTCGGGGCTTTACTTTTTCGGGCAGGGACTCATGGTCACACGCTTTGGCACGGGAGCAATCCGGGCTTTGTATCCCATTGCCACTGATACGTTCCTGGTAGGGAGTGCGCGGGCAATTGGTTATCCGTTCAAAGAGCAGATCACGTTCCAACGCGACTCAAATGGAAATGTTTCCGGCCTGACGTTGCAAACTCGTAATCCAGAAACGGGAGAACTTGGAGAATCACAATCAGCCAAACGCATCATTCTAAAATCAGAAGTTGTTCATTTCACAAGCGAAGATGGTACCAATTTGACAGGTCTCCTGACACTGCCCGCGACGTCCGGGCCTTATCCAGCGATTATGAGTTTACATGGCTCCGAGCCTGGGACAAAAGATAATTTTGGAAGCCAACAGACGAGCGCGTTCATGGCAAGTCACGGNATTGCAGTTCTTACATATGATAAGCGCGGCGTTGGCNAATCGGAGGGAAGTTATGTCGAAGCTGCGACGGAGAGAAATCTCAATCTGATCGCTCAGGATGCCATCGCGGGCGTGGAATATCTCAAAGCCCGACCCGAAATCAAAGCTGACCAGATCGGGCTGACCGGGTTTAGTCAGGCAGGCTGGGTCATTCCATTGGCTGCCTCGGGATCAAAAGATATTGCTTATTTCATTATCCTCTCCGGTCCTGTCACATCGGTGGGACATGAAGATTTGTTCAGCACATACACCAATGACGGTGAAAGCGCAAATAATTATTCTCAAGAGGTGATCGCCAAGCGGCTCGCTGACACGCCACCTTCAGGCTTTGACTCCACACCGATTATTGCGAACCTCGACCAACTCGGCTTATGGATTTGGGGAGACCAGGATAAAAGTCAGCCTGCTTTTGAGAGTGAAAATAATCTCAAAGAGATCATTGCGCAGGGCAAATCCAATTTCAGCTATGTGATGCTCGTTGATGCTGATCACAATTTACAGCAGACGACTCAAGGCCTGTTCAATGAAATCCCCTACTCCGCGGGCTATCATCCGGACTATTACAAAACGATCTTAGAGTGGTTGAGCAAAAATAAGTTTCGATAACTTTAACCGCATATTCTTTGGGAGCGTCTAATTCCTTGGGCTAGCCACAAAGATCTTGAGTTTTTTCTCAGAGAGCTCCGTGTCTCCGTGGCAAAGAAGATTGAGGCTATTCTTTCCACAGGACGCAATTTAGGTTTCTGGGCTTTATAATGCTGTAAATGAAAACCACGATTTTCAACACTCCCTTTCTAAGCGGGGTCTATCACTACTTTGCAAAAACAATGATGCGACTGGCTGGCTGGCGTGTAGAGGGAACACTCCCTAACCTGCCAAAATTCGTGTTGATTGGCGCACCGCACACTTCCAACTGGGATTTTGTCCTGTTCCTTGCAGTGATTTTCAGCCTGCGAGCCAATGTCCGCTTCATGGGTAAGGCGGAATTGTTCCGCTTTCCGATCGGCTGGTTCTTCCGCTATTGCGGCGGTGTGCCTGTGGACCGTAAAAAATCCACCGGCTTGGTGGAGCAAATGGTGAAAGTCAGCAATGAATCAGAGAAGTTCATCCTGACCATCGCTCCGGAAGGCACGCGTCACAACGTGCAGGAATGGAAGCGCGGCTTTTATCACATTGCCAAGAGCGCAGGGATTCCCATTGTCATAGCGGTTGTGGACGGCCGGCATAAGACGGTTCGCATCGGACAGGTATTTCATCCCACTGAGGATATCGAAGCAGATATAAAGTCAATTCAGCAAGTTTTCGCGGGCGTAGCGGGGATCCATCCAAGGCGGAAGTATATAACGCTTCAGGACTGATTTCATTTTCCTTACTAACCTTTGGAGAAAACCATGTTACCTTCATCAAAATTAATCGCCTCCACCCCGCCCATGGGCTGGAACTCATGGAACACATTCGGACATAACGTGAATGAGTCAGTAATTCGCGAAACGGCAGAGGCGCTGATCTCAACAGGGCTCAAAGACTACGGATACAACTATATTGTTATCGATGATTGCTGGTCTATCAAAGACAAACGGGATGGCAATGGCAATCTGATCGCTGACCCCGAAAAATTCCCGAACGGAATCAAAGCGCTGTCCGATTACGTTCATGAAAAGGGATTCAAACTTGGCATCTATTCCGACGCCGCAGAGAAGACCTGCTCGGGCTACCCGGGCAGTTATGGCTTTGAGGAACAGGATGCACAACTCTGGGCTGGGTGGGGAATCGATTTCCTCAAATACGACTATTGCAATGCGCCGCAGGAACAATCCATAGCGATGGAGCGTTACGCCCACATGGGGGAGGCTCTCCGCAACACGGGACGCGAATTTCTGTATTCATTGTGCGAATGGGGTAACCAAAGTCCGCACTTGTGGGGGCGAAGGGTTGGCGGTCACATGTGGCGCGTCTCGGGCGACGTATACGATAGCTGGATCAACATTTGGTTGAATACCTGGTACAGTATTGGCATCGATGTTTCGATTGACATCGCTAATGAGGTACATGAATATGGTGGCCCCGGTGCCTGGAACGATCTCGACATGCTTGTCGTCGGCCTCAAAGGCAAAGGACAGATCGCCGGCAGTGGCATGTCGTTCGTCGAATATCAAACCCATATGTCGCTGTGGTGCATGGCTTGCTCCCCGCTGATGATTGGCTGCGACATCCGCCAACTGGATTCGGATACGGCTTCCCTGCTCATGAACCGCGAAGTATTGGATGTGAATCAGGACTCGCTTGGGATCCCTGCCAGACGAGCAAAGCAATTTGGTCAATGTGAGATCTGGACAAAACCGCTCGCAGACCAGTCGATAGCTGTTTCCGTTATCAACCGCAGTTCGCGCCCGGAGGATGTCACCGTCAAAGCCCGCGACATGGGTATGCTCGACACTCCCAAACTGGCACGCAACTTATGGACTCAAGAAGACATCGCCGATTTCAAGATTGATTTTATTCAACGTGTGCAACCCCATGAAACGGTTTTGTTGAAGGTTACTTCATCATAAGTCGTCGCTCTTGAACAATTGCATGAACTGCTGATCCATGTAGGTATCTCCCACTTTGAAATACCTTGGCTGGACTCCGAACGTCTTAAAGCCAACCTTCTCATAAAGTTTGATCGCGGCCCGATTGTCTGCAATGACGCTTAATTGGACTTGTTCGATCCCGTCCAGAGTAAATGCATATTCCAGGGCGCGCCTGATCAACTTCTCGCCAATGTTTTGACCACGATAACTTGAATCTACATACACCTGGACAAGTTCTCCGCGATGCATGGCTCGCTGACGTGGCATGCGGTTAAACCCTGTAATCCCGATCAGTCGTTCTTCATCAAATGCACCGAACATCACGTGATCCGGCGAATCGTCTTCGATAAAAGTCTCGAACGTCAGTTTAGGATTCAAAACTTCCTCTTCATACGTGGATCCGAAATATGGGGATGCATCTTTCAAACACGCCAGGCGGACCTCACGATAGATGGCTGACTCATGAGGCTGTAATTTTCGGATTATGATAGACATGCTGGGATTTTATCTGAAAATCCATTGAACCTGAAAAAGGAGAATACGATGAAACTTCGTCCATTTGGCAAGACGGGCATGAATGTATCTGAGATCGGGCTTGGCGCCTGGCAATTGGCAAACCCTGATTGGGGAGTCAATGACAAAGGTGAGGCATTGCGCATCATTCAGAAATCGCTTGAGGCGGGCTGCAACTTCTTCGACACCGCACCCGGCTACGGCGGAGGCAGGAGCGAGGCGTTGCTGGGCGAGGGGTTGAAGTCCGTGCGCAAGAACATCATCATTTGCACAAAGTTTGGTCACACGGCAGAAGGCATCACCGACTTCAGCACAAATGCTATTCGTCCATCCATTGAAGCCAGCCTGCGTAAATTACAAACCGATTATCTGGACATTGTCCTGATGCATAACCCGCCGCGCGAAATGATGGATGGTAGAGTCGCTTCGCAATATGAGGAATTTGAAAAACTCAAAGCCGAAGGCAAGATCCGTGCCTACGGCGTCTCGCTGGACTGGCGTGAGGAAGTGGACTTGGTCGTGGATACGACGAAGAGTAAAGCTCTGGAAGTATTTTTCAACGCCTTATATCAGGAGCCATTGCCCGCCTTTCAAAAGGCCTATGAACATGGTGTGGGAATCATCGTCAAAGTGCCACTGGATTCAGGCTGGCTTTCGGGTCGTTATCGAAAGGGTCATAATTTTGAGGATATAAGGAAACGTTGGCCCCCTGAAGTAGTGGCGCGTCGCAGTGAGTTAGTAGAGCGGTTTGCCAAACTTGTTCCCGAAGGAACCTCCATGGCGCATGCCGCGCTGCAATTCATCCTGGCGCAACCGCAGGTTTCGACGATCATCCCTGGTGCGAAAAGCGTGGAACAAGCCTTGGATAATTTCGCAGCCGCAGACGGGCAGCTTAGTCCGGAGGTTGTTCAATCCATAATTGATTTATGGGAAAGTGAGATCATGAGTGATCCGCTGCCGTGGTAAGAGGAGAGAATGACAGAGTCAAAAATCGGTCAGGCAGAAATCAATGGAGTCCGGCTCTATTACGAAATAGCTGGTGAAGGCTTGGATCTCGTTCTTGTACATGCAGGCTGTGCTGACAGCAGAATGTGGGACGAACAGTTTTCCACCTTCGCACGTCATACTCGAGTCCTGCGTTATGACATGCGCGGCTATGGCAAATCTACATTAAGTAAAGGTTCCTTCTCAAATCGTGATGACTTATATAACCTTCTGGAATTCCTCGGTATTCAACAAGCTCATTTTGTGGCCTGCTCGATGGGAAGTTTAGCTGTCACCGATTTTGCGCTTGAGCATCCGGAAAAAGTCAAATCCTTGGTTCTTGTCTCTCCTGCGTTGAGCGGCTATCCATATGAAGGACAACCTCCGCAACCGGTATTCGAGATGATTGAGGCACGCAAAGCAGGGAATCTTGAACATGCAGCTGAACTTCAAGCGCAAATTTGGGCAGATGGTCCCAAACGAAATTCAGATCAGTCTGATATGGAAGTACATCAGTTGGTCCGTCAAATGAGTCTCGATTCATTAACACTTCAAGCTGATGTCATCCGGGAGACCGCGTTCCTGATCGAGGAGCCGCTGAATCCACCGGCAATGGGACGATTGGAGCAAATCAATGTTCCGACCCTGGTGATTGTTGGAGATTTGGACGATGATAGCGAGATGGCAATTGCCGAAGTGCTAACCACCCGCATCAACAGCGCTCAAAAGGCCATCATCCAGGGAACCGCTCATTTGCCAAACATGGAAAAGCCTGAGGAGTTCAATCAGATTGTCCTGGGGTTTTTGAAAGATGTGTAAATAAAAGCTCGGTTAGTGATAGAAGAGAGCGACCCGTGTGGATCGCTCTTTTTTATTTTGCTTCTGCCATTGATATCTTGAAATCCACCAGCGCCTGGACCGGCGTGGGGTCAACGCCATAACCCATGGCCAGGTAATAGGCCATGTAATCGCCGAAGTGGATCAGGGTCCACATGTGGGCGAGGGGAGTCTTGCCGCGCGCATCGACATAATCCGTGTTCATGCCTTCGAGCATGAACGCCTTGCGAGTCAGATCGGAGCGCAGGCGATTGCGCGGATGATCGGAGGGTGCGCGCAGGAAAAGAGTCATGGTATGAGGATTAAGCACTTCATCCGGATTCATTGTTCCCGCAAGCGTGTTGTGATCGGCTTCAGGGAGAATTTCAAAATTCGCGCCCGTCTTCGCAATTTCGTTCATCTGTCCCTTCCAGCGGCGGGCAACTGTCGAAATCAAGCCTGAAGCCATGATCGTGACCCAGCGGCCCATCAACTGACCAGCGTAACGCTTGGCAGGATTTTTCACCGCTGGGACATCCGGTCGTAGATGGGATTGCGATCTCTTCATCGAAGCAATGGCATCTTCCAGCGCGTCCTTTTGATCGGGAATGAGGCCGAGGCGCTGGAACATTGCCAACAGCAGGCCAAAAGAGAATCCGACAGCGGCACGCGGCTGACCCAGGTGTTCGAACGTCCACACAGGAATGTTGTTTTCGCCAGCGCGTTTGGCAAGTTCGCCTCCCGTGCTGACGACAATGATGCGGCACTCAGCGTTGCGCGCAGTTTCGAAGGCATCCAAAGTCTCTTCCGTATTACCAGAATGTGAGGAACAAATGACGAGTGTCTCTGCGCCGCGCGCAAAGAGGGGAAGTCCATAATCACGATGAACGGAAACAGGCAGCGGGGCGAGAGGAGCTGAGTAGGAGGCCAATAGGTCTGCGCCGATGGCAGATCCACCCATGCCTGCGATCACGACCTGCCCAAGATCCTTCCAATCAGGCAACTCATGGTTTAGACCAAGTTGGTAGGCAGAACCAAGCTGGTCGGGAAGATTGTCAATTTCACCAAGCATGTTGAGCGTGTCGAGTTGTTTGAAACGATCGAGATCATCAAGATTCATAATACGACTCCCAGAAAAGATGGATGAACCAAGCGATGATTCTACAGCAATTTTGCAAATTTCTGTATTGAAGTTGTCAGGAAAGGCGGTTGAGGTCTGCGCGATGATGAGCATGGATTAATGTACAGATTCGCCCACATCGACTCACAATGCGTGTTTTCGAGGGTGGCTCTCAAGGAGGCTCCATGCTCAGGGGAAAATTCCTCGGCATCTTTCTCTTAGCGGGAATGTTGATCTCACAATCAGTCCCAAGTGCGCTTGCGGCAACCGATTGTGATCATGCTCAGTTTGTATCTGATTTGACCGCGCCCGATGGTTCCACGTTTGCGCCGGGCACGACCTTTACCAAAACCTGGCGTTTAATGAACATTGGCACCTGCGGATGGACAACGGCTTACAACGTAGTGTGGGCTGGCGGTGATTCGGCCGGCGCGCCGCTTTCGGTCAGGTTGCCTGCGGATGTGGCACCGGGTCAAATGGTGGATGTGTCCGTTAATTTAACGGCTCCCACAACTGGCGGACACTATAAGAGTTTATTTAAAATCAGCAACCAGTCCGGGATTCAGTTTGGCATTGGCGCTTCTGCGAGCGATCCATTTTGGGCGGATTTCACCGTGGTTGACGCCAACACAGTGATCTATGATTTCCTCGCCAATGCGCCTTATGCCCAATGGAAAAGTGGCGCCGGAGTCCTGCCCTTCCCTGGCACGAGTGGAGACAGCCGCGGCTTTGCTTATCAAATGAACATCCCTCATCTGGAGGATGATTCTTTTGATTCAGCGCCGGGCCTGTTCGTCGTGCCACAAAATAAATTCAATGGTTATATTCAAGCCACATATCCTGAATTTCAAATTCAACAGGGTGACCATCTGCAAACACTGGTCAATTGTGAGTTCGGAGCAACGAGCTGTTATGTCACCTTCCGCATTGATTACCTGTTATCGAATGGAGTCCAAAAGACATTGTGGTCGTGGAAGGAAGCCTACGACAAACGTTTCTATCGTGCCAATCTCGATTTGAGTTCACTGGCGGGACAAAAAGTCCGCTTCGTTTTCATGCTTCTTTCCACTGGATTTGCAAGCGGAGACCGCGCCATTTGGGGATCACCGCGGATTGTGCGAGCCGGGACGACTCAGCCGCCTGCGCCTCCAGCTACGCTTACGCCACTCCCACCCCTCCCGGCGACTGCCACACCTTTAGGCCAACCACCACCCACGATCCAACCCACGGGTTGTGACAAGGCTGCATTTGTAACTGATGTCACCGTTCAGGATGGAACTTCCTTTGCACCGGGTGCGGCCTTCACCAAAACCTGGCGTTTGAAAAACGTTGGCTCGTGCAATTGGACAACTGCTTATAAACTGGTCTATTACAGCGGCGAGCAGATGAGCGCGCCAACAACCGTCAACCTGCCCTGGAGCGCGGCATTCGATCAAACGGTTGACATCTCGGTCAATATGGTCGCGCCGTCCAGCGCGGGGAAATATCGCGGTTACTGGATCCTTGCCAACCCCAGCGGACAGTTCTTCGGCATTAGCGCAGACGCGTCCAAGCCGGTTTGGGTGGACATCAACGTCACAGGCGATTCGCCGATTGGCACAGGCTATGATTTCACATCCAACGTCTGCTCCGCCGAATGGAAGAGCGGCGCGGGAGGTCTTCCCTGTCCCGGCACAGATGGAAATTCAAATGGATTCGTTATTAAACTTGATGCTCCAAAGTTGGAAGATGGATCCACCGGCAACCCTGGGCTGCTAACTGTTCCACAAAATAGATTCAACGGATATATTCAAGGCTTTTATCCTACTTTCACTGTGCAGCCAGGTGACAAATTCCAAACGACCGTTGGCTGTGAATNTGGCGCGGCAGGCTGTTACATNACGTTCCGACTTGATTACATGACGTCCAATGGATTCATTGGGACTTTCTGGCAGTGGCGCGAACAAAATGAAGGCAAATATTACTCGGCAAATGTGGACCTGACTCCATTGGCAGGCAGAAGCATACGTTTCATTCTAACAACACTGGCCACAGGGTCTGCAACGAATGACCGCGCCTTGTGGGGATCGCCCCGCATCGTCCGTGCGGGGGGCACGCCTCCAACAACACCCACTCCACCAACGAATAATTGGCCAACCTATACTAACTCAACGTATGCCTTCAATTTCAGATATCCACCGGGGTCTGAGCGCTTCTTTGAAACGACCAATAGCATTCTTATCAATATGCCCATCGCACCCGGGACAAATCTGCGCGAGAAATATCTGCAACTAACTGTTCTTGAAAATGTTAACCCTTGCCAGAGTCCCTTATCTTCAACTTCACGGCCCGGCTCCCCCACTGAAACTATCGTGTTTAATGGGATTCCATTCTTCAAGCAAATAGGTGGTGATGCGAATGTAGGAAACTTGCATGAATGGGTTGGCTATTCCACCCTCAAGAATAACGCATGCATCAGCATGGATTTTGTCCTCCATTCTCTCGCCGCTGGCAATTTTGATCCCCCTGTACCTGAGTTCGATAAAGCCGCGGAGTCTGCTGTGTTCGCGCAAGTGATGTCAACCTTTGCGTGGAATACTACACCGATGCCAACCGCTACGCAGATGCCGACCTCAACAGCTACAGCAGCTCCACCGACCGTTGTATCTCCACCGGTGGTTTCCTCACCTGTCATCCGCGGTTTGTCCATGATTGATTCGTCCAACGGCTGGGCAACTGGTGATTCCTATCTCCTGCGGACTACAGACGGTGGTCTTACCTGGTATAACGTCACCCCGCCGGGCGTCTCTACTTTTAGTGGCGCTTTTTTCAAGGACTCCAACGCGGCTTGGGCGTTGACTGCTCTCTCACGTGTTGGACCTGGTTCGCTCTACCGCACGACAGACGGCGGCCTCACCTGGGTACATTACGATGTTCCGTTCAACAATGGCGGCATCCAATTTCTGGATAATACTCACGGATTTGTGCTTTCATCCTTGGGTGTTGCCATGAACAAGGAAGCGGTGGCTATATATCAAACATCAGATGGCGGCGCGACATGGGTACGCAAATTCCATAACGATCCAACCATCCCTGGCGCTGGCACCAGTCTTCCATTGGGAGGTCATAAGAATGGTATGACCTTCCGCGATGGCACGCATGGTTGGATTGGCGAAGATACTCCAGAAGCGTCTGTCTATCTCTATAAAACAGCTGATAGCGGAGCTACATGGGCCCGGCAACAAGTCGCCCTCCCGGCAGGCTATGGATCACCGCTCGCGGTCTCCACGACTGCCCCAACTTTCTTTGGAGCGAACGATGCGGTTTTGCCGGTCTGGATAACAATAGGCGAGGGGATGCGTGATTTGTTTATTTACACCAGCCATGATGGCGGCGCGACCTGGTCGCCCTCTTCTAGTAGTGCCCGCAACGGTTACCAGACCAATTTCGTTTCCGCCCGCGACGCGATCAGTTGGGATTGGGCTAATGTCTTCCACGTTACGAATGATTCTGGTAATACCTGGAAACTGGTCACGCCTAATGTTAACTTCAGTGATGAGTTTGGCGGAATGAATTTTGTTTCCACCACAACAGGTTGGGTCATACTGAGACACACAGATGGATCTACATCGCTTTATCGTACAACGGATGGCAGCGCCACATGGACTTTGCTTTTCGGCAGCGTGCCAGCCAGTACACCTGTGCCACCTCCAACTGCTACGCCAGTTCCATCTCCCGCCGAATTTGCGCAAACGATGGTTAATGCATTGAACGCACGAAACTTCGATGCAGTGAAAGCTTCAATGGACCAACAGTTTTTGTTTGGCTACTGGCAATCGCAGGGAACATCTTATCCACCTGATCTCGCTATCGATGGCTTGCGGAACAACCTCAGCACGAGCACACCTCTTGTTTCGGATGCAAACAGGGATTTGACCGCCCTGCTGGGTGGTTCGAATCCATACACAATCATGGGGCTTGATCCCGCCAAATCTCAGGCACTGTTTGTCTCCGGCTGGGGCTTGGACGGCAGTAGTGAAGCCATCCTCTACGTTACGCGCCGACCCGATGGCAGCCTGTATTTCCACAGTGTTCTTATCGCACCGGGAGGGTTCGCGCGCTTTGCAACCAGTACTCCCGCACCGCTACAGGGTCCGTACGCTGTGGTAGGCGTTGCACCGAGTGATACCTTAAACATTCGCGCCGGCGCAGGATCCTTCTTTCAAGTGGTTGGATCGTTCCCTCCAGACGCCATCACTGTGATGAAAACAGGGCAAACTGCCGCTGCAGAAGGGGCCGAATGGGTGGAAGTCCAGCGACCGGATGGCGGATTAGGCTGGGTCGATTCCTATTATTTGACGGAATACGTTTCGAACGCAGCCTTTTGCGCGGACGCCCGCGTTCCACAGTTGATCGAACAATTGAAGCAGTCCATGATCCAATCCAATGGAGATCAATTTGCCTTACTGGTCGGAGCAAAGCATGGAGCGGCAATCAATTTCTGGCGGGATGTACCGCCAGTCAATTACACAACCGCCACCGCTCGCGGGATCTTTACCGATCCTCTCGTATATAACTGGGGAGCCGGGCCGGCCGCGGGCCCCGGCGTATCCGGCACCTTTGCACAGATCGTCCAGCCGGATATGGTCGATGTATTCAATTCCAGCTATCAACTGGGCTGTGACAATCCCTCCTATGCAACCGGCGTGTCTGCGAACCCCTGGCCATACACGAACATCCATTACTACTCGATCCTGAAACCACCATCGAGCAACGTGTTTGACTGGAAGGTCTGGCTCATCGGCTTCGAATACGTAGATGGCCAGCCATACTTGTATGGTACGGTACACTACGTCTGGGAGCCCTGACATTCAATCAAGGCCTCGAACAATCGGGCCAAAAAAGGAGGGCAGGGAAACCCTGCCCTCCTTTTTGAATCGAAATCTACCGCTTGTCTCGCGCATGTGGAACATGCGTAAGTTAACTTTTTACATGGATTTATAGGTTGTAATTCACATCTCAAGTTAAGCAAATTATGCGGTACTCTGTAACTACATCGCACTTCTGATGAACTTCACCAAATCGGCTTTCATTTTTTTCAACGATGGCATGTGGATATACATCATATGCCCGGCTTCGTAATATCCCATGCTGACATTCTTTTGCAGGCTTTGATTCAGACCCAGATGGTTGAACGTATATTCGGTTGCGAAATAAGGCGTGCCCAGATCATAATATCCATTGGCAACGAAAACCTTTAAATGCGGATTGTACGTCATCGCCTTACGCATGGTCTCAGCAACATTGAGATATTGATTTTCGAATGCCGAATAGGACCAAGGCCAAACTTTCTCACTCAAAATTTCATAAGGGAGATCCGATTCAAATTTCAATTCGGCTCGCACACATTCATAGAAACCTGCCGTATATGGTCCCATGACGTTCGTGAGCAACGGATCATATTCGGCGGTCTCTGTCACGCCAAGACGATCAATCCCCAAAAAGCGACTGTCGAGTCGTCCAACTGTACGTCCGCTCTCGCGCAGGAGTTCCTTGAAAAAGTGCTGGTCAATGACGCGCAGATTCGTACGCTCGATGAAATCTGCTGAAAGCCCGGTAAAGCGCGCCAATTCCTGCACAACTTTCAGGCGTTCTTCCACAGGCAACAGATCGCCCTTCATCAGCGCGGAGGCATATTCGCCTCGCGCAAAGTCTTCCGCTTCCTTCAGGAATTTTCGAAGCGATTGGCCCACTCCGGCCTTTTTGTGATACCAGGCGGTCGCGGCATAGCCGGGCAGGAACAAGGTAAATGGCAGTTCGTTGTTGGGATTGAAAAGGATCGTCGTGAAATCCAACACAGCCGAGATCAGCATCAAACCATTGAGATAGAGTCCATGCCTCTCCTGTAAATATCCCGAAAGACCGGCAGCCCGCGTCGTTCCATAGCTTTCACCGATCAGAAATTTCGGCGAGAGCCAGCGGTTGTAGCGGGTTGTATACAAACGAATAAAATCGCCCACCGATTCAATGTCCTTGCGGAACTCGTGCCAGTCTTTCGGCTTCTGCCCATCCACGGCGCGACTATAGCCAGTGCTCACCGGATCGATAAAAACGAGATCTGTTTCATCCAGGAGTGAGTATTCGTTATCGGTTAATTGGAAAGGAGGAGGAGGCAATTCCCCTTCATCCGTTAACACAACTCGACGAGGACCCAGGACTCCCAGATGTAGCCAAACGGAGGAAGAACCCGGGCCACCATTGAACGAAAACGTGAGAGGGCGCTTTCGAAGTGCTGAGGCCCTCTCAGCCGCCTTTGAACTGTTCCCATCTTTCGTGTACGCGACGAAGAAGACTTGCGCCCGCGGCTTCTCCCCTTCCGCTTCTTTCTCGCGATCTGGCGTTTCTTCTTTGAGAATCATTGTCCCGGCTGTAACCGTATACTTGATCTCCTTGCTGCCCATCCGCACGGTGTGCTGTGTGATAACAAGATTATCTTTGGGAGCCGGTTTTTCTTCTTTCTTCTCTTCAGGTTTCTTTTCGTCTTTATCAGCCATAATAAGCGACTCCTATTGCTCGTTTTCCTCGCTGTCTTCCGGTTGAAGTTCGTAATAAATATCAAGACCCAGGTTCAACCCCTGTGCAACAGCCTGTAAAACGAGGAAATAAAACAATCCAATCGCAGGGGCAAAAAACAAGTTGGCAATTGCGATCGGCCACTGTGATAGCTGTGTCGGCCAATTCGTTTGTCCCTGAATGATGCCACTGATATCACCCGCAAAACTGATCAAATAAAAGACCAGTATGATCCACGATATGATCTTTGCAATGGAAACGATCCGAAAAATGCTATTTTCACTGGCAAACAAAAGCGAACTATCCTTAGTCGTGTTCATTGTTCTCCTGATGTTTTGATTTTTTGAAATTGATTACTTGTTTTCAAAGAAAGAAAATGGCAATGCAATCACTTTGGCTTCTCGATACCCGATCATCGTCTCTGCCATACAAAGTGAATTATAAATCGCTTCCTCGGTAGCTTCGATGGCAGCTTGAAAAAGCGGTGACAATGAATCATTCGGCACCTCGGGGTAAGCCCAGACTTTACTTCTCCGTTCCACTGTCCTGCGGATTTCTTCTGCGGTGGAAAACGCAATGACGTAATCTCCCGATCCATTGCTCATGGATGCGCCCGTCCGCACCAGGCCTGCCAAGGCGCGTTTTGCGAGTCGTTTGAGATTCCGATCTGATAGCGGTGCATCGGTGGCAAGGACGATCATGATCGAACCATCGGCGGAATCTTTCTCAAAGCCTTCCTTCAAATAATATTGATCGAGTTTTTTGCCAACAGGGATTCCATTGATTTGCAGAACGCCGCCAAAATTCGTCTGAACCAACACGCCAACCCTATAACCACCCAGTTTCCCGACCAGGGGCAGGAGTCGCGAGCTCGTGCCGATACCACCTTTCCACCCAAAACAGATTGTCCCTGTGCCGGCGCCAACGCATCCTTCCGCGACCGGACCCGAGGAGGCAACATTGATTGCTTGAATCACATGCTCCTTTATAACTGCCATCTTGCGGATGTTATTCAAAATTCCGTCGTTCGTTTCGCCAACAATGGGATTCACACTCCGCACCTCTTCATTGCCTTTTTGAGTCAACGTCCAATCAATGATGGCTTCCGCGGCTCGAGGAACTGCTAAGGTATTTGTCAGCAGGATGGGAGTTTCGATTTCGCCAATTTCTTCCACTTGCGTGAACCCCATCAATTTTCCAAATCCATTTCCAACCACAATCCCTGCGGGAACTTTTTCCTGAAAGATATTTCCATCATGTGGGAGAATGGCTGTCACTCCTGTGCGAATATCCTCTCCTTCGATCAACGTAAAATGCCCAACCTTCACTCCCTGCACATCGGTGATCGCGTTCCATTGTCCAACAGGGAGAATCCCGGGAGTAATCCCCAATTCGCGAACACGCTTGCAAACGGATTCATTCATGCTCTTTTGATGGATGCAAGAGGTGGGATAGCAGATGCCTCTGTAAGTGCATCTCTGCTCATATGCTGGTAATTTGCCCAATCCACGATCCGGGCTCGCGATTCACCATGCGCAAATTCCATTTCCAATTCGGTAATGGCACAGTTGTAGTACTTAACATTTTGAAGCCAGCTAATCTCCAAACCAGGGCAAAGGTCTTTTAACGTCGAAGTGAAGATGCCTCCATGCCCGACAATCACAAAATGGCAGTTGGAATGACCTGTGAGGATTTTTTCCAAACCTCTTTGCGTTCTTGCCCATAAGGTTACATAATTTTCGCCGCCAGGATACGAGACAAGGGAATTCCCTGCATACCATTCATTTGTAATGTCATGATAAATCCCCCATGTTTCATCATTAAAATCCTGTCCTTCCAGATCCCCAACATTTACCTCCCGAAATTCTTCCAGGATCATGAGTTCCTTATCAAGCCGTTTCGCAATGATCTGAGCTGTCTCATGGGCGCGTTTCATAGGGGAACAAAACACCTGGTCAACATGCACTCCAGCCAGGTATTCAGCCGTTTGCATCGCTTGCAATCGTCCGCGCTCTGTAAGAGAGCGATCCACTCTTTTATGAGAAAACTGGCGCGCAACATTATCCTGCCCTTCTCCATGGCGAACAAAATACACTCGGTTCATTTCAATCCCTTTCCTATTGCATCTTGTTGATGAAAGAATAGATTTCCTTCTTGCTCCAACCAGAAATTTCTGTCAGTTCGGCAGAAATCTCCTTGGCAGATTTCTCACTTTTCAATTCGTTCTCAATTGCGATTTGCAGTTGAGTCTCGGTCCATTTTTCATTTCCATCCATCTTCTTTCCAGAGACTACCAGCGTAAACTCTCCCCGCACGGGCTGGGACTTCAAATACTGGACGGCTTCGCTGACATTCCCACGCCAGTATTCCTCGAACATCTTGGTCATTTCACGGGCGACGCAAATTTTCCGATCGCCAAGGATCGACAAAATATCTTCGAGCGCTTCCACAATACGATAGGGTGACTCAAGAAAGACCAGGGTGAATCGCTGGCTCTCGACTTCTTCCAATCTCTTGTGGCGCTCACTGGTTTTATGAGGCAGATAACCGAGATAGAGAAACGAGTCAGTCGGCAGGCCGGAAACGGTCAGGGCTGTAATGGGAGCTGAGGGACCGGGAACAGGCCTCACGTCGTGGTTGGAAGCAAGCGCGGCCTTCACCAATTCGTAGCCCGGGTCGTTGATCGCCGGGGTCCCGGCATCTGAGACCAATGCCACATCCCCACTGGAAAGTTTTTCGAGAATGAAATCCAGTTTGTTGAGTTTGCTGTGTTCGAAATAACTGGTAAGCGGCGTTTCGATCTCAAAATGTTTGAGCAGTTTACCGGTGTGACGTGTATCTTCGGCCGCGATCAAAACGGCTTCACGCAAAATCCGCACTGCGCGCGGCGACATATCTTCAAGGTTGCCGATCGGAGTTGCCACAAGATAGAGTGTACCCATAAAATGATTTTATCACTGCCAGTGTATAATGATTTTATCCAATGAGGAGGCATATGTCTCAACTTTATGCAGGTGAATATGATGTCACGCTCAACGGCGTGAAAATTCATTACACGGTCCGTGGCTCAGGACCTGTGATGATCGCGCATTCCGGGGGCCCCGGTATGGATGCACGCTCCTGGGATGATTTCGCCAAAATAGACGACTTCCTGACCATCGTGATGATTCATCCGCGCGGCTCGGGTCTTTCCGGACCTGCAGCCGGCGACGCGTATCTTTTGCCTGATTACGCCTCTGATGTGGAAGCTCTGCGTATCCATTTGGGACTAGACAAACCAATTGTCATGGGCTGGTCGCATGGGGGCATGGTAGCGATGCAGTTTGCGTTTACTTATCCGGATTCGTTGTCGAAATTAATTCTGGTTGATACGTCTGCTTACTTCGGCGAATTTCTCAGTGATATCGAAGGAGCTGTTCAGGAATTCAAAAATGAACCATGGTTTGAAAAATCCTTTGCGGCATTAAAAGCAGAGTGGGCTGGCGAATATCAAACAGACGAAGACATGGCGCGCCTATGGGCGGAAGAAATGAAATTTTATTTCAAGCAATTCGATATGCGTGCAGAGGCATATCATGAGCGCACCAAAGACTTGCCAGTGCACGTCCCGCCCTTGAAGACCTTTAACGATAAGGAGGCTGCAACGATGGATCTGCGTCTCCAATTGAAGAACATTACGGTGCCAACGCTTATCATCGTTGGCAGGCATGACTTCATCACCAACGTCGCCATGGCAGAAGAAATAGTCAAACACATTCCCAACGGGCGGCTGGAGATCTTTGAAGACTCCGGTCATTTCGCGCTGGTAGAGGAGCCAGAAAAGTTTTATCGAGCCATCAAGGAATTTGTGGAAAATAACTAAGTTATGTCATTCTGAGCGTAGCGAAGAATCTCTAATTCAAACTTTGAGATTTTTCGTTCGCTGTTGCTCACTCAGAGTGACAAATATTGGAGAACTCATGATCGTCGTCTCAGACATGATGGGAACTTTGACCACAGGCTCGCCTGTGATCGGTTTGGTGGATTGGATTCGGCATAATCAAAGCAAAACGCAGGCGCAGCTTTACATGTTGTCTATCGCGCCGGCCTATTTCATTGCGAAACGCGGCTGGATTGACTGGCAAAAATGGGGACAGGATCTGATGGTCAAAAGTTTGAAAATGGTCAGGAATGCGACCCCGGAAAAAATGAGACTCGTGGGTGAGTGGGCAGTTGAACACAATCTGTGGCAGAAACGCCGTGAAGATGTGATTGCGCGCCTCACGGATCACAAATCCCAGGGCGCCCAGGTTTATATTGCCAGCAGTGTATTCGAGCCGTTGATCGAGCCTTTTGCAAAACGCATTGGTGTGCAAACCATTGGCACACCCGTTGAATATAAAAACGGACGCGTGCAACTCGCCGGTGAATTGGTTGCGCAGGAACGCAAGATCGAGCAAGTGCTGAGTCGTCTTGGCGTGGACCATGTCGATTTTGCATATGGAGATACTGAACAGGATATCCCTCTGCTGGAACACGCCGATCATCCGGTGGCAGTCTATCCTGACGAAACATTGAAGAGGTACGCGCTCGCCCACGGCTGGGAAATTTTAGGTGACACTCCGTCCTATGGATGAAAACTTAATCTGGGAAATCCGCGCGTTTGTCTACCGCTATTTTGCGGAGACCACCCATCCCCCGCATGTGGATGAGACGGCTGCGCGTTTCGCTCTGACTCACGAGCAGGCTATTTCAGCCTACGAGGAGCTTCATGGACGCCACGCGTTTTTCCTTCAGCCCGGCACGCAGGGCATCCTGATGGCGAATCCGTTTTCGGGGGTTGAGACTCCGTTCAAGGTTTATGCAAACAACAAAACGTATTTCGCCAACTGCGCCCGGGACTCACTTGGAATCCCCGCGACCCTGGGTTTGGATGCAAAGGTCGAAACAGCATCTGCCCAAAGTGATGAACCGGTTCAATTAAGCGTCACGGATCAACAGGTCCAAGACTCGGACGCACTGGTGCATTTACTGCTCCCGTTTAAGGATTGGTATAACGATCTCAGATTTACTTGAGCGAACATGCTCCTCTTCCGGTCGGAAGAATCATTGAACGAAGGGCTTGTCGCTCAAAAGTCTCCGCGCGGCGCAGCATTGTCGGTCTCACAATTATGGGAACTTTCGCAACGCTGGTATCAGGATCGCATGTCGCCTCAATATCATGGTCGAACAATCGAACAGGCACAGAAAATCTTCAAAGAATTAGGGTTGACTTCCGAATTTTGGCAGACGGTGTAAACAGAAAGACTTCAGATTGAATTGCATTTCCTCTAGTGCTATACTATTTTTGATAAATCAATAGACCAACTAAAGTAAGAGCGGGAGGCTCCATGGAATATATTCCCCCTGTTATCTTTGTGCCAGGCATCACCGGGACATATTTGCGCGATGAATATCAATTGCCACCGGATCGCGTTTGGGGTGTTACTCAGCACGATTATGCGCGTGTGGCGCTGCATCCAGATAACCCGCGTTTCGAGGCGGTGGAACCGGCCCGTATCCGCCCCGATAGTATCTTCGAGGTCCCCTACAAGGAAATCATTCAGGAACTACGTTACAACCTATGCACCAATGAAGACGAGCAGGTGCCAGTCTTTCCGTTTGCGTACGATTGGCGTCTGCCCCTTGAGATCATTGAAAAGCAGTTCTCTGATTTTGTAGATGAAGTTATCGATCGCACCAAGCTGATCTCTCACTATGTCGAAGCAGGCTATGTGGAGAATCCGAAGGTGAATCTCATCGGTCATTCGATGGGTGGCTTGATCATTGCCGGCTATCTGGATACCAAGAAGGATTCTGCACGTGTAGCGAAAGTAGCCACTCTGGCCACACCTTATAAAGGCTCTTTTGAGGCGGTCATCAAAATTGCCACGGGGACGTCCAATCTCGGTTCAGATACATCCAGCTCGCGTGAGCGGGAGGCAGCCCGACTGACCTCCTCACTCTATCATCTATTACCAGCCATTCAGGACGCCCTGGAGGTTGACGATCCAAATCTTCCAACAAGTTTGTTCGATCCGGCGTTGTGGCAATCCAGTATCGTGGCCTCCGTTTTGGCCTATGTACAAAAACAAATGGCTTTTATTAAAGAACAGGATCAGCAGACTCAGAAAGCCCAAGCCCTTTTCGCTAAATTCCTGGAGGCTGCGCAGGCCTATCGTACTCGCATCGATCAATTCCAGTTATCGGAGACAAATCTCCAGCCGGAAGACTGGCTATGCGTGGCGGGTGTTAATTCTGATACGCGCGTGCGGATGAGGATCACCAGGACAGAGCGCGGCCCCTTATTTGACCTTAGCTCCAAGTATCGCTTGAACCTTTGGAGAAAGAACAAACAGAATCCAACTGAATGGGGGCTGACCGGCGATGGTACGGTTCCCTTTGAGGCAGCCCTGCCTAATTTTCTTAAGCCTGAAAATATCGTCTGCGTGACGCCTGAAGATTATGGGTATTGGGAAGTACAGGATAAAGTTGTGGCGGGTGTAGCCGGGTTCCATGCTATCATCTGCAACATGGACATGCTGCATCGGCTGATCGTCCGCCACTTCACCGGGCGGCCGGATACGGGCGGCAATACCTGGGGATACCCAGCCCCCGGCGTCACAAATGAAAAATGGGATCCTGCCGTCAAGCCGCTGCGTGCCAAATAATAAATACGAAGAACTCATGAAAATTAAAGGGATTATCTGGCTTGGGACACGCACCGATCGCTTTGATCAAATGACTGATTTTTGCCGGGACCTGCTGGGACTTAAACAAACATTACTGGAACCCGGGTTTGCAATCTTTGACCTGCCAAACGGAGATCGTCTTGAAATATTTGGTTCCGAGGAACCCGCGAACAAATTCATGACTCATCCGGTTGCCGGGTTTCTGGTGGATGACATCGTGGCCGCGCGGGCAGAGATGGAAGCAAAAGGCATCGAGTTCATTGGGCCCATTGAAGGCGAGACGGATGATTACAAGTGGACGCACTTCCGCGCGCCGGATGGCTTTGTCTACGAGTTGACGTATTCGACTTCCCATCCATCTATCGCAGAGTAAGACTATTCTTTATTTCTCAAGAACTTTACAACCTGCTCGTGGATTGATTTGGACTGCAGCGCGCCTCGGTGACCGAGTCCTTCTGTCTCGATCAGTTGCGCATGTTTCCAGACGCGGGCAATGGCGCGGCTATCTTCAATGGGCGTGACGTTATCTGCTGCATCATGGAACATCAAGGCAGGGATCTGAATCTGAGGAGTCAGTTTTTCATTGACAATGGCATCCAACACCTCTTTGCCAAAGTTTTCATGGATCATGACGCGCAAGCCATCCATGATCTCATCCGATAAATTAGCGAGGACTTGAAAACGCGGCAGGGATTCTAAAAGTTGATTAAACGCGCCGAAATATACGAGTCGAGTGGGAGGTGGAAAATTCCGATTGACCAGCGCATAGGAAGTGATCAGGGTCCCGAAGGAATGGGCAATGATCGCATCAAACGTTCCTTCCCGTCCTGCAATCAAATCCAGCGTGGGAGCAATCTCCAACAGGTTGGTCATCCTTCCGGTCGAGTCACCGTGGGCCGGTTGATCGTATGCCACGACGCGATATCCCGCAAACAGGAGAGGATCCACAAAGCCCGTCATTTGGGCACGCGCCCCGCCCCAGCCATGCATCAGCAGGATTGCCGGACCAGTGCTTCCCCAGGTGGTGACCGCCAGTTCGCCGCCATCATAGGGAATGCGATAATTACTGCCCCACTCAACGATTTCATGATCTGAAGGTTTCACCTCATACCTGCCCGGGCTGAAGAATGCCTGATAGACCTTTTTCAAAATCCCCTGTTGTTTTGTTGTTGCCGCAGGTTCCAAAGTTGCCATTTCTGCTCCTTTTGTAAATACTTACTACCTAGTAAGTTTTAACGATAAAAAAATTTATGCGAGAGCAAGCAAATCCTGTTTATGCTGTTGCACAACTGCATGAAATTTACTGGTTCCCAGGGCTCGAGCCATCTGCAAGGCTCCCTGCAAGCTGGAAAGGATCAAAGCCGCTTTGCTGGCAGGTTCACCGTTGAAGTGAAATACATTTGCCTCTCTCCCCTCCTTCAATGTCGCTTCAAGCCAGGCAAGCATTTCCTTATGCAAAGACTCGACTTCGGCTTGTAAGGCACTGGGGATCGAATTGAATTCAGCTTCCATGGACCCAACCAGACAAACCTTGCCTTTATCTGCACGCATATCAGTGTAAATGCTGAAGAACCAATCCAGTTTTTTTTCCGAGGGTAAATCCTTGATACGTGAATTGTTGATCCATAATTGAAAACGATCGCGATAGCGCCTGACGACTGCGATCCCCAAGGCTTCCTTGGTGGGAAAGTGATAATGAATAGCAGCATTCTTCACACCCAGTTCAGATGCGATGTGAGCATAACTAAAGCCATTAAAGCCTTTATCCTGCAATAGGGCTTCCGCCATATTCATAATCGTCCGTTTGCTGTTTTCGATCTTAGCCATTGAGAAAATTTTACTTACTAGTTAGTAAGTTGTCAAGGGACCTTTTTGTACTGATAAACTTCTTCACAACAATTCCTATGAGTCAATTGATGGGCTCTTACTTTGGAAAACAAGTTGATGGTCAGGATACCGAGAAGAATCAGTCCAATTGATAATAGCTACTGACCTTCATTGCCATAAATATTTTATGAGCAGCCCTCCGCTTTGAACCAAGGGCCGCCAGACCAAAAATACAAAATGCCATGAACATATTCGAGTCCATGGCATTCATTGATTGGTTACAGTCAGGCGCTATGGGGTGGTAACTTTGTCTCCAGCAGCCGAAACAACGTACCAGACTCCACCGACATCCTGCCCAACAACATCGCCGGCTGTTTTATCTTTTGCGTAATAATATAGCGGCCAACCGTTGTAAGTGATCTGAACGGTGCCATCCGTGCGATTGGTTATGCCAAGTTTGGAAGCATCCGCGCCTTCACCAGCAGCTGGAACGCCTGTGGTGAGCAGCGGAGGCCAGGCTGTAGCGCATTTATCGTAACAGTTGGATGTATTGGGCGTGTCTTTCGTGAAGAGGTAAAGAGTCATGCCTTTATCATCTACCAGAAAGGAACCAAGACTGTCGTTCTTTCCAAGGCTAACGGTTGTTACGCTTCCAGCCGCGGCTGGCTCAGTCGCTGCCTCAGTAGCTGCTGCTTCAACCTGCTCACCCGCGGCAGACACAACGAACCAGACTCCGCCAACCTCCTGTCCGACTACATCACCCACTGCCTTGTCTTTCTCGTAATAATACAATGGCCAGGTATTATAGGTCACTTGAGTAGTACCATCTTTACGCGTTGTGGTGCCGAGTTTGGAAGCATCTACACCCTCACCTGCAACGGGATTGCCAGTGGTGAGAAGCGGCGGCCAGGCAGTAGCGCATTTATCGTAACAAACAGTGGTGTTGGGAGTATCCTTTGTGAAGAGATAAAGAGTCATGCCTTTATCATCTACCAGGAAGGAGCCAAGTGTGTCGTTCTGTCCAAGATTGACTGCTGTCCCGCCAGTCACAGGTACAACGGCAGGCGGCTCCGTAGCCGTTGCTACAGCGGCGGGAGGTTCTGTAGCGGTTGGAACAGTGGTCGGCGTAGCCTGTGGACTGCAAGCCGTTGCCAACAGGACCAGACCAACCAGCCTGCTTAAAATAAGACGAGTGGATTTCATTTTTCTCTCCTTTTGAATTTGAGTGGGTCTTCAAGAAGGAGTACGTTATCCTGAATATATTTGGATTGACTTTATCTTAGCGTATGATTAGAAAAATCCCCCTCACGATGATTCGATATGGATTTAAGTTAGAAATCCACTCTGAAGATTTGCATACCTGTTGGTTGATCGCTTCCCCCAGCCGGCTCAATCGTCATATCAATACCAACGAAATTGGCAAGGTCTTGTGTTACATTAATGGGCTCTGATATAAAGGGTAGATCTGTCTGTGGCCGCAACAAGCCAGCACTTGTTCGCTCCTGATTTGGAGCAATCAACCAGATCTGATAGGTTTGATTGTCCGTGATAGATGGCAGTCCCCTAAGAATCAACACGGCGTTATTGTATTCTTTATCAAGCAACAGCGACCCCATCACTTTTTCTTCTTTAATTGGAAAACTCTGCGTGTTGGGATAGGACAACATTGCGAGTGCCATTTGTCCATTCTGAATTTGATTCACCAGTTGAGCTTGTTGATTCTGGAGTGCCCGCACCTGCGAGATCGAAAGCACATTCAAAGCCAATAGCAATATGATTGCTATTCCCACTGCCACGCGACCAAAGGACCACTTCAAACGAGAGCGCACGGATTTTTGTGTGCCTGACAACTGTCTCTGCAAGTGCTGACGGAGCGCGGCACTGGGCTTCTGCGGGTGGATGTTGATCAACAGGTTATCGCTTGTAGCGCGGTAGGCAGCCAGTTCATTACGGCAAGCCTCGCATGTACGCAGGTGAGTCTCTAATGCGGCGGCATCCTCTGCATCCAATGCCCCAAGCGCATACGCAGGTATATTCTCTCGGAATGGTATATGTTGATAGTCGGTCATGTGTCTATACTCTCTATTACTAAAAACGTCATCATACTATATACGCTACCAATCAATGATTGTATTTACCTGGGGCCCCATTCCTGGCGGAGATGTTCCATCGCCGTGCGCAGGCGGGTCTTTACAGTACCAAGCGGCCAGCCAAGCACCTCGGCAATTTCGCTCTGGCTCAGCCCCTGATAATAAGCCAGTTCAATCACCTGGCGATGTTCAGGGGAAAGTGCCCGTAAGGCAAAGTGCACACTACGCCAGCGATTTTCTTCGGAAAGATCATTACCATCCGGAATGGCTTGCCAGGCCTGCGTGGGATCGTTTGAATCGGATAGAGTTGGACGGCGAGTTTCCAGTCGCAAACGGTCGAGCGCGGTACGGCGGGCAATCGTCAACAGCCACAACAGCAACGAGCCACGCTCCGATAGATACAACCGGGCGCGGCTCCAGAGTTTGAGAAAAGTATCCTGCGTGGCCTCCTCAGCCAGCATTGGATCATGCAGAATACGCAGTGTCAGTCCGTGGACCCGGCTGACATAACGGTCATAGAGCGCCAGGAAAGCCTGTTCCTCCCCTTGAGCTACCCGCGCAACCAGTTGATTGTCATCCAGGTCTGCCACATCTCTATTGTACCGAATTTAAGAAGCTTTGTCTCAGTAGAAGAGAATTTGCAGGATAGGTAGAGCCTGCCTGTGAAAGGGTGTTGATACATTCTATTGAGTCTGTACTCCTCTAACCCCCGGGGAACATCAAGGATGGGCTCATTGAAAAGCCCTCGGCTTTGAACCGAGGGCTATCGAACTATTTAATTGATTTGACCACCCATTTTGAGCGAATAGGATTATTGACTGGCTCTGCTAAATACTGCCATGACGTTATTATTGATACCCGCGTTCTTAACAGGCTCATCAGCACCGGGGTATTCAAAGGTTCCAATCTTGCCTGCATCGAGGAGCAGCATGGCGATCATCTTATCAGTCGCCTTGGCTGCATCAATAGTGACCTTAATATCGGCTGAGGAGCCAGCCGGAACAGCGGTATAACCTAGCAAAACATCCGGCTGATCGTTCTTATCCGTGAAGATTGCAACCCAACCGGGTTTCATTGCATCCACCATATTGACTAAAATGCTCCCGGCCTTGACTGCTTGATTATCAACGCTAATGTCATTGATCAGCGCAGGGCCGGGGGTCTGGGTTGTCGCAGCTGCCGCTTCTTTTGTAGGTGCAGTCGTTGGCTTTATGGTGGGAGAGGCCGGGATGATTTTCGTCGGAGCTGTTGTTGGTTTTACAACAGGGGGTACTGCGGTTGGTACAGTCACCTGTTTGGTGGGCGCTGCAACTTTCGGCGCGCAAGCTGCAAGCGTTATGGTGAGCGCCAATAGAGCGCTCGTAAGGAATTTGGTCTTCATTTCTATTACTCCTTTTTGGGCATGTTATTGGCATCCTCCATATATATATATGCTGCGAAGATCGATTTTGGATTTAGTCTATTGAGATGTGGAAATACAAAAAGACCCGGGTCAGTCCGGGTCCTGGATAATAAAATTTCAAGATCAATAATCCACCCTTAAGATGGGCTCACTTGTCGGCTTATCGCTTCCGCCAGATGGTTCAAGCGTCACTTGGATACCGACAAATTCCACAAAGGTGCGGGATGTGACCAGTGGCGCTGACGTGAATGGCCGGTCCACCTCCGGGCGAAACAGCCCCGCAGCAGTCTCCTCTCCGTTTGGATCGATCAACCAAATCTGATAGATCTGATCCTGTGGAGGAGGTGGCAGATTCCAGGTGAGGAGGTATGCCAGATTCTTCTCTCGATCCAGAAGTAGATTCCCGGAGAACCCATCACCGCTGACCGGGTGGACCTCGGTGTTGGCGGCCAACATTCCCAGAATGGTATGATGTTTCTCAATCTGATCAGCCAGTTGCAGGTGCTGTTGACGTAGATCCCGAATTTGTACGAAGGCAATCAGGTTCATGCTTAATAAGACCAAAGCAAGCGCTCCAGCGGCGAATTGTCCGAATCCCCATTTGTTTTTCGGACCAGCAGGAATCTTTCTTTCTTCGAGGCTTGTAAGCAGTTTGCTCCTTACTGAACGGGATGGAATACGGAGTGGTAATGACGTTGCGAGTCCGTTGCTGATCTGCTGATAGCGCGCCAATTCAGCCTGGCATACCGGGCATGTTTCCAGATGAGCTTGTAATGCAACAGCTTCCGCCCAGCCCAATGCACCCAGCACATAGGCTGGGATGTTTTCCATGAAAGAGTCGTGTGATTCCTGAGTCATTTCTCTACATTCTTTAATATGCCGCTAAACTACATTTTGGATTTATGGATTTTCGTTCTCCAACCATTGAATGCGTAACCGAAGCATACCTGCGCGAAGCCGTGTCTTGACAGTCCCCAAGGGCAGGTTGAGCATTTCTGCAATCTCGCTCTGACTCAAACCCTGATAGTAAGCCAGTTCGATCAATTTTCTCTGTTCCTCGGGCAGGGACTGAACAGCCAAATATAAACTGCGCCAGCGCGCTTCTTCGGATGTACTTTCCGGTTCGGGAATGCTCTCCAAAAAGGTAGATGGCTCACTTCCATCAGATAATAGAGGACGATGGGATTCGAATCTCAAATGTTCCAACGTTGTACGGCGGGCAATCGCCAATAGCCACACGAGCGGGGAACCACGCTCAGGCATATATTGACCCGCCCGACTCCATAACCTTAGAAATGTTTCCTGTAAAACCTCTTCAGCCAGCATCTCATCGTTCAACATATGGAAGATCAGGGTATAGACGCGGCTCGAATAATGGTCATACAGCGCAAGGAAGGCTCGCTGATCACCTTTGACTATTCTCGAAATCAGTTCAGTATCGTCCAAGTTTGCCTTGTTTTATTCTACTTAACTTAAGAAAAGTTGGGGAGAGGCTTTCAGACTCCCACATCCATCACTGAAATAGAAATCCGATCCGTAAAAGAGTGCGTATTAATGAGTGAGTAGTTTATCGTTACCAAATCCAACCAACTTAAGTAGAGAATAAATGAAAAAGCTTTTTTTCGTCAGTCTGTCCGCGCTCCTGATGCTAAGTACTTTCTTTGCAGGCTCCGTATCTACTGCAGAAGCCAAGGGACCAAAGATCCTAAAATTTGACACGATGGTAGGTGTACCAGCCGGTCTGACTGGCCCTCAAAGCGTGGTTCCATTGCGCGGTATTAGTGGCGGCGGTATAGCGTGGATGATCGCAGATGCTTCCGGTGGATTGAGAGCCAATGGTGATCTGGAAATCAGCGTACAGGGATTGGTCCTCGCAGCCGGAGCAAATGCCGGTTCGAACCCCGTTGCCAACTTCCGTGGCCTTGTAAGTTGTGTAAACAGCGACGGCACTTTTACAAACATCCCGACTGCCCTCTTCCCAGCCACCACTGGACCAGCCTCTGCAGGTGGCGGGAACGCTGAAATTGTAGCAGACCTCACCCTGCCACAGCCTTGTATTGCACCGATCATTTTTGTGACCAGTCCCACCGGATCCTGGTTTGCTGCAACTGGCCTTTAATCCTTATTTTATAAGCACGAAAGACGAAGCGAGTGGAAAATTCCACTCGCTTTTGTTTACCAGTTTGGAGGCAGGGAAACGGGAGAGGCTGTTTATACGTATTAAAATTGGATTGATTTCCAAGGCTTCCTATGAAAAAATTATCCAGCATTCTTGCCATTGGATTGTTTATTTTGACAGCTTGCGCCCCTGCAAGTCAAACCTCTGCTGGGCCTCTATTCGCAACACCCTCTCCTCAACCTACGGCGCTAAAAGTATTGCCGACGCCTTCATCGCCGGGAGACCCGATCACTTGGGATAACCTGCAAGTGACAATGGATGAACTGGAGGTCACTCAGGATTATATGACCGATTATGGTTCATCCAGGATTCCACCTGCCGGGCAGAAGTTTTTATGGGTGAATATTCGATTAGAAAACGGCGGTCAAAATGAGATGGAAGTGCCTATCTCTGAACACTTTAGTGTGCTCTATGCTGGGACTGAACTAAAACCAAGCTACGGACATCGTCTGGGGCATTTGGACTATACAACGTTGGGAACTGTTATTTTTCCGAATCAGGAATTGGATAGCTGGCTCCGGTTTGACATTCCCACCGCGGCGGAGTTAAAAGATCTGCGTTTTGTCTTTCTACCTGAAAGCTCACAAGTGGGCACATCTTATTCTTCTCCCAATTATCCGTATGCGGAAGATAAACCTACTTATGTATGGAACTGCGCACCATAAAGCCGAGTTATCGATGTGATAAATAAGCTTCCCAGCAACTCTGCTTGTTATTTTTCGGCGCCAGTCACAATGACTCCCTGCATGAACATACGCTGCGAGAGGAAAAGAATGATCACAGGAATTACTAGGATGACCACGGTGCTGGCCTCAATGACATTCTGAATGGGCAGGCGGGATTGATACGTTTGCACTGCAAAGGAAATCGGCATCAGGGAAAGATCTGTGGTGGTCAGATAAAGGGAGGCAATCCGCGTTTCATTCCACATGTAGAAAAAGTGTAGGAGTGATACGGTGACTACGACCGGCCAGGATTGCGGTAGGATGACTGAGAACAACCGGCGCAACGGACCCGCGCCGTCGAGCATAGCGGCCTCTTCCAGGTCTATCGGGATGCTTCTAAAATTCTGGCGCAGCAGGAATATATAGACCGCGTTCCCGAAAAACAACGGAAGGAGGATCGGGTAAATCGTTCCCCTCCAATGGAAAAAAATAACATAAACAAAATAAGTCGGAATGGTTGTGATCTTGTCCGGGATGAGGATGGTAGCGATCAGAATGTAGAAAATCAGGTTCCCACCCGGCAGCGAAAAGCGCGCGAATCCATATGCACAGATAATGGATGAGACCAATACGCCGATCTCCCCAATCAAGATGACAATCAAAGTGTTCCGTAACATGGCCGGGAAAGGCAATGAGGTGAACAAAATCGTGAAGTTCTCCCAGTTGATATGGAACTCGTAGACACCTGTCAGTGTTTTCCAGCCTCCCTTCCACACAATGGGACCGGCTCCCGGGTGCTGCGGATCGATAAAATGGCTGGACTTCAACCCGGGCTTGATCAACGCCAGTTGCTTAACGCCGTTATCCAGGGGTACCTGGTAGAGTTGATAATCTTTGCCCTTATAGGAATAAGTAACGATCCGGGCGGGATAAAGAGGCGACCGTTTATCGCTGAGCTGCTCTGTGGACATCATGGCCGTCGCAACCATGGAAATGATCGGCAGCATATAAAGCAGAAGCACAAGCCAAACAAAGAGGTTGAAAGGCAAAATCCTGCGGGCCTGGTTACGCCATGACGACCATCGGTTATGAAAAGTCATGAGCGCTGCTCCGCTTCGGGATAATAGACCCAGTACTTCGAGGTAACAAAAAGCGTGATCACGAGCGCCATGACAAAGATGAAGAAGATCCACGCCAGGCTGGTCGCGGCTCCCAGCTTGAACATGCGAAACACCGCGAAGTACACAAAGTCGTCAAAAGAGGACAGGTTACTGTTAAAGGTAAAACCACGGTCGAGCATGATCGCGCCCCCGAATACCGCGGTCAGGTTCAAGATCAGGGTGAAGAACACGGCAGGGGTCACAAGTGGCAGGGTAATGGCAAAAAAACGTTTGAAGGAATCTGCGCCATCCACATGGGCGGCTTCGTAAATCTCCGGCGGGATGGCCTGCATCGCCCCCATAATAATGAGCATGCCTGGACCAATCGTCCAGAACGAACTGAGGATGAAAAGCGAATTACCCGCTTCGCGTCCATAGAAATGGTTCAGGTTTGCCAATCCAAGCGGGTCAAGGATCATGCGGTTGAGCCAGCCGCTGGTAGGGTCGACAAATCCCTGCCACATAAATGTGAACGCGACCCCCGGAATAATACTCGGCAGGAAGAACAGAGTCCGCAGCATGTTTTTTGCCAGCAGGTTCTTATGACTCAATAATGCCGCAAAGAATATCGAGGCAGAAATTTGGACAGGGATGATGGAAAGCGCCAGCAAAATAGTCCGATAAAGTACTACGCGGGTATCTCTATCTTTCAAGGCAACGATATAATTATGAAGCCCAACAAACTGTGTTTTCCCGGGCTCGAGCAGATAAAAATCGGTCAGCGAAAGCACCAGGGACGACAAGATCGGAATCAACTTGAAGACGACAAAACCAATCAGCCAGGGAGAGATCAGCACCAGTCCCCAGTAACGCCACTCTCGAAATGCCTGCCGCCGCGGTTTCGCTTTTGTTTGCCGGGAAGATCTCATGGTTCGCCTCATTTGTTGCGCCGAAAAAAGAAGACCATCCGCATGCAGATGGATTGCGCAATTATATTCTCTATCTCATGCTCGTCTGATTTCTTGGTATAGGTCTACATCCACCTCAAACCTGTAACTTGTCAGGCTTTAAGCACGTTGTATTGATGCTATAATATTTTAACAGGTTCACTCATTCCGCTCATTATGAAAGGAGACCGAATTGGCTAAGGTAAATTACCAATACGAAAAGCGTCAGAAGGAATTGGAAAAGAAACGGAAGAAAGAGCAGAAAGAAAAGCTTAAGCAGCTCAAAAAGAACGTCCAGCCACCGAAAGAGACTGATGAAACACCCCAGGTTCCACCGCCAGAAAAGTAGGAAGTACTTTGCAGTTGCGAAAAAGAGACCAGTGCCTTTGAGGACTGGTCTCTTTGCTTTTGTTTTACGCATTAACCCTTGCGATAGTAACCCTCGACGAGCGCTTATGACTTTGAAATTTTTCACAGTTTTTATCTATGCTATACTAAATAGAGATTGTCAATTAAGAATTCACGGATAAAAATGATCTGGCAGGTGGAAATCGATGGACACCCAACAGAAAGAAAAGATAAGTTATATAAAAGAATATGTGATAGCCGCTGGATACGTTATATTTTTTTGTCTGGCTTTCGCCCTTTGTATTATCATTTATTATTTCACCTATTTACAACCACAGCCTTCCCCCATTAACGCCTTTGCGACGGGCCTACCCCCAACAACTCCCACCCCACATATCAACCCGACAAATCTGCAAAACGCGTCTTTGATATTTAAAGACGATTTTAGTAATGATCGGCATGCCTGGACAGATACCGAAGACGACTCCCAGGAGCGAGTAAGCTATGGAACTTTAATTTTTGAGTCGCGAAAAGAGAATGCCTATGCCTTCGCCAACTGCGGTTCTTGTCCTTATCTGGATGCACCGTTTTATCTTCAAGCAGACCTCTTGCCTGGTATAGCGACTGACAAGGGCTTTGGTATTTATTTCAACTTTAACAGCAATGACAATGGCAGTTTTTTTCTGTTTCGGATAAATACAGAAGCAAGAAAATACTACGTTTATCATGTCACCAACGATGGTTGGACAATTCGTGCAGCCGGGGAAAGTGATCAAATCAAATCGTTTCCGGCCGGTAACACTCTGGGAATTTACGCCAGGAAAGATGTAGTCGAGTTTTATATAAACGGAAAAATCATCGATTCATACAAACAGTCGGGATACTCATTTCACAAAGGCGATTTTGGTTTCTATATCGATAATTCGGGTTTCAAATTGCTCGTAGATAACCTGGAAATAAACAAAATAGGGAACTAGTATATGGATGATCTTGTAATCGAAACAGGCCGGAAACGTAGCCCTATTACCTTTATTGTGGGAGGATGTCTGGCAGTTTTATATTTGGCTCTTTGTATTATTGTTGTGGTATTCGGTCGCAATCAAATTGCGGAGAGAAATGCACCAACCCCAACGAGCACAATCACTCCTGTTCCTCAGATCCTTGGTCACTCGCCATCCACGCAGAGTGCAGTGATTCATGAAGATTTTTCATCGAACGAAAACGATTGGGGGCTGTATTTTGATTACGGAAAACTTGAAGTAATCAATGGGAAGCTAATTCTTCAATCTGATGTGCCAAATGGGGTGGGGGTGGGCACAAGCAAACAATTTTCTCCTGCAAGCGAAAATTACTACATCCAGGCTGACTTTTCGACAGATATTAATACGAGTTATTCCTATGGCCTTGTTTTTGGGTTGAACAAGTCTCTGGCTACTTATTATCTATTCGAAATATGGCCGCAATCGGCAAGCTTTCGTCTTTTCAAGTACAATGCCGGAAAATGGGCAGAACTCATTCCATTTTCTCACGTTGAAATGAGCCCTTATCCATATGCAAATACTTTAAGCGTTTACTTTGATAAAGGTCTCATCGAATTGTATATCAACGGCAAATCAGTATCGAAGTATTCTGACAAGGATTTCTTTCAATCCAGGGATGTTGGAATATTTGTAAATAACAGTGGGTATCGGTTGATTGTCGATGATTTTTTTGTCTATGATGAGAAATAATTATTCGTGAAAACAGAAAAGGGGCGGACTATGGCCCGCCCCTGCAAAATCATGCGTGCCAATCCTTGGCTAAGAAACTAAACACGCTCCCCTCGAAATTGTGTCTCATACAACTGACTATATAAACCTCCCATCGCTAGCAATTCCTCGTGAGTGCCTCTTTCAACAATCCTGCCTCGATCCATCACCAAAATTAAATCAGCCGCGAGGATTGTCGATAAACGATGGGCAATCACAATACTTGTGCGTCCTGCCATGACGCGCTTTAAGGCGTCCTGGATCAGGGATTCGGATTCGCTGTCGAGGTGGCTGGTGGCTTCGTCGAGGACAAGGATGCGCGGGTCTTTGAGGATCACGCGGGCCAGCGCGATGCGTTGTTTTTCGCCGCCGCTCAAGCGGTAGCCGCGCTCGCCTACGATTGTGTCGTAGCCCTCGGGCAGGTCCATGATGAATTGATGGATGTTGGCGGCGCGCGTCGCGGCTTCGATCTCTGCCTGGGTTGCATCGGTCTTTGCATACGTCAGGTTCGTGCGGATGGTGTCATGGAAGAGATAATTCTCCTGCGTCACCATGCCAATGGCGGACGAAAGCGAATCGAGTGTCACGTCGCGCAGGTCATGCTCGTCAATACGGATGACTCCGTCGCTGGGGTCATACAATCTTGGAATGAGGTAGGTCATCGTGGTTTTGCCTGCGCCCGAGGGGCCGACCAACGCGACCAAGCTTCCAGGATGTGCTCTAAAGGAGACTCCCTCTAAAGCGACCTCGCGTGCTTGGGAGGCTTCGTGGGGTTCAGTTTCCAGTTCGGAGGAAGAATCGTTTCTTTCTTCCAGACGATTGACTGTGGATGACTGACCATTCGCGCCCTTCGCCTTGGTCTTTTGTCCATCGTCGGTGGTCGGTTTGGCCAACGACAGGACTGCGCCCACATCTTCCATTCGTCCATAACGTTTGACATCCTTGAGCAGCTTGGATTCGTCCACACTGTAGTTGAAGGTAACGTTATCGAATTCAAGTTCGCCGCTCACATCACGCAGTTCAATCGCATTTTCTTTTTCAGGAATGTCCGTCGGCAGGTCGATCACTTCAAAGACGCGCTCGAAACTGACCATCGAGGTGGAGAACTCAACCGGCGCACCCGCCAGTCCCTGCAGGGAACCGTAGAGCTGACCAAGATACGAACCAAACGCAACGATGGTTCCAACGGTAAAGACATCCGTGATCACAAAGTAGCCACCGAGACCGTAGACCAGCGCTGTACCGATCGCACTGACCAGACCGAAGATGACGAAGAACGTCGAGCCGACAACCGCACGCCGGATGCCGACATCGCGCACGTTGGCTGCTCGTTCACGGAAACGCTTCTCCTCTTCATTGGCACGCCCGAACAACTTGACGAGCAACGCGCCGCCGATGTTGAGAGTCTCGTTCATGTGCGCGTTCATCTGGGCGTTCATCTCCATACCCTGACGGGCAATATCGCGTAGAACTGTTCCCAACCTGCGCGCGGCAATGATAAAGAGCGGCAGGATCAGCACGCTGACGAGGGTGAGCCGCCATTCGAGCGTAAACATGACGGCTAGCAAAGCAATCGCTTCAATGATGTTGGTCACAATGTTGACGATGGTATTGCTAATGGCGTTCTGCGCGCCGACCACGTCATTATTGAGACGGGACATCAACTCCCCGACTTTGGTGTTCGTGAAGAATCGCAATGACATGCGTTGGAGCCGCGCGAAGAGCGCTGAGCGCAGATCATAGATCACACCCTCACCCACGGTCGCGTTCAATCGCCGTTGAATCACGTTGATCCCGCCAGTAACCGCAGGGATAGCCAGCAACGCCACACCAAGCAGGATGAGTCGCCGGGTGTCCTTGGCAGGAATCACCACGTCGATCATGTTGCGGAAAATGAGCGGCGTAAGCAGAGACAAACCTGTGGTCAATAAAATCGTCACAAGCATACCTGCAATATGCCACCAGTATCCACGCGCGTAAGCCAGGACGCGCAATAAAAGCTCGCGTGTGACTTTGGGTTTCTCGTCACCCGAGCGCATGTACATAAACCAACCACCACCGTGCCACATAAGTTTAGTCTCCTTGAAAAGTATAGGGGCGACCCGCCACGGACTGACAAAAGTTATGACAAGCCAAACATCCTTGCCTGACAAATGTCTCGTTTTGCCCAAACGGGTCGCCCCTACGGAACCCCGCAACTATAAAACCATTGGACTAATCGCGCAACTGGACGAAGGGGGAGGTTAATGAAGGTCAAATACTGGGTGCTATAATGATTCAAGCACATAAGTTAACGCCAATTTCCTATATCGAATTGGTTTGTATACTATCACTGGCTGATCGTAGGCTCATTTACCCCATCCACTCGATAGAGAATTATCATGTCGAATAATTTAGCCCTCTATGAGAAAAACCAACGTGTCCATACCCTAGCCGCTATTATTTGGATCGTGCTCATCGCTTCCGTTGCCCTTGGGTTACTTAATATACAATTTAGAACATGGGATTCAGTCATTGCCCTGTTTGGGCTGGCATTGACATGCATTCCTCTTCTCTGGTTAAATTCAAAGGGACAGCTTACTCTATCTGCATTGCTTCTCAGCTTTATTGTATTGATGGTCATCAACCTAAACCTGTTTGATGGAGATGGGATCCGTGACTCGGGTATCCTGGCCTACCCGATATTTATCATGATTGGAGTGCTTTTCTTCGGCAAACGCGCAACGCCCTACTTTAGTCTGGCTGCAATCGCTTCCTTGATCGGGATCGTTACCCTTGAAATTCAGGGCTATATTCATCCCACGATTGGCGTCACCAAGTTCGACATCCTCCTGCCGATTATCATTCTGTTATTAGTTGCAGCTGCCTTTATCTGGGTGGTCGTTGGAAACATGGAGAACCACATTGAGCGCCTCAAAGAATCGGAAGCGGAGCTCAGGAGGAACTATGATCTGACGCTGGGAGCCTGGGCGAAAGTCCTGGAATATCGGGATAAAGAAACGGAGGGACACAGCCGCCGATTGGTTGAGCTCAGCGCTCGGCTGGCACAGGCGCTGGGACTCTCCACGGAGGAGGTCGGTCATCTGCGACGTGGCGCGCTCCTGCATGACATCGGGAAACTGGCAATTCCTGACGAAATCCTGCTTAAACCTGGAGCTCTGAATGATGCAGAAAGAAGGATGATGGAGCAGCATCCCACCTATGCAAAGCAAATGCTTGCTCAGGTCAATTTTCTTCAACCATGCGTTGAGGTTGCCTACAGCCATCATGAGCGCTGGGATGGGCTTGGATATCCTGAAGGATTGAAGGGCGAAGCGATCCCTCTTTCCGCCCGCATTTTTGCCGTGGTCGATCAATGGGACGCGCTGACGTCCGATCGTCCCTACCGCAAAGCCTGGACACGAGAAAATGTGATTGCTTATATCCAGGAAAATGCCGGGAAAATCTATGATCCAGAGATTGTCAATGTTTTTTTGACGATTATTTGAGAAGATGATTTACATTTATAAAGTCTCGTAACAATTTAGCATTGAAAGAGATTGAGTATGAAAAGAATTGTCCTTATTTTATTAGCCAGCGCGACGATATTGGCTTCCTGCGCCTCTCAACCTGGGATAAAACCCGTTTCAACCGTTACTCCTCAACCTGCACTGACAGCCACGCTCATTCCGTCCACTTTGGCCCCCCGGTTCATCGATCTAAAAAGCGGTGGCTTTTCTTTAGCCGTCCAACCGGAGCTCGAATTCGAGACTGATGACTACTCCATCAATCTTTCTGACAAGGGAGGGGAACTCATCGTTTCACTGAATGGCAAGCCTTATATTGCATCGATCTATACGCTCGAGTCCTTTCTGGATAAATATCTTGCGGAAATGGCATCCCGCGGAGGATCATTTAATCGAAGCGATCCGTATGAGGTCACCATCGATGGGATGAGCGGCATCGCCATCGATCTGACTGGAAATTTTCTCAATGATCCTATGGCAGGGAAAGCCGTTGCAATTTCCCCGGGCAAAGATTTTATTATTTTTGGGCTGGGGATGTCCAACCAGGGAACACATAAGAATGGCTGGGCTGAATCTGGCAGCCCCATTTTTGAAGCGATCATTTCGTCCATCAAATTCAAGGACGAAGTCAAAAGATAGGATTGGAAACACAGCAAATGTTTGAAGTGGCCTCGGCCTGGAATTCCACTTATCCCGAAGCACAGGCGGGTGTGCTGGTCATGCGCGCGGTCTCCAACCCTGCTCATGATCCTGCTTTGCAGGCTCAAAAGACTGCATTGGAGGAACAGCTGCGCGCGCAATTTTCGGGTCAGGATCGAACGGCGATTGCCCGGCATCCGATTTTGCGTGCCTATGCGGAATACTATCGCCAGTTCAAGAAGACCTATCACATCCAACTACAGCTTGAGTCGATTGTATTGAAGGGAAAGTCTATCCCGAGTGTGGCCGCGCTGGTGGAAGCGATGTTCATGGCAGAAATGAGGGATCTGCTGCTGACCGCGGGTCACGATTTGGATACATTACACCTGCCCCTGACGCTGGACGTCGCCTCAGGGAATGAAATCTATACGCTCCTGCGGGGAGAGGAACAGACCCTAAAACCCGGCGATATGATGATCTGCGATCAGATCGGCGTCATTTCAAGCATCCTGTATGGCCCCGACCAGCGGACACAGATCACCCCTGAAACAACCAATGTGGTCTTTACAGTCTATGCGCCGGCCGAAATTAAAGAGGAGTCGGTCCTAGGACACCTGCAGCACATCCAAGAGAACGTGATGATATTTGCCCCACAGGCGCAGGTCGAAGCGCTCAAAGTCTACCGTGGTGCATAACCCGGATTCGATCGGCGAAAACAGTAAGCGTTAATCTTATTTTTCCGTATTTCTGGCACTCCTCACAATTTGCATCTGAAGAATGAATCATATTGAAAAGCTAAGTAAAGAGGGAAGGTATAATGTTTAGCAAAAGATAAACTGCTGAATGACTCCTCCAGACATTGCCTACAGTGTTGGTCTAATGGTTGCAGGGTTAATTTGTCTTACCGCTGGGGGATTCGTTTTGCAAATGCGCCGAACCGCTTTGGGTTCCGTCCCATTGGTAATTTTTCTGTTTGCTTTAAGCTGGTGGGATTTAGCGTACAGCCTCTTTTGGGCAGGCGCGCCTGCCCCCTATCCCAACTTCTGGTTATATATTACCTATGCGGGAGCTGTGGTTGTCCCTGCCATGCTGATGCTCATCGCCATGCAAATCTCGGGGAAGAGTGATTGGGTCCGGACTCCCTTCATCGCAGCTTTGTCTATTGAACCTTTGCTTGTACTGATCCTCCTGTTCACGGATCCGTGGCATGGCTTGTTCTTTGCAGGAAGGGAAACTCAGAACATTGGCACGATCATGGCGGCTGGCCCGGTCTTCTGGACCAATGTCATTTATTCCTATTTACTGGTCTTGATCGCCTTCATTGTACTCACACGCAGGTTTTTCCAGACCTCAGGAATCTACAAGAAGCAGATCGGGGTTATCCTGATCGGCATCGGATTCCCATGGCTGAACAGTATTGTTTTCGTGGCGGGATTAAGTCCCTTTCCCAACGCCGATAACACGCCGCTCTCGTTTACGATTGCCGGTCTTGCCTTCACGTATGCCTTGTTCCATTATGGTCTTTTGGATATCATCCCCATTGCCCGGCATGTTCTCATCGAAAATATGGGGGACGGAGTCCTTGTCCTTGACTCTCAAAATAGATTGGTGGATATCAATCCTGCGGCAGAACGGGTTCTTGGTTCACCTGAGAAATCAAGGATCGGTGAGCCTATTGAAACCATTTTTTCGGCATGGTCAGAAATTGTCAAAGCGCTTCAGGATGTCAACGATACTTATACAGTCATCCCTATTGGCGATCCGCCGCTGGGCTATTTTGATTTGCGGATCTCTCCCCTCTACGATAATGAACATCGCTTTCTGGGCCGCCTGGTGGTCTGGCATGATATCACCATACTTAAAAGGGCCCAGGATGAATTGCAGGAACAGGCGATTCGCGACCCGCTCACGGGGCTGTACAATCGTCGCTATTTGAATGAAACAATGGAACGTGAGCTTGTGCGTGCCCGGCATGAAAATCATCCAATTGGTTTTGTGATGATAGATATCGATCACTTCAAAAACATAAACGATGCGTTTGGGCATCATGCGGGGGATGCCATATTGCAAAAGCTGGCAACTCAGCTCCTCAGTCAAACCCGCATTGGTGATATTGTTTGTCGGTATGGCGGCGAGGAATTCCTGGTTGTACTTCCAAACGTGACCGCCGAGATCGCTTTTCAAATCGCCGAACGCTGGCGAAGAATCTTTTTAGGAACAACCATGCCCTTTGAATACATTGATGCAAAAGCCACGATCTCGTGCGGAATATCCGAATTCCCTCCAGATGGAAACACAAGCCAGG
>Ga0065705_10001836_pt1 | contig 49880 bp, 40 predicted proteins | sample SwibulcommuniRL2_FD_59092 | JGI IMG/M metagenome (GOLD analysis project Ga0065705, IMG submission 59092) | Bulk soil microbial communities from switchgrass field near Rose Lake, East Lansing, Michigan, USA - RL2 Bulk Soil v2 (version 2) | ecosystem: Environmental > Terrestrial > Soil >...
ACAATTAAGCATAATAAAGAGACTCTCGCTTGGGCGAGAGTCTCTTTATTATTGTCTGCTCTGTGGTCTCGACACCTGCACTGCCCGGCAGGAAAAGTGTCCAGCGGAAAAGCACTGCTCTACTCAACCAGCAGCCAATACCACTCGACCACCGCTTAGGCTACTTCCATTTCTTCCTGCTTCTTGAACTGGCTCATGTAAAGGTCGTAATAGAACCCGCGTTTCATGAGCAGGTCATCATGTTTGCCACGTTCGATGATCTGTCCATCTTTCAGAACCAAAATCATATCGGCATTGCGAATGGTGGAAAGACGATGGGCAATGACAAAAGAGGTACGTCCCTGGAGCAATTGGTCGAATGCTTTTTGGATGAGGCGCTCGGTCCGTGTGTCCACGCTGGAAGTGGCTTCATCCAAAATGAGGATGCGCGGGTCTGCCAGCGCAGCCCGCGCAATTGCCAGCAACTGACGTTGTCCCTGCGAGAGGCCCGAGCCGCGTTCACCCAACACGGTCTGATACTTCTCAGGCAGACGCTCGATGAACGAATCCGCATTGGCAAGCTTAATGGCATCCATCACTTCCTGGTCGGTCGCGTTCGGGCGTCCAAAGCGGACATTCTCCATGACCGTTGTGCTGAACAGGAACGTATCCTGAAGAACAATACCGATCTGTTCGCGCAAGCTCTTCATCGTCACATCGCGGACGTCCATGCCATCGATCTTTACAAAACCACCGGTCACATCATAGAAGCGCGGCAACAGGTTGATAATCGTGGTCTTGCCTGCACCGGTCGGACCGACGACCGCAATGGTCTGTCCGGGCTGCGCGGTGAAGGTAACATCTTTCAGAACCGGCACGCCATCTTCATAGGAATGCGTGGCATTATTGAACTCCACTAATCCTTTGATCGGAGGCATGATAATGGCATTCGGTTTATCGGTCACGGCAATGTCTTCATCGAGGATGCCAAAGATGCGTTCCGCGCCTGCGATGGCATTTTGGATGTTCGTCCACAACACCGCGATCTGTTGGATCGGCTGGTTGAAGCGCTGGACATAGGCAAGGAAAGTGATGACCAAACCGAATGTAACGGTCGCACCAAAGAGACTCTGTCCCTTGAGGAGAGCCCAACCGCCCGCGCCGACCACAATGGCAAGCGCCACATAGGACAGAGCTTCCAAAGCGGGGGCCAAGGCGGACGTATACGCAACGGCGCGCACATTAGCATCACGGTTGGCGGCGTTGACCTCCTTGAACTGTTCGATGTTCTCATCGGCGCGGTTGAAGGCTTGTACTTCACGGACAGACGAGATGCTTTCCTGCAACTCCGCGTTGACATTACCGATCTCCTTGCGGCTTGTTCGGAACGCCTTGCGTGCCTGGGCTGAGAAATACAACGTGACAACAAACATTACCGGCGCAATCGAAAGGGAAAGCAGGGCAAACGGCAAACTGGCTCTCAACATATTGTAGGCAACCCAAACCAGCAACAGGACTCCACTCACCACGTTGATCAAAGCGAAAGAAATCGCCTGTTCGATGGCTGAGGTGTCATTGGTGATACGACTCATCAAATCGCCGGCTTCATGCTCGGAGTAAAAACTGAGCGAGAGTTCATGCAATTTACGGAACACGTCCAACCGTAATTCGCGCAACACGTGCTGACCCGTCCACGACATTGCAAAGAAGGTCATGCCGGTAAGAATGGAGCCTGTTACAAACAAAACAACCACGATCAGGATCAGGCGGAACAGACCGTTAATGCGCTGATCCGTGGTCATCGTAGCAGGATCCGTCGGCGCGGGATAGTTATTCCATGTGTAAGCCTTGTAAATCAAACGGTGTGCAGTTGTTAATGCGGAGGGATCCGTTGTCCCGAGCCAGCAGGCGGAAGCAGAATTTTGGGATTGAGTCTGACCGAAATTCCCGACTGAAGCAAATTGACTTCCCAGCGGTACAAGGAAACAATCGGTGGCTTGACCGGTGAGTTCGGGCGTGATCACCTGGGTCCAAGTGGAGATCATAATGAGCACAAGCACAAACAAAAGCATGTACCAGAATTTGCCAAAGTAACTGCCCAGGCGCGCCAGGGTACCGCTAAGATTGCTGGCTTTCAATGTCTCCTGTTTAAAGATCTCGCGATTCATCATCATAGGGCACCTTCCTTTTCGTGGGCAAGGATCTGCGAGTTATAAATTTCAGCATAGATTGGGCTGTCTTCCATTAAGTCTTGATGCCTGCCCTCGGCGACTATTTCGCCCTTATCCAAAACGATGATTTTGTCGGCATTAATCACCGTACTAATGCGCTGTGCGATGACAAAGGATGTACGTCCGCGCATGAGACTATCGAGCGCCTTTTGGATTTGCGCTTCTGTATTGAGGTCCACACTGGAAGTCGAGTCATCCAAAATGAGAATGCGCGGGTTGAGGAGCAGGGCCCGGGCAATGGCGACGCGTTGCTTCTGTCCGCCAGAGAGCGTTGTGCCGCGTTCACCAACATGCGTGTTGTAACCTTCGGGGAACGACATAATAAAGTCATGCGCCTGCGCGGCTTTCGCAGCGGCTTCGATCTCCGCCTGTGACGCCTCAGGCTTGCCAAAGGCGATGTTCTCACGGATGGTGCCACTAAATAATGTCGTCTCTTGCAAAACGATTCCAATGTGTGAACGCAATGATTCGAGTTTTAGATCACGCAGATCATGACCATCGATCGTGATCTTGCCTTCACTTGGATCGTAGAAGCGCGGCAGCAAATTGATAATAGTGGTCTTGCCAGAACCGGTCGCGCCGAGCAGGGCAATTGTCTCACCGGGATTTGCCGTGAACGAAACATTCTTCAACACGGGCTCTCCCCCGCCAAAATAGCGGAACGTTACATTCTCGAACTTCACTGTACCAGTGACATCCGGCAGCATGATCGCATCGGGCTTATCGGTAATATCGTTCTTGGTGTCGAGAATCTCAAAGATGCGATCAGCAGAGGCGGCAGCCTGTCCCATTTGCGTGATGATGAATCCGAATTGCGCAACCGGGAAGAACAAATAAATCAAATATAGGGAAAATTCCTGCCATTCACCGAGGCTAAGCAAACCCAGGATGATCTGTTTGCCGCCAAAATAAAGGATCGCAGCCTGCCCAAGATTGGCGATCAAAAATACGAGGGGAAACAGGAACGTAAACAAGCGTGAGACAGTGATTGCCTGATTCATCGTGGCATCTGCGGCGGTGCGGAATTTGGTCTGTTGTTCCTTCTCGCGCGTAAACGCCTTGATGACCTTCACGCCCGCCAGATTTTCCTGCAAGATCGTGTTCAGCGTCGAAAGTTTTTGCTGAACCTTGATGAATAATGGCTGGCTGGCTGAACCAAAGATCATGAACAGCACCAACGCAACCGGCAGGATTGGCATGGCCGTCCACGCCAGCGAAACATTGGTGGAAAACAAAATGATGATCGTACCTGTTAGCAATATGATCGCGCCCACGAGTTGCAACAAACCCTGACCGATAAACAAACGGACCTTCTCCACGTCATCGGTGGCGCGAATCATCAGTTGCCCGGTCTGGTTCTGGTCATGATATGAGAATGACAATCGCTGGATTTTCGCGTACAGGTCATTGCGCAGGTCATAGGCCACAGATTGCGAATTTTTCTCCGCCCAGAACGTCTGCAAAAACGCGAAGAGACCGCGCAGCGCGGCAAAGATGAGAATAAAGATCAGCGCGTTGATGAGGGTCCGCGGCGCGTTATTGATATCCGCTGCCAATTGGACCTTAAGTTGATCCAGTGTTAAGGAAGCATCCTTCCCGGTGGCTTCGAGAATCTTCGGTAAGGCGGCGCTGACAAGGTTAGCTGGGATCTTTCCCAGCCCATTCAAAACCTGGTTTGCCACATAACCGCTTGTGACGGCGTCGATCACATTGCGGATCAGGTGCGGCACAACGAGTTGCGAGAGGGTCGCGATGATCAAAAAGATATACGGTAAGGCGGCCTGACGTCCATAATGCGTCAGGTAGCGGATCGCGCGGCCAATCCCCTTAAAAGAGGAGCGCTGTTGGCGTTGACGTCCGCGTGACATGGGTCGAGATGCTGTTGCTTGCAAAGGTTAAGTTCCTTTCTAAGGAAAATACTAAACTGAAGTGTATAACTTTATTGTGAACTCATTGTGAATAGTTTAGAGATTTTTGGCCGGGTATTGACCTGGTTCAGCTTCCAATTCCTGCGCGGCGCGGGTCATGATATCGAGTGCTTCGCTGATTTGTACGCGTTCCTCAACTGTAAGTTTCCCTGCCAGTTCGTCCACCCAGCGATAACGTTCTTCTATGCCCCTTTGGATCAACTCCCTGCCTTTGTTGGTAAGATTCAACAACTTGGCACGCCGATCATGTGGGTCTTCTTCGCGCTGGATCAATTCGCTATGCACGAGTTTATCCACCAGTTGACTGGCACCTGCAGGAGTAATCTCAAAGCGTTCACTCACCTCAGACATACCGCAAGCACCGCGGTGATACATCTGCATCATCATGCTGAACTGTGGCATGGACAGCCCTGTAGACTTAGCAAAGCGCCACCAGCCGCGCATCGAGCGGTGCATAAAAACATCCATCCATGCCCGGATGGATCCTGTAAATTGGACTTGGTTTATCATAGTTAAGCCTTCTTTTTAGTTAAGCAGGCTTAACTTTATACGTCAGTTAAGTTTTTGTCAAGACAATTGAAAATTAGAGATTTGTAAGAATTTTAACTATTTGAATTTTCAAGCGCGTACTTGATAGCCTGCTCCAGTGACAAGGAGCGGCCCTCCTCCCACATTTTCGCAAATCGCTTTTCGCCTAATTCCGCGCGTAAAACAGCGCGCCGGTTTTGATACTCAGGTTGATCGGCAGGATCGATCACTGAACCAATCGAGATACGGAGCGCACCTGCAGCGCTCAGCAATCGCACCGCTTTTTCAGGGTTTCCCTGTGCCTGAGCAACCTCTGCCAGGCGCTCGATACACCAGGCGCTGCCGCCTTTATCACCGAGCTCCTGCCGGACTTCGAGACTCTCGCCCAGCCGTGCCAGCGCGTGCTTCCAATCTCCCTCGCGGATCGCGACCCAGCCCAGGGTACCCAGCGAAACACCCACGCCCCATTTGTTGCCAAGCTGCCGGCGCAGTTCCAGGCTTTCTTCGAGGAGTTGTGTTGCCCGCGCGTAATCACCCTGGCGCAGCGCGACCTCGCCCAGGCCGGAAAGCTCAAAGCCAATGCTGCGGGTATCTTCCAATTCACGGGATATCGCCAGGGCTGCCTCCAGCCGTTTGTTCGCGAGCGAATAATCGCCCGGTCGCAGTGCAGCCCATCCGAGGCTGATGAGGGCGCGGGCAGTGCCGTGTTTGTCATCCAGTTCCTGCCAGATCGCCAGGGCTTCCTCCAAAAATCCGGAGGCAGTTTCGTAATCGCCGGCCTCTGTCGCAGCATTAGCCAGCTTAATCAGCACGGAGGCAATCCCCTGCTTATCATCAATCTCGCGGTAAATCGCCAGGCTCTCCTCAGCAAGTTCCACGGTCGCGGCATAATCGCTTTGCCGATATGCGAGTTCTGCGGCCCGCGCCAGGAGTTTGGCGCGGGCCGCGGTTCGTCCCTGGGCAACCCCTGTCGTAAGGATGGAGGAAAGCCGCTCCCGTCCCTCACTAAAATAGCCGCGTGCCTCCCAGAATAATCCCAGCGCACCGGCCAACCGCAGACACAGGTCGCCGGCGCCTTTCGCAGTCTTGCTCCATTCGAGGGCGGCACGCAAGTTATCGTGTTCCTGCTCGACACGATTGATCCATTCGAGCTGATCCACACCCTCCAGTTTGGCTTCGGCCTGTTCGGCAAGCATGAGGAAAAAGTCCGCATGGCGACGCTGAATCTCTTCCCGCTCTCCGCTGGCTTGCAGCTGTTCCAGGCCAAAGTCACGCAGGAGCTCCAGCATAACAAACCGCGGCTCGTCACTGATCCCCTCAACTTCACGTAATAAACTTTTATCCAGGAGTGATCCAAAATGATCCAGGAGGGAGGGATATGCCTGATGATCAGCGACGATTGACTCGACCGCATCCAGTGTGCAACCTCCAACAAACACGGACAGATGGCGGAACAATTTCTGTTCATTCCCATCCAACAGATCATAACTCCAGGCGATGGCATTCCGCAGTGTCTGCTGACGAGCTGGCAGTTCCCGCGCGCCGCCAGTCAAAAACTCCAGCCGTTTTTCGAGGCGTGCCAGCATGGCCCGCGGTGGCAATAACTTGATCCGCGCCGCCGCCAGCTCGATGGCAAGCGGTAACCCATCCAATCGATAACAAATTTCAGCAACCGCCGGGGCGGTATCGCTTGTGATGTGAAAATCCGGCTTGACGGCCTGGGCGCGTTCAACAAATAATCCTATGGCAGCATATTGCGAGAGGGATTCCACGGATGGTAATTCGGTGAGATTCGGCAGTGGCAATGGAGGCACAAAATATTCACGCTCGCCACTGACCCGCAAACTCTCGCGGCTGGTGACAAGAATCTTTAGTCCACTGCCAGCTTTCAAAAGGTCAGCGACGAGAGAGGCGGCCGGAATCACCTGCTCAAAATTATCCAACACGAGCAGCAGAGATTTATTTTGCAGCTGATCCTTTAAGGTATCAGTAATGGAACGCCCGGCGACCTCAGGGATCCCAAGAGATTGTGCAATGGTCGAAGCGACCAGTCCTGAATCTGTAATGGGCGCCAGCGCGACGAAAAACACTCCATCATGAAACTGCTCGATCAGTTCAGTGGCGACCTGCAATGCCAGGCGCGTCTTGCCGCTGCCGCCTGGACCTGTGAGTGTTACCAAACGATGTTCGCTGATCGTTTGCCTGACCTCAGCAATTTCTTTTTCACGGCCGATGAAGCTGGTCAGTTGAATGGGCAGATTATTGGCAGCGACATTTAACGACTTGAGCGGAGGAAAGTCAAACGGTAAACCTGGGATGACAAGTTGATACAGATGCTTGGGCTGGCGCAAATCCTTGAGGCGGTGTTCGCCGAGGTCTCGCAATGTAACATCTTCGGGCAATTCGCTCCTGACCAAATCGTAAGTGGTCTGTGAAAGGAGAGCCTGGCCTCCATGTGCCACAGCCATAATGCGCGCCGCGCGATGGACATCAATGCCCATGTACCCCAATGCGCTGATCTGCGGCTCACCCGTATGCAGACCCATGCGCACACGCACGCTGACGCCATCCGGCCACAGATGATCCGCCAGCAAATGTTGGGATTGTACAACGGCATGGACAGCATCCAAGGCGCGTGGAAAGACAACAAAGAACGAATCTCCGTGGATATCCACGACCCTCCCCTCATGAGACTCACACGCCTCACGCAAAAGCCGTTCGTGATCTACAAGCAGAGCAGCATATTTCTCGCCCAATTGCTGCAAGAGGCGCGTGGAGCCTTCGATATCTGTAAATAGAAATGTGACAGTCCCGGAGGGAAGACCCTGTCCTGCCGAAAGTATCGAAGGGTCAGACATCACTGTTCTCTAACGCGAATGCAACAGCCTGCTCCAGCGTCATTGCGCGGCCCTCTGACCAGGCTTTCGCAAATGTGGCTTCATCAAGCTGGCTCCGTACAACCTCGATGTAATATTCATATTCTTTCTGATCTTGTGGCTCCACGTACCTAGCTACTCCAATGCCCTCAAGAAGAGACTCCGCCGCGCCAAAGAGCTGTGCAGCTGGCTCGGGCCTTCCTGTCATTCCAAAGATGGCTGCGAAGCCACCGAGACATTCTTCCAACATCCCGAGCTTATAACCATACTCCCTATGCAGTTTTAGACTTTCTGCAAAAAACGCATTGGCTTTTCGATAATCGCCTCTGTGAAGCGACACCCACGCCAGGCCGATTAAGGGATTTGATGTAAGGAAGCGGCTGCGAAGTTCCAGAAGAATTTCCAGAGCTTGCTCATAGAGTGTGCCCGCGCGGGCATAGTCGTCTTCGTAGCGTGCTATTTCTCCCAGAGCATTGAGGACGCCCCCTGCGCTGAACCTGTCGCCGAGCTCGCGATATCTGGCGAGGGCTTTCATGAAGAAATCTTTCGATTTGCCTTGATCCTGTTGATCCCCGGCCATTTCCGCCAAACGCTGGAATGCCATTGCAATTCCCCATTCGTCTTGCAACTCCTCATAGATCGCAAGACTCTCTTGGATGTGAGACTGTGCGAATTGGCCGTCGCGCTGACGAAGTGCGGTTCTACTTAACCATAGGAGAGCAAAAGCAATTTCCCTTTTGTCACCCGATATTCTGGCGATAGATAGGGCTTGCTCCAGCAGCGACCGCGCCGCCGCAAGGTCATCCTGAAAATGGGCTAACCGACCTGCAACACTTAATGCGCGAGCGCGCCTGACAACTTGTCCCCACTGTTGGGTTTGCCCAAGGAGTTTTGCCAGCCACTCGCGACCTTCGCTCGGATTCCCACGCATCAACCAGAAATCAAGCAGGGCGGAAGCCAGCCTCAAGGCTAACTCTGCATCGCTTTCGATCGAGAAATCCCAGGCGGCGCGCAAGTTGTCGTGCTCGTGCTCCAAACGATCTAACCACTCGAATTGCTCTGCGCTTTTCAGTTTCGGCTGTACCTTTTCTGCAAATGCGATGAAATAATCACGGTACCGTTGGCGTACCTGTTTCGTTTCACCTGTCTCCAAGAATTTCTCGTGTGCAAACTGTCGGATTGTCTCCAGCATGCGATAGCGGGTAGTGGTCTCGGTGCCTTCGGAGCAGGTCCTCACTGTGATCAATGACTTGTTGATTAGTTGCCCCAAAAGGTCAGTAATTTGTGACTTTAAGACATTGCCTCCCGCAGCTACCTCTTCTGCCGCCTCCAGAACAAATCCGCCGGCAAACACCGAGAGTCGATTGAAGAAGCTCCGCTCCTGCTTCGAGAGTAAATCGTAGCTCCAATCCATCGCGGCGCGTAATGTTTGATGACGCGGCAAAGCTGCGCGACTGCCCCCGGTAAGCAGATCAAAACGATCATCGAGGCGTTTTGCGATCTCATCCACCGACATCATCTTGACGCGTGCTGCGGCCAGTTCGATGGCAAGAGGCATACCATCCAGCCGCTGGCACACCTGCGCCACAGAGAGCGCATTCTGCTCTGTCAGTGAGAAATCCGACCTAACCGCACAAGCACGCTCGACAAACAGGCGAATCCCTCCATACTGCATTAACAGGTCAATCAGTGACAGATATTGTACATCGGGCAATGACAAAATAGGCACAGACCATACATCCTCGCCTATCAGTCCTAACGCCTCGCGGCTCGTCGCTAGGATTTTTAGATCGAGATGAGCGCTCAGCAGTCTATCTGCAAGTTGTGCACATGCCATAATCAAATGCTCACAGTTGTCCAGCACCAGCAACAGTTGCCTGGAACGCAGGAAATTGGTGAGGGTCTCGACCAGTGATTGGGTTGGAATCTCGCGCACTTCCAAGGCTTTGGCCAGCGCTTGCGGTACGAGTATAGGGTTTGTGAGTGGAGCCAGGTCAATCCACCAGACACCGTCTTTAAATTTGCTCAGCAGCTTATTTGAAGATTGAATTGCCAGACGAGTTTTGCCCACTCCTCCGGGGCCCGTCAACGTGACGAGACGATTTTTGCTCACTAAACTGATGACTTCTTCCACTTCTTTTTCACGCCCGATGAAACTGGTGAGAGGAATGGGTAAATTTGTGCGGGAGATAGTTATTGGGATGTGCCAGGGTACATCTTCTATGCTTTCGCCGGGAGCAGCTTTCCAGTCACCGCGCGCAAATTGTAGGAATGCGGCCCGCTCGTTCTCAGGGATAGCGAATATTTCCGCTAGCCGCTGGGCAATCTGTGCAGACGGACGGCGCTCCTCTGCCTCGATCTTGCGTATGGTTGCTGCGCTGCAAACCACCTGGCTTGCCAATTCAGCCTGGGTTAGATCAAGCGCCCTGCGCCTGTGCTTCAACCAGTATCCAAACGAATGTTTCTGCATGAATATGGTCAGGATTTCATTGTCACCCGATTGTCACGATTTTTGTAACGCTCAGCGTGACCAAAGAAAAAGGCCGATGTGCTACAGTCTGATTCTAAAGACCGATCCCGGTTTCTGAAAACATTATAACTTGTCAAATCAAATCCGCGGCAAAGAACCACCGTGCCCAAGCTGATATCCGCAGGTCGGTATCATCCAGCTTACAAGGTTTTTTTATTGTCCAAACATTGATCCAAAGTCCAAAACTCCCTTTATTCGTGGTGACTGACTTGAGCCAGTCCCAAGGAGCGAGAATGAGCGCATTTTACTGGTTTCTCAAGACGAAGACCCGCGCAGCCCTGGCGATGGCACTCCTGTTCGCAATCTTAGTTTCTTCGGGTGCTCTGGCTAGTGCCGGTCTGCTGGACACCACCTTTGGTACAAATGGGAAAGTAACCACCAGCTTAGGTCCTGGTGACGACACGGCCAATGCGGTTGCCCTCCAGCCGGATGGCAAAATCGTCGCGGTGGGGCAGAGTGATAATGGTCTTGACGATGACTTCGCACTAGCCCGCTACACCAGCAGCGGCTTCCTGGACACCACCTTCAGTAATGATGGAAAACTCACCACGGGTTTTCCGTCGAATGAGTCTGGCCGCGCCGTCGCCCTCCAGCCGGATGGCAAGATCATCGTGGCTGGGACTACCAGTAGCAGCGTTGCCGGCAATAATTCCAACTTTGCTTTGCTGCGCATTAACAGTGATGGCTCTGCAGACACTACTTTCAACGGGATCGTGACCACCGACTTCGGTGGTGGCGACGATGGGGCGAATGCCGTCGCCCTCCAGCCGGATGGCAAGATCGTTGTGGTAGGGGAGAGTATCCAGAACGGCAGCTTCGATTTTGCCGTCGCCCGTTACAACAGCGACGGCTCCGCAGATACCACCTTCAGTACCGATGGAAAACTCACCACGGGTTTTCCGTCGGATGAGTTCGGCCGCGCCGTTGCCCTCCAGCCGGATGGCAAGATCATCGTGGCAGGAGAGAGCAACTTTGCTGGCAATGCCGATTTCGCATTGCTGCGCATTAACAGTGATGGCTCTGCAGACATCACCTTCAACGGAATAGTGACCACTGACTTCGGCAGCGGCAGCGACAATGGTGATGCGGTTGCCCTCCAGCCGGATGGCAAAATCATCGTGGTGGGGCAGAGTAATAATGGTCTTGACGATGACTTCGCACTAGCCCGCTACACCAGCAGCGGCTTCCTGGACACCACCTTCAGTAATGATGGAAAACTCACCACCGGCTTCCCATCGAACGAGTCTGGCAATGCCGTCGCCCTCCAGCCGGATGGCAAGATCATCGTGGCTGGGGAGAGCAACTTTGCTGGCAATTACGACTTTGCGCTGCTGCGCATTAACAACGATGGCTCAGCGGATACTACCTTCAGCGGAATAGTGATCACTAACTTTGGTCAACGGGAATTTGGTCACGCCGTCGCTCTCCAGCCGGATGGCAAGATCATCGTGGCTGGGGAGAGCAACTTTGCTGGCAATTACGACTTTGCGCTGGCGCGCTACAATGGAGATGCCGTCTTTGCAGACGTACCCACCGATTATTGGGCTTGGAATTGGATCGAAAGCCTCTATGCCGCGGGCATTACAGGGGGCTGCGGGGTCAATCCATTACTGTATTGCCCTGAAGCCAGCGTCACGCGCGCCCAGATGGCGGTCTTTCTCGAACGAGGCATACACGGTTCTTCTTACACTCCACCTGTGGTGGGCGGCAGCACAGGCTTCGGCGACGTATCCCCTGGCTACTGGGCGGCCGCCTGGATCAAACAATTGGCAGCAGATGGGATTACCGGAGGGTGTGGGGTTGGCAATTACTGCCCTGAATTGGCGGTTACGCGGGCGCAGATGGCAGTGTTCCTTCTCAGGGCAAAACATGGAGCGTCCTATTCTCCACCTGTGGTGGGCGGCAGCACAGGCTTCGGCGATGTATCCCCTGGCTACTGGGCGGCCGCCTGGATCAAACAGCTATCTGCAGAGGGAATCACCGGTGGTTGCGGAACGGGTGCTTACTGCCCGGAGAGTCCGGTCACGCGGGCGCAAATGGCAGTGTTTTTGGTCAGGACGTTCAATTTGCCGTAAGGATAATTTCTTATGCAAGAGTTAACCTTTGCTTTGACAAAGCCCACCTCTGGTGAATGGTGTACAACACAGGATGGTCACTTTCCTTCAGAGAACATGTTAAATAAGGTGGAAATTGCTGATGGTGGAGACTGACTTGATGCTAATCCCAAGGAGAGGAAAATGAGAGCAACCTACTCATTTTTCAAGGCGAACCTCTACACAGCGCTAGTACTCGCCATCCTGTTCGTCATGATGAAACTGGTCAGTTGCACGCGGCCCCTAGCAAGATACCTGTGGTAATCACCTTCTTGAAGTTGTGCCTGCCCAGTATGGATGCCCATCCACTCTTTGACGAGCACATCACCTCCATTTTCTGTATAAACATCGATTCGTGATTTCATCGCCGCACGAACAGCATCACTGGCGGTGTGGAACGCAACACAAATCGCATCCCTGAGGATCTGAAAGATATAGCCATTGTGCGCTTCCATTGCAGATTGCAAAATAGCATGATGGCGTTCCCGCAACGATTCCCAAAAGGCCGGATGTTCCTGAGCGAGTTTCGTACTGCCTTCGATGTCGGTGAAGAGGAACGTAACCGTCCCTGAAGGAAGATCAGGCATCGCTATTTTCCAGCGCATATGCGATCGCCTGCTCCATCGTCATGGCGCGGCCCTGTTCAACTACCTCTTCAAACTCTTCCTCGTCCAGCGCGGCGCGGCAAGGCGCAAGATCATTTTCAAGTACGAGCTCATCTCCTTCCGTCCATGCGCCGATGGAGTCCAAAACCTTTTTTGTTGCCCAGTATAAGCATACTGCATAAGCAGGTTTCGCTGAGCGTTGCGCTGCCTCCGCGCACCTCCATAAGGTCTGGCCGATCTCATATTTGCTGTCAAGTTGTTGGGCAAGAAGCAAAGCTTCGTGCAACGCCACTACTCCACTTGCCAAGTTCCCTTGTTTCATTTGGAGGTCACCAATAAAGCGAAGCGCAACACCCTGAAAAAATCTATCACCGAGATCACGAAACAGTTTCAACACTTGCTTGTATAAGGTAAGTGAAGTTGCCCAATCCTGCTGGATATGCGATTGTGTACCGAGACACATCACGGCATGCGCAAAACCCCATTGATCATTCACCTCTTGAAAAAGCACTTTGCTTTCTTCTAAAGAAGAAGATGCTCCGGCAAAGTTGTTTTCAAAAATCATAACTAGCCCAAGAATAGCCAGCGCTTTCGCCGTATTGTGCTTGTCTGAGTGCGCGCGTGCAAGTGAGAGGGCCGACTCAACAAAAGGTCGCGCCTGATCTGCCCCAATTTGGAGCCAAGTATGATGCGCTAATTGGGTAAGTATCTCTGAGTGCAATTCTGGATACAGAGGTGTGCCTGGTAATGCCAGAACGCGTCCAAGCCACTGCCGTCCTTCGTTATGATCTCCGCGCACAAAAAAGAACCAATGGAGTTTTCGAGCCATTTGAAGAGCCGCTTCCGTTTGCCCCCTTTCAATCACCCACTGCAGCGCCGCACGGAAATTATCGCGCATCACATGGAGACGATGAAGCCATTCAATTTGATTCGGTCCACGCATTTCTTTATCGCCTTCTTCGGCGAGAGCGAGGAAATAAGCCAAATGCCAATTGTGTACTTCTGCTTCGCTGCCCATGCGTCTTAAGTGATCCAGTGCGAACTGTTGGATTGTTACCAGCATGTCGAAACGCGCCTCACCACGGGCATCGGATGTGCGCTGCAAGAGGCTTTTGTCCAGGAGGGAAGTCACAAGGCTAGACACAGACTTGGCTGTGAACATTCCCCAAAAAATTGATTCGGCAGCCTCCAGCGTAAAGCCACCTGAAAACACCGAAAGATAAACGAATAATTTTTGCTCTTCTGCCGAAAGCAGGTTGTAACTCCAGCCGATGGCATCATCCAATGTCTTTTGGCGGGCAGACGCAGCGCGGATCCCATCCGCAGACAGGGTGAATTGATCGTTCAGACGTTCCAACAAAGCCCTCGGTGACATCAGACGCATGCGCGCAGCAATTAGTTCGATAGCTAATGGCAAACCATCCAATTGCGCGCAGATAGAGGCAACAAGCTGAAGGTTATCAGTGTTCAGTGTGAAATCGGAACGAACAGCGCGGGCGCGTTCAGCAAACAGTGTCAAAGCGGAAAATTGCGATTCCACCTCCGCATCAGCAGAGAGTATTTCCTTTGGGACACTAAGAGACGGCACCGAATAAAGCCATTCTCCTGAAACACGTAAAGCTTCGCGGCTTGTAGTAAGAATTTTTAAACGAGGACAGATCGAAAGAAGATCTGATACCAGAGTTGCTACTTCCTCGATAAGATGTTCGGCGTTATCCAATATAAGAAGCATTTGTTTTCCCCCGATGCCTTCCTTGAGCCGTTCCAGAGGAGATTGACTCTTTATTTCTACAAAACCAAGTGTTTGAGTGATTGTTGGCACAATCAGACTTGGATCTTCGAGCGGAGCCAAAGCGACAAAGAAAACGGCATCAGGGAAATCTTGCAACACTGTACGCGCGGACTCGATACTGAGTCGCGTCTTGCCGATCCCTGGCGGACCGATCAAGGTGACCAGGCGAACGTCAGCATTCGATAGATATTCGCACATGACTATAACATGCTCTTCGCGCCCAATGAGCGATGTAAGGGAGGCGGGCAAATTTGAACGAAGGGTTGAGACACGCCAAGGCATATCCTCGGTGATTTCGCCGGGTGCGGATTTCCAATTGCCGCGCGCAAAGTTTAGAAACTCTGCCCGTTCGTTCGGAAGAATCTTCAACACCTGCGCCAGAAGATCAACCATTTGTGAGGAAGGACGACGTTCCTCCGCCTCAATCTTGCGCAACGCCGCGGTGAAGGGATAGCTCGTATCAGCGCGCAGCAAGCCAACTGGGATCATGATCATAACGCACAATTGGTCAGCAAGGCCATCAACCCTGATACTTATTACCCATTGCCTACTGGCAAACAGACAGATCTCGTCAATGCCGGGACCACCGACCCACAGGTTTTGCGAGACCTGGCAAAAGTGCGTCAGGCGACCGCGAAATACCACGATGTCAGTGTCGCCATTGCAGATGGCTATGTCCCCACAAACGCCTGCGATGCAATTCCTGGAGTTGGGGGCATGGGCTACCATTACTTCAATCCATCCCTGGGTATGGATTCTGAGGTAAATCTGACGACGCCAGAGATTCTTATGTATGCCTCCTCGGGTGAAGGGCTGAAGTTAGTTGGAGTTGAGTATTTTGTAGGTATTGGAGCGCCTGATTCCCAAGTTCCCAACCCAGCTCCGCCAGCACCCGTGCTGTTTGGATTGCCATTCGATGGTCCGATGCTAGGTCACATACCCGGGATGCCTTCACACTACGACCTGCATGTTTGGATCTGGCAACCGAATCCGGATGGGATGTTCGCGATGTGGAATCCGAATGTTAGCTGCCCATAACAATACTTGGGGAAATCTTAGGATCGTGGCCGGACATGTCCGGCCACGATCTGAATCCAATTGATCTTAAATCTGCCATCTTAATAGCCAAAATTATTTTGGTACAAGAGAATCAATGGAAATTTCTCTAAATCTGCGTTTATTCCAATTAGGAATGAATGCATTGAAAGCTGCCTGGTCGTTTGGAGAATTCGCCCTAGTTTAAAGCACCAATTCCTGTCATCCTTTTTGTAGCAGTTTTTGCGACCAATGAGGACAAACGATTTGCTACATTAATGACATGGAAACTAAATGAATTTCCAAAACGCACATGACCAAACCAGACTTGAAACAGGAGAAAAGAGGCATCATGAGTAAAAGCCAAGGTCAGGTTCCCAGCATGTCCATCAAGGGCCAAAACGTCGTTGGCACGATCAACGCCAGCGGATCCGCGCGCGTGAATGTGGGCCAGCAGATTATTCACCAGGTCACCCCTGAAATGGAAAGGCTTTTCAAACGTGCCCATAAACGCATCCGGGTCCGGCCGGAAGATCCGAAGGTTGACAAGGCAAAGCTCGAAAATCAAGTCAAAAAAATTGAGGCCGAAGCTGCCAAGGGCGAGGCAGCCGATCAATCCAGGCTGGAACGATGGATGAAAACACTGGCAAAAATGGCGCCAGACATTGTAGAGGTGATGGCCGCCTCCCTGGCTGGACCGGCGGCCGGTTTTGCCGTCGTTTTTAAGAAAATCGTCGAGCGCGCGAAGGCAGCCTCAGCCGAAGCGTAGAGAATTCAATGACCCGATCTACACCCAATCCTCAAAAAGATCCTGCGAATAAACCCGCCAGGCACAAACCCGGATCTGAATCGCGGAATCCGGTTGATTCCAGACAGACAATCAGGGGCAAGAATGTGGTTGGCAGTATTGATGCGCGAGACCAGGCCAAAGTCACCGTCAATCAGAATATTCATGAGTACACCCCTCTTTCAGAGGATGAGGAAAAGCGTCGGAAGCAAAAAAGCGAACTAAAGGATCTGGAAAATGCCATTCGACGGAAATTCATGGATTGGAGACGCCTGATCAGTACACCTTTGTCACCCAGTGGCAATCCGTATCTTTTTATGCAGCCATTTGGGTCTGCAGACAGCCCTCGCTTTTTTGGTCGCCATGAAATTACAAACGAGCTGCTGGATCAACTCAAAAATAACATGACTACCTTCCTCGACGGAACTGGAAAAACAAGCCTATTGCAGGCGAGAGTGATTCCCGCTCTTGTGGAGGAGGGGCATTTACCATTATTAATATCTGTCTCGAGTGAGCCTCTGGAAACGAGTATCAAAAAGCAGCTCCTGCCAAATATTGGAGACATGGAATTTCTCAACTCGATGTCGCTCACAGAATTTGTTCGAAGGGTCAGTGACCAGTTAAAAGAGAAATACCTCTTTTTACTGATCGATCAATTTGAAGATTTCTTTGACCAGCCCGAGGCATTCCGTAGTGCCTTCGCAGCCGAATGGAAATTATGCGTCTCCGGAAGCGCGCCGGATGTTCACTGGATCTTCAGTATCCCGGCGGGATCGACCTACCTGCTAAACATGTTCAAAGAGAAGCTGGCCATCAATCCGAACCTCATCACCCTCCAGCCTCTGGAACGAGAGGAAGCCAGCGAGGCAATGCTCAGCCAGGCCAGCCTGCGTGACATTGAGATCGACGAGCCGGTCGCAGATGCTATCCTGGATGAACTCGATTCCCTGAATAAATCCGTCATTGATCCGGGACAATTGCAACTGGTCTGCTACATGCTGGCCGGTGGAAATGAATTGCTTGTTAAACACTGGACCATGCAGCATTACGCTGACCAGGGCAGAGTGGAAGGGATCTTACGCGGTTATCTGGATCGTACGATCGGCAATCTGGACCCGCTCAGCCGCGAACCAGCCTGGCAAGTGTTGGCAACGCTGATTGATCCATCAGAAAAGGTCGTCAGTGAAACGGAACTGATTCAAAAGATGAAGCGCCTGGATGTGGACGAAAAGATCACACACAACGTCCTGAAATATCTTGAAGCAAGCCACCTCGTGGAATACACAACGGCTTACAAGCTGTCCAGCGATCGCCTGCGCCCGAGCATCCAGGAATGGCGTGACAAGCGGGCGGCCCTGGAAAAAGCGAAAGAAGAGGTGTGGAGGCAGGTGCGCACAATTGGCGGGTCGGCCTTACGCGGCCTGATCGGTGGAGGAATTGGTTTCATGCTGGCCTACTGGGTGCTGCCCTATGGAGAAAGAGTGCCCGTTACAAATATAGTCTTCTTCCTTGAATGGTATGGATTTCTCCTCGTTATGAGGGCATTGGTTGGAGCAGTTGCCGGGTTTCTCATGATCCTGGCAATTGACATGATCCTGGCTTCCATTAAAGGGAAAAGAAACAACCTTCGTTTGCCAGCAGGGATGCTTGCGGGTGCAGTTTCCTTTGCTCTGGCTCTCGTTTCTCATACTGAACAGCGCGATCTTAGCGCTGACCCTTTTTCTGCAATGGGAATTGCCGCCGTCGAAGGTGCAATCTGGGGACTGATGGCCGGCGCAGGCACCGTATGGATCCTGATCTCAGGTCAGCATACCTGGTTAAAGTTCCTCGGCGTGAGCGCTATCTGCGGATTGCTCCTTGCGATATCTGATTTCTTCTTGAAAGGGTTGGATGTGAGCGCACCGTCTTACACAGTCTTTATTTCAGGGATGGTGATGCCACTATTCCTGATCGGATCAGCCGTATGGGGTCGAGCCACAACACAAAAGGATGGATAAAATGAAAAGGATACCTATCGTTGCCGTATTAATTGCCTTGTTTGCCACACAACTGTTCTGCACAAAGCAATCACCTACTCCGCCTCCCACTCAATCGATTGGGCAGATTGAGAAGATTCAAGGTGGAGTTCAGGCCGGACCGGAGTCATATCTGATCAATGTAGACCCAAGACGGGATATGCAAAACCGGGATGCCGTTCATGTTTTCGATAAGGGAAAAGCAAACCTGGACTTTCATTATGGGCTCACATTCACGCTCTACAATGACACGGTCGCAGAAGGAACAAGCATTGGCACAGAAGGGACATCCCGCCAGGCTGTGTTAAAGCTAAGCCAGGGCGGCCTCAGGGGCCACAATCCGCAGGGGAGTAAGACCACTGTTGAATTGCCCAACGGTGTAAATATTCTGATCCTTGGGACTCAATATTTCATTACCTATGATGCAGTAACGGATAAGATATGGGTCTATAACTTCGATGGGACCGTGCAGTATCAGCTTCCCAATGGGAATTATCAGCCGCTGCCTGCCAGAGCTTTGTTGGAAATTACCAAGGGACAGGTCACTCATGTGCATGAGGGAATGTCATTCTCTATCGATGAATTCGATAGCTACGCAACAGCACTTAACTCACCGATTCAGGGCATCCAGGAATTACTAAAAATTATTCCTGTTACAAGCGGAGAAACCAGTACTTCAACTGCGACACAACTCCCCACTGACACACCAACCGCGACGCCAACATCCACTCTCACCCCGACTCAGACACCCTCTCCGACCCCAACGCCGATCCCTTGTCATTTGGCAAAGTTTGTTAAAGACGTAACAATCCCGGATGGAACCACGGTGGAGACCAACACTCAATTTACCAAGACCTGGCGTTTGAAAAATATGGGATCATGCACCTGGGATTCCAGCTACCGGATCGCTTTCGTGGATGGCACATCCATGTCTCAGGCAACGATACTCTCCTGGCCAGGAGGAGCGGTCTCTTATGGTGAAAGTGTAGATCTCAGTATAAGCCTGGTTGCGCCAATCTATCCGGGTAGCTATCAGGGAAACTACATGTTACTCGCGCCGGATGGAACGTATTTCGGTCTGGGCCTTGAGAACAAAGCGTTTTGGGTAAGAATTTCTGCGATTTCGACGCCAACTGTCACGCCAAACCCGGCCCCTCCCGCGCCTGGGATTGTCAGCCCGTCGAATGGCGAAATTTTTTGCGTAGGGTCCAGCGTCCTTCTGGATTGGAATGAGCCGTATGATGCGAGTGGCATTACTGCCTATAATTTAAAAATCTGGCGTTATGACGATAAGTCAGCGAATTGGGTGAAATGGCTGGATGAAATTGTGTCAGCCTCTACAACCGAATACACCACGCCTGCTTACGATTTAGGAAATTACGCATGGACAATCGCGGCCCAGGATAGTGAAGGAGCCTGGGGAACATGGTCAGACTTCAGTTATTACAAAATGGACTCTTGCCCAGTTTAGACACGTAGCATTTGGTTAGAGTCATTCACTCAAAGTAACACACTGTCCTCGCTCATCCCATTAATAGTGGCCGGACATGTCCGGCCACTATTAATGGGAGCTGCCTTTCAACCTGCCAGGCAGCCGGCCTAAAAGAATCGCCGAAAACTCTTCAAATCCACGTTTATTACAAATAGGCATCCTTACATGAATAGCCCATGATGGTCGCGCTTTTTGTAACCAACTCTCAGAAATGATTTGCTGTATGACGCATAGGGAATCAACCCGGATTTCCAAAATGATGAACACTGTAGAACCAGAATTGGAGAAGCCATGAAAAAGTTAACAGTACTGATCATTGCTCTGGTGTTCCTGGTCCCGCTGGCCCGGACAGCGTTCGCGGCACCTGCCAGGAATGTGACACCTCAAGTGACGACAAATATGACGCGCTTACCGATCAAGGGCACCATACAGTCGAACGAAACGTATGTGACAGTCTTCCCGACAATGTCCGTGACCGCAATCGGAGCTGGAGATGCCTCTCAGTTTGGCAAATTTACGGTTCGCTATCACACGGAAATTAGCCTTCTGGATCTGTCACTCATCGAATCTGCACAATTGATGAGTGCGAATGGAAACAGTCTCAATGCGGAAGCCGTGGGGCAGGCTTCTGAAAATAGGACGCCAAACATGCTGAATCTGGTCGAAATATACACGATCACGAGTGGCACCGGACCGTTTAGCGGCGCCAGAGGAACCATTACCTTAAATCGTTTGGTGAGCCTCACGACCGGCGCTACCGTCAGCACATTTGAAGGATATATCTTAATTCCTTAGAAATGTAGGTTCACCATAAAATAGAAGGGGAAATCTTATGATAGTGGTCGGACTAGCCGACCACTATTCTCATTAGAGCTGGCTTCGTATAAGAAGATTTTGATAAGCACATCTCTTTGAATATCGAATCTTCCCCAAATTTTCATACGGGTGGTAATATCTTATAACCTCGTATATGCTTCAGCTTCTGCATGAGGAGATTCGTCTCCTGGAATGGTACTAGAGTAGGGAAAGTTAGCGGAACAACTATCCAGCGAACGCGGTTAAATCTGTATAGATTCAAAGTATCATGGCGCAAATCTTCATTAGTTATTCACGCAAGGATATTGGCTTCGCCCGCAAGCTCGCCGGCGATCTCGAAAAAGCTGGCTACGAAGTCTGGTGGGACCTCACCGATCTGCGCGGCGGCGACGACTGGCCGCGCGTCATCCCGGCTGCGATTGAGTCAAGCCAGTATGTAATTGTGGTGCTCTCGCCCAATTCGGCCATCTCCGACTGGGTAGAGAAGGAATATACGCACGCGTTATCTTTGCATAAGAAGATCATCCCGATTATGCTGGCACCATCCAGCATGCCCTTCGCGCTGAACACAATCAATTATATTGATTTTACCGGTGAAAATTATGCTACTAGTCTAAATAGTCTGTTGACTACATTGGGATATGCTGGTGAGCCGGTGGTACCGGCAACGACCTTGCCAATGCTGCTTCGCAAGTATGCCTTTCCTATCATGATTGGCATTCTCCTTCTGCTTGTGTTTATCTCGAGTTTTCTTTTCACACCGTCCGTTCCTCCAACACCAACAACAACGTCCACCGTTATTTTGCCAAGCGCTACTGTTATTTTCTCAACGGACACAAACACACTCACGGTTCTTCCGACCGCTTCGCAGAGCGCGACGGTCACTCTATCGCCCACACTTACACTGACATCCACACAAAGCCCAACGTTGACGCCCTCTGCCACAAATGAACCGTTAAGCCGCCTGGGACTTTGTATCACATCTGATTTCGCAAATTCCATCAATGTGCGCTCAGGACCTGGTACGATTTACGCCCCCTTGGGGCAACCCCTCGTAGTAGGTACCTGTCTCTTTTTTAGCGCGCGTAACGAAGAAGCAACCTGGCTCCAGATCGCACCCAACCAGTCTGATACGTCGCTGCAACAATACGAAGGCGGTTGGATCTATCGCGAACTGCTTGGGCTGAAACCGACTAGTTCTGTTGATCTACCTATAGTGACATTAACGCCAACCCCTACACCCAGTGAGACCCCGAGTATCACGCCGACATTCACGCGCACCCCAACTGAGACTCCCACACTGACACCCACCGAAACACCTTCACCTGTTGAGACGGAAATTCCAACCGAGACGCCCACACCCTAATACTGCTTATAATCGTGCGGTCAGCCCAAAGTCTAAAGGGAGAAGCGAGTACATATGAGCGTCGTAAATGGATTTGCCGATCACCATCCGATTCAGTAATATCCCCTCATCGTGCGCACCAATCTTTTCCGCCACGCGCAGGCTGGCTTGATTCTCAACCGCAATAACGATCTCGACCCGGATCAATCCCAGGTTTTCGAATGCAAAGCGTGCAGCCAGTTTTGCCGCGCGTCCAGCAATGCCCTGTCCATGACAAGAGGTGCGAACCCAATAACCTAGATTGCAAAAATGGTAGATGGGGTGGATACTGCTCAGCGTGCATCCGCCGAGGATCTCATCCGCCCGCGTGATCGCAAATGCATAGAATGTATGCTCCTCCCAACGTGCCCGCGCAATGGTGATGTATTCACGAGCTGTCAAATCGGTATAGGTATCCGTTGCCCACGACATCCAGGGCCTAAGTTCTTTCAACGATTCTTTGACAGCACAATACAACCCAGTCGAATCGCCAAGCTGAAAAGGACGAAGAAGGAGTTCTTCATCGATCAACGGGATGGAAGTATACATCGTGATTCCTTACAGAGCACTGTGTAAACAAAAGCTTGTTTCCCTCTTACAATTGACGAGAAAAGTTTAGCAATTCTTGAAACAGGTGTAAATAAAAACACGGAGACGAATGCCTCCGTGAGTTGTATTTAAAGCTTTATGTAGATATATATTCCCTCAAACTATGTTCGACTGCATAGGCTGCCGCTTCCGCTCGATTATTCACACCCAGTTTCGAAAGAATGCTCGAAACATAATTTCGTACGGTGCCTTCGCCTAGGAACAACTGTTTGGCGATCTCTCGGTTGGTCTTGCCTTCAGAGACCAATAATAACACATGCTTTTCCTGCTGGCTCAAATGCTGGAACGCCGAAGCTTCTTCCTCTTTCACGGCGCGGCGCACTTCCTGGAACACGCGCTGCGTGACGGCCGGGTCGAGCAGGGCTTCGCCGCGCGAGACGGCTTCGAGCGCCTTGACCAGATCATCACTGCCGATCTGCTTCAGGATGTATCCCGAGGCACCGGCCCGGATCGCGGAGAACAGCATCTCGTCCTCTGCATACGAGGTAAGCATGATCACTTTGACGTTCGGATGTTTGGTAACGATCTGCTCACAGGCCTCAATCCCAGAGGTGCCCGGTAGACGAATATCCATCACCACTACATCGGGCTTGAGGTTATCCGTTTTTTCGATGGCTTCGCGCGCCGAACTGGCTTCCGCGATCACGTCAAATTGGGGATGACGTTCCAATAGAGATTTCAATCCCAGCCGTACGACCTCATGATCGTCTACCAGGATAATGCGTTGTTTGGCGGGTTGCTTTGGCATAGTGCCGATTTTACACCAATAATTGTCAAAATATGATAAATAGGTATGAATTTGCAGATGACTATCCGCAACACGTCAGCCTTTAGTTGTTTCCATTTTGTGTCTTCTTCTATCTTTAAATAGCGAAGGCGGGGCGTTTTACGCCCCGCCTTCATAAATATGCAGCTTATTTGGCTTTGACAGTAATCGTCTTGGGTTTGACTTCTTCCGCCTTCGGCAGTTTGATCGTCAAAATCCCATTCTCGAAAGCGGCATCTGCCCGATCAGAGACTACGTCAGTCGGAAGGCTGATGGAGCGTTCAAAGGAGCCCCAGCGATACTCACGGATATGCCAGGATTTTTCCTTCTGCTCCTCTTCGGATTTCCGTTCGCCTCGGATGGTGAGCAGATCGCCCGTGACGTTGATCTGCACTTCGTCAGCATTGAAGCCTGGAAGCGCGGCCTTTACTACAATCTCATCGTCGGTCTGGTACATGTCTACAGCAGGCGTAGACCAGCCACCGTCTCTGACGGAGAGCGGGCGTGTGAATGCATCGTCAAAAAGACGATCCATGGCCTCACGCAGGGTCATCATCTCACGGACAGGTTCCCAACGGGTTAAGTTAGACATAACAACCTCCTTGCAGTTGAATGTTGATATTTACGTCCTTAATATAAAAGGCCTGTGTTAAAAAAACGCAAGCCCTTTATAAAAGATTCATCAGAAATTTCGAGCCACCTGAATGATCGCGCTGTCGCAGTAATGACAGCGGCTGCAAGTTTTACAAACACTTTTCCTTTCGCTGCTGAAGATGCCACAAAAGGATGAAGCGTTTTCTGGCCAAAAGAATTATTGATAAGGAAATTTGATCTTCTCCCTGGGCTGCCCCACATTGGATTTCTACATTTTAAATAATAATGAGCCACACTAGAAACAGATGGGCTCGTCCTGAAAACTCGATAAGAAATGGGGATGACTATACCTCATTCCATGTAATAATTTTCTATTCCTTCTTCCGCTTGTAATCCACGAAGCGATACCCAACGCCGCGCTCCGTAAGAATATATTTCGGATTGGAGGGATCCTTCTCCAATTTCTGGCGCAGATAATTAATATAGAGGCGCACATAATGCGGCTCATCCCGATATTCGTACCCCCATACTTTTACAAGCAACTGATCATGCGTTACCACCCAACCCGCATTTTGCACAAGATGATAGAGCAGCCGGTATTCAGTAGGGCGCAGCTTAACAAGTTTCCCTTCCAACCAGATCTCGCGGCGGTCGAAATCGATCTTGAGACGGTCATCCACTTCGATGATATCGTGCATCGAGCCGCTCGCGCCCTCGGTTCGACGAATGACGGCTTTCACACGGCTGACCAGTTCACGCGGGCTGAACGGCTTGGTGATGTAATCATCCGCGCCAAGTTCGAGGCCGCGCACCCGGTCATCCTCTTCACCTTTGGCGGTGAGCATGATGACCGGTACATTGCTGCCCTCCCGAATGGTCTCAAGCACTTCGAACCCATCCATGTCGGGCATCATCACATCCAGCAGGATCAAATCGGGGGTCACGTCGCGCAATTTTTGGATGGCTTGCTTGCCATTGAAAGCTTCAGAGACCTGAAAGCCATCGTGCTCCAAATTCATGCGAATAAAGCGCACCATACGCTCTTCATCGTCCACCACGAGAATACGTCGGCGGTCGAACTCTTCAGGCATGGTTTATTCCCTCACAAAACCAATCAGGTGTTCTTCGTCTTCACTTTCCAGAACTTCGATCAACGTAATCCTATCCACCGGCCACATCACTTTGACCACGTTATGTTCAAGGTAATGAATATCCTTGCCATCCCGCAAACGCGGGTTTGAGACTGTGATCAAATTATCCGATGGTTTCGGCAGTTCCTCAACCTCACCCAGAATCGATGGTTCCCCAGAGATATGCAAAATAACAGAGTACGCCATCTCTCTACCTTTCTAACAGAAATTTATCAAATGTTGCGAAGCAGCACCTGGATCTTGAGCTTGCCCAACGCAACAATATCGCCGTGACTCAGAGATTCTTCCACATGAGGATTGATCCGGCGTCCATTGATATAGGTACCATTGGACGAACCAAGGTCCATCACCAGCACACGACTGGAATCCCGCTTGACCACCGCGTGGAGACGGGAAACGCCTGAGGCGTAGGCTTGATAGGGAGTCAGGTCGATGTCAGGCATGATGGGCTGACCTTCGCTGAGGCGTCCCAATGTAAATTCGTTTCTTGAGGCAAGCGGAAGGATCTTGCCGCTATCCATAAGATGCAAGGAGATCCAGCTATTCGTGGGAGCAGAGGAAGGTTCAGGGCGCGGGGATTTCTTGCTCAGTTCCTGAGCGATCTGTTCATCTGTAATAGCCTGGGTAATCAGGGTGTCCACCCCGTCCAGTTGTGCACCACATTCCGCACAAAACATGGCTCCAGTCACATTTTTGTACTGGCAATTCGGACAAATAATCATGAGATCGTCTCCTTCTTAGTCGGCGCATTAATTAAAGAACGTGTGCCATATTTGATCTTCTTACTTCCTTCAATTGTAAGGGAGTTTTGCTTCTGTAAATGATCCACTTCCAAGAGAATTGTCTGCGCCAGGCTGCGTTCACCCTGTGTCAACAAATTCGATGCAAGTACTTGAAGATGGCGGGTTGCAGTTGCAATGTTTCCTTTTTCTATTTCCTTGCGAGCTCGTTCCTGCATCCGATACAACATCAGTCGCGAGAGGGCCTGAATAATCCTTGGGGGAGGGGGTTCAGTCTCTGGCGAGTCTGTGACGGGCCGTTTGAGAAGCATCCGAAGCGAAGGAACTGGCATCAACTGGGACGCAATCGAAACTTTGAGGGAGCCGTCCAGTATTATAAGTGATTCTGATTTTACCGCTTTTGGATGAATAATGTATTCGAAAATGATCTGAGTGGAAGCATCTTGCAATATTGAACCCAGGTGAAGAGCATTCTTATCAAGTGCAATTGGGGATGGGTCAGGCTGGAGGCGGAACGCATAGCTCAACTCAACGTCTTCAACCAATTTAGTATCCAGGATCACATCCTCGGCGTAGGTCTGTGCCAGGGCGTTGAATTTTTCCAGTAATAGTCTTTTGATATCCTGGGGCTGGGCAATGTAGGCACTACTTCCCCCGGTTCGCGTGGAAAGGACATCCAGAAAAATATCGTTCCACTCCTGGCCAATCCCCATTCCGCTGACCCCAATCCCGTGTTCGGCAAGCTTGGATGCTAAAGCCAGGCACTGCTGCTCATCTCCATAAGTATGACCATCAGTAAGCAGGATAATGTGATTAATGCGTTTACTATCGAGGCTGCGCATGACTTCTTTTACGCCCGCTTCGAGACCCTGATAGATCTCGGTTGCACCCGAGGGGCGCATCATCTGGATCTTCGCTTCCAAACGCGTCTTTTCCTCATGATAAGAGGCGGGAATAATCACTTCGGCACGGTCACTGAACGCTACTACACTCAAAATATCCTGCATTCGGAGATTGCGCAACACCTGGATGGCGGTTGCCTTGACAATATCCATTTTTTCGCCCTGCATGGATGTTGAACGATCCAATACTAGGCAAACATTCAGTGGTGGAGAAGGGGCCTCACGGGCCTCCGCAGGTGCTTCCAGTTCCAAAATGAAATAGAGCATTTGCGGTTCATCCAAGTGAACCAAATTGGGACGGCTAAAAAAAATCCTATGCGTATAAGGCAGGGAACGTTTTTCTTCAGGGGGTAATGTGGCGTCGTATTGCGATCGCCGCTTGGGGTTCGAAAGCACTTCATAAGCCTGCTGAACGCCCAGAAACAATTCGGTCTCCCCGGCGGCGGTATTTTTGTCAGGATGTAATTTTTGCGCAGCTTCGAAATAAGCGCGCTTTATCTCTTCCTGTGAGGCATTCCGCGCTACACCGAGAAGAGCATAATAATCCTGCTTGGGCAACATAACTATCCGATCAGTTGAACCATAATAACGCTAATGTTGTCCGGTCCACCGGCGCTGTTGGCTGCATTGACGAGGTTTTGACACGCGCGCTGAAGGTTAGGCGCTTCGTTAATGGAACGGACAAGGTCCTGCTCTGTTAAGACTCCCCATAGACCATCGCTGCAAATCATTAAATAACCAGGCTGGGGAAAACCAAGCGTGAAAATATCCGGATCAAGAATTTCACCCTGACCCAGGGCGCGGTACAAGACATTGCGATGAGGGTAATTCACAGCCTCGTCGGGGGTGATATGCCCGAGTTCTTCAAGACGCTTTACCAGGGAATGATCGCGCGTGATGGGCTCGACCCGTCCATCCGGATAGATAAAGTAGGCGCGACTATCTCCAACATGAGCAACCGTGATTTGCTGACCTACGACCAGCGCAGCAGTTAATGTGGTCCCACTGCCCGGTGCCTCGCGTTGAATGGCACGCTGTGCTTCGCTCACCGCTGCCTGCATGATTTCCTGAAACGATTCATCCATCGTATCCGATTTGATATGAAAGAGATACGGATGAAACTTGCGCAAAATATATCCAGCCACCGTGCGGATCGCGGCATTGCTGGCAACTTCTCCAAATTGGTGCCCGCCCATCCCATCTGCAACAATGTAAAGACCAAAGGGTAGATTCCCTGAATTTCCCGCCATGGTCGCGGTCATAGCCAGTAAACTATCTTCGTTTAGTTCACGCTGCTTGCCTACAGATTGTCCGCAACTGGCGATCAGTTGCTGAAGATCGAAGCGTGGATTCTGATTGCTGACAATGGCTTGTATCTGTTGTTCAGATAGTGGCGCAGTATTCGCAACATCCTGCGCGGGGGTCGTTGTTGTTTGTTTGTTGCCAGTTAACCAGCGAAAGAATTTTTCCACAAGAACTCCTTTTCAGGCAAGCAATGCATAAATTTGATGATCAGTGGAACCAACATACACAATATCATCATAGACCAAAGGCGTGCCTGTAATTGCTCCCCCTGTACCAAACTTCCAGCGTAAGCGACCCGTACGGTATTCCAGACAATAAAGATTACCATCTACTGATCCGCAGTAAAGTGAGTCTTTGTATACCACCGGCGAACTATTGACCTGATGTTCCGTTCGGAAACGCCAGACTTCCTTCGCGCTTCTTGTTTCGACAGCATAGATAAATCCATCTGAGGCGCCTACAAAGATCAGATCATCCAGGATGCAGGGTGTACTAATGGAGGCTTTGCCCAAACGAAACCGCCAGAGTACCCAGCCGTTGCGTGGATCGAGTGCGTAGAGCGTGCTATCCATGGATGCAAAATAAAGAGCCTGCTCTGTGCCCACCGTGGAGGCCGTGATCGAGCGTTTGGCATGGAAACGCCATTTCAGGTCGCCGCGAAAATCCACCGCATAGTAATCCCCGCTTTCACAACCGGTATACACCAGATCACGCGCCACGAATGGCGTCGAGCGGACGTAATCTGCTGTCTCAAATCTCCAGGCCATGCGCCCGGTATTCAGGTTGACCGCATGGATGTAATTATCATCAGAACCGAAAAAGACATGGCCCTCGGCGATACGCGGGGAGGAACGGATTGGGCCATTGGTGTAATAGGTCCAAATCACTTTGCCAGTACGGGCGCTGATCACATGCAAGCGTTTATCCTCAGAGCCAAAATAAACATTGCCATCAAATATGGCAGGGCGTGTCACAACGCCACCATCGGTTGGATATTTCCATTGGAATTTTCCATCGGCTGCATTCAACCCGTAAAGATTATTGTCATAGGAACCGATGTAAAGCAGGCCCTGAAAGATCACTGGCGTCCCGCGTATTTCATCCTCGCATTTGAACGACCACAACGGTTTGATACTGCTTGCATTCATGGGGCCAGTAAGCGGAGCAGAATGAATCAACGCACCCGTTTTGCGGGCAACCGTTGTAAGAGCCTGTTTCATATCTGCCGCGCTACGAAAACGACTCTCCGGGTTATATTCCAACGCCATGTTGACAACAGCTTCCATTTCGTTGGAAACATTCGCGTTGATGCGCCGCATCGGGCGCTCGGAGAATGAGAACGGCGGCTCGAGGCGCGGGTCACGACGTGTCAGCGCATGATGGAGAGTGGCTCCCAGAGCGTAGATATCAGCGGAAGGGGTGGCTTCGCCACGATACTGTTCGGGAGGCGAATAGCCCTCGGTGCCGATCATCGTTCCCTTAATCCCGGACTGGAACGTTTTGGCGATCCCAAAATCCACCAGGATAATATCCCCGGTTTGATTGATCATCACATTGGAAGGCTTCATATCCCGGAAGATAATGGGATCGGGTTTATGTTTATGCAAGTACTCAAGCACATCACATAATTCGACGGCCCAGGTCAGCACCTGATTTTCAGGCAGGAAACCGTTGGTCTCGTTGATGATCGCTTCCATATCCTTGCCATGAATAAATTCAAGCACCAGATAGGAACGGCTTTCCATTGTGAAATAATCGTAAATACGGGGAATGGACGGATGATGAAGCGTGGCAAGCATATTTGCTTCCCGCTCAAAATTCTGGACGATCGTCTCACGCACAAGAGGATCGGGTGCAGTATTAATCATTTCCTTGACTGCTACTAATTTAGTCACATTTGGGAAATGCATATCACGGGCGCGGTAAACTGAGCCCATTCCACCAACGCCGATCACTTCCTGAATCAAATAACGTTTGGCAAGCGTGACACCCGCCTGAAGCTGGCGCGGAGGCGGAGAGCCTTGATCACCCTGGTCATCTGATAATTCAGGAAATATCCTTGTTTCCAGTTGTACGTCTCCTAATTTGATAGATTATAGTTTGCTGTGCGTGCTTTGACAACCACTTGTGAGGTGGTAACATTTCAGTTTCGTACATCAATTTAACATTTCTTCGTAAAATCCCTTGCAGGGAACATCTTTCTAAGGCACAATACGCCCATTGTGAAAATTCTTGCAGTCAGTGATGAAGTTGTCGAACGTCTTTATAGCCTTTGCTCAAGCGGTCACTTTAGCGAGATCGAACTCATCCTGGGATGCGGAGACCTGCCTTATCCGTACCTTGAAAATCTGTTGACCCTTTTGAATATCCCATTATTTTATGTACCTGGCAATCATGACCCGATTTATAACCCGGATAGCAGCCTTGCGCACGTGGAAGGTGGTTCCAATCTGGATCTAAAACTGGTCCGTTTTAAGAAATTTTTAATCGGCGGTTTTGGCGGCTCCATCCGCTACCGGCCCAATGGAACAAACCAATATTCACAAACGGAAGCCTACCTGAGAGCATTCCGTCTGCTGCCTCGTTTATTATTAAATAAGCTGAATTACGGCCGTTCCCTCGATATCCTGATTACGCACTCGCCCCCTTTTGGCACCCACGATGAAGAGACCCTGGCTCATCAGGGGTTAAAGGCCATCAACTGGCTCATCCGCGTTGCTCAGCCGCGCTATCATTTTCACGGTCATACGCATTTCCAGCGCCGTAACTTATCACCTTCCGAAAGCATTCACGACCTGACGAAGATCGTCAATGTTTTTCCATACAAGATTATCGAAGTCAGCCATTGAAAATGGCGCCTGACCACAATATCCATTTGGGGTTTACCAGAAATTGCGTGCCCAACCATTATTTTAGACGTGAAGAAAGAAGCAATATATTTAAAGAATAAGTTATGTTAGATCAATTTTCAGAACAAGCCCGCTCAGATTTTCAACGGGCGCGCTTCAAAGCTTTTATGAATCGAGCGTGGGCAACTCTCTCTGGTCAGCCCACTACCCTGCTCTCCTATGATGAGATCAAGGAAAAATTGCATATCGGTGGCCCCATTTATCGGGGCATGCAGACCGTTCGCGTAGAGCAGATCACCGGAAGCCTGAACCGTTATCACGAATTTGACCGCGTCTTCCTGCCAGCCAGCGACAAACTCGCCGAACGCTGGCAAAGCGTCAATCGGGCCTTCTATCAGGAGATCAGCCTGCCGCCGGTTGTGTTGTATAAAGTCGGTGAAGTCTACTTTGTTGTGGACGGGCATCACCGCGTCTCGGTCGCGCGCGAGCAGGGACAGATCTTCATCGAAGCGGAAGTGCGCGAATGCGCCACGCGCGTCAATCTCACCCCCAATCTCAGACTCGAAGATCTGGAAATTCTCGGGAACAAAGTCAATTTCCTTGAACGCACTTCCCTTGATTCGCTCAGGCCGAATGCAAATATTAAAGTGACCATTCCAGATGGCTTTGACCGTATGCTGGAACATATTGCTGTGCATCGTTATTTCATGGGCCTGGACTGGAAACGGGATATTTCTGAAGAAGAAGCGATCACTCACTGGTATGACAATGTTTATATGCCGGTTGTCAATGTGATCCGCGATACTGACATCTTAAAAGATTTCCCTGGGAAGACGGAAGGTGATTTATATTTGTGGGTACTCGACCATCAACGTTATCTTGTGGAGGAAGGTGAAACCCTTCAGCCCCCTGAGGTTGCCGCCCGCACGTTTGTGGATGAAGGAGTCAAAAAGCCAGTTCGCAAGCCGCGTTCTGATAGAGGCAAGAAGAGGAAGAAGCAGTAACAAAACCATGACATTGCGAGGGCATAGCCCGAAGCAATCTCATATTGAGTTGAAAAATTTATCTCTGATGTATCATTGCTTTGCAGGAGATTTCTTGCCAGAGGCACGCTGTGCAGTCGTCGAGAAAAATGCTCTCCTCGCAATGACAAAATAAGGAGAACCTATGACATCCCAACACCCCCTCGCCGGAGTTTATGCTGCGGCAGTAACTCCTCTGCGCCAACAGCCCAATCCAACCCTGGACCTTGAGTCTGTTCCCCTTTTGATGCAATTTCTCGCTGCACGCGGTTGTCACGGAATCGTGCTGTTTGGCACGACCGGAGAAGGTCCTTCCTTCTCACCCACTGAACGCGAAATGCTGATGCGCGCTGCCTGTGAGGCCCGTGAGTCCATGCCGGGGTTTCGCTTGATCGCCGGTACAGGCACGCCAAGTCTTTCAGAAACAATTGACTTGACAAAGTTGGCCTTCGACCTTGGTTATGATGGCGTGTTAGTCGTCCCACCCTATTACTTCCGCAAAGCGACTGATAACGGACTATTCAACTGGTTCAGTGAAGTCATACGAAAATCAGTTCCATCCAATGGCCATCTGCTTGGGTATCATTTTCCGAATGTGGCGGGAATTGGCTTTTCTATAGAATTACTAGAGCGCCTGAAAGATACATTCCCTTCACAATTTGCAGGCATCAAGGACTCCTCTCATGATGCAGATCTGGCGCGCAATCTCGGAGCGAAGTTTGGCGCAGATTTGGTTGTCCTTACGGGCACAGATTCCTATTTGCAACTTGCCATGCAAAATCAAGCTGCGGGCTGCATCACCGCGCCTGCAAATATCCTTTCGACTGACTTGCGTGAGGCCTGGGATTTAATCAATGATGGAAAAGATCCATCCGAACCGCTCGCGCGAGTAAAAAGACAACGCGACATCCTCGATAAATATCCACCCTTCCCACCGACGTTGAAAGCCCTGCTTCATCGCCTGCATGGATTCCCGCGCTGGTCTGTCAGGGCGCCTTTGGAATCCATTTCACAAGAATTGGAAGAGTCGGTTGTGCAGGAATTTGAAGGGTTGAAAGTATAAAAACAATACCTTAAAGAAAATAAACAACCCGGATCAGGCACCCACAGATTAATTGATCACCCCATTCAAATCATTTTTTTGACGATTCCACATCTCATCAGTGATCATCCCGGCGACCTTTTTGCTGAGATAGCGCTTGCCGTCATGCAACGCCCGGATGGCGGCCACCAATTCAGCGCCAGCCGAGTCCTTTAGTAAATACCCAACCGCGCCGGCTTCCAAAGCGCGCTGAATGTATTCAGTCGTATGATGCATGGACAGGATGGCAACCTTTGTGTTTTCGCAGACTTTGCAGATATGTTTCGTGGCTTCGATGCCACTCATGATCGGCATGGAAATATCCATCACAATCACATCCGGGCAATGCAGGGTAGCCTGTTCCACCGCCTCCTGTCCATTGGCTGCCATGGAAATGATCTGAATATCTCCCGCCGCTTCGAGCAGAAAACGCAAGCCATCCCGCAAGACTGCGTGATCGTCTGCCAGTATTACTGTGATCATTCGAGCATCTCCTTTTGAACTTCATTTTGGTTACCCTTTCCAGTTGGGATGCTCATCTCCACCTTGGTGCCTTTGCCGGGCACAGAACCTACTTTTAAGTTCCCACCGAAGGCTTCTGCGCGCTCGCGCATGATGGTCAAGCCGTGACTACCCGGACGGTTTGCTTCCTGCCACGAAACAATCCCACTGCCATTATCCTGAACCGTCATGCAGGTGGAATCGCCCTCCTGCCACAGGGAAAGAGTCGCCTGGCCAGCATTTGCATGACGAGCAATATTCATCAACGCCTCCTGCGCGATCCGCAGGAACGTCATTTCGATGCTGGGGCCCAGTCGCGGGAGCGGTTGAGCTGGTCTTTCCATTACAACCTTGATCCCATATCGAGGCATATACTCGGCCACATAGGATTGTAAGGCCGCTTCCAGGCCATAATCGTCGAGCACAGCCGGGCGCAGGTTCGACATTACATCGCGTACCAACGTGATCGTTTCTCCCACGAGGTGCATCGAATCACCCAACCGCGGCCCAACCCGCTCCAGGGAATCAGGCAAAAGTTGGTCCCTCATAATAATGAGATTGATATTCAGCGCAGATAGACTTTGTCCGACGCGGTCGTGCAACTCGCGGGCAATAGCGCGCCGTTCTTCCTCCTGTACTTCCACCAGGCGTTGAGAGAGGATTTGCAATCTTCCACGGCTTTCCTGTAAGGCAGTATTTGCTTCCTGTAATTCAGCAGTGCGCATGACCACACGAGTCTCCAGTTGAAGATTGAGCGATTGGAGAGCATCCTCCGCCTGCTTGCGCTCGGTGATGTCATAAAGGCAATTGATGGCTTCAACAATTTCGCCGCGTGCATTCCTTATCGGCAGGGGATGAGCAATAACGATCCTTCGGACACCATCCGGTCGCTCGACAACGATTTCCAGTTCCTGTGTTTCGAGTGTTTCGCCTCTTAACATTCGCGCCATTGGGCATTTTTCATGAGGCATAAACCTGCTATCCGGATAATAAATCTTAAATGAGCCGCAGAACTTTTCATTCGGATCGTTCTTGACCGGTTCGCGTCCCCACAATTCCACGGCGCTATGGTTATATTCCTGGATCAAACCATTGGCGTCACAGCTATAAACAGCCACGGGGACCAGGTCGAACAGGTTGCGGTAACGCGCCTCGGAGGCACGCACGGCAGCTTCCATCCGCTTTTGATCGGATAGATCGTAAAAATAACAAACCACACCGAATGTTCCATCGGATAGAGTGATGCGGTGAATCTGCCAATCGTAAGATTGGATTTCTTCAATGTTTGCCCGCTCTTCGATAACGGTTGGTGAAATAAAAGACTCACCGGTAAGGAGTGTATGGCGAAAGTGCTCGATGACTTCAGTGGCAAACGGTTCCTGCCAGATGATGTGGATAATCTCTGCGAAATCGCGTCCGATGAGGGGATGGATGCCGCTGAACACCGCTTCCGACCCTTTGTTAATGGCCCGCAGACGAAATTCGGAATCAATAAAATATACGCCGAACGGCGCAGCATCAACCAGCGTAGAAAACATCTTTTCATTGCGGCTCAAGGCTTCCTCTGCCTTCCTTCGCTCAGTAATATCGAAGGCTGTCCCACCAATCAATGCGATGTCACCATCCGGCCCTGGAATGGGAAACTTATTGACCAGTGAATAATGGAGAACGCCATCATCGTACTCCAACGTCTCAACGACTTGTACACCGTTCTCATCCAGCAAGGCCAGGTCATCATTCCTTTTGAATTGAGCTGCGACATCAGGCGGAAAGATATCCTCATCGGTCGTGCCGTAAAGTTTCTCTAGTGGAGTTCTGAATGCTGCTTCAGCAGAAGCATTGGCATATACATAATGCCCCTGCTTGTCTTTGATCCACGCAAGTCCGGGCAGATGCTGCATGAACTGTGAAAAACGTTCCTCACTTTGACGTAACGCCTCTTCCATCTGCTTGCGCTCGGTGATATCCAGGGTGACAATAATTACCTGTCCAATAGACTCAAGCAGAGGGGCTTGTTGCGTCCAATAGACACGCCCATTGTGTTCTGTCTCGTAACTGATTGTTTCCCCTGCGAAATTTCGTTGCAAGCGTTCTATCATCCTGGAACGTTGCTCATCGCGGAACACCTCTGAAACCACATGACCTTCCAGCATCTCACGCGAGAGTCCAAACGCTTCAGTCACTGTTCCATCCGCAACCAGGTAGCGCATATCTTTGTCGACTACATAAACCCCACCACCGGGAATACTGCGGGCAATCGTCCGATAAAGTGCCTCACTTGCTCGTAAAGCCGTATTGATTCGCAATTTTTCGACCGCGATCCAGGTTCGCTCGGCAATCGTTTCGAGCAGGGAAACATCCTCCTCGTTCCACTGACGCGGCATATTATCGCTCAACCACAACGACGCGACCCACTGGTTCGCGCGCATCAACGGAACGGTCACATACGCGCGTTCACCATTTGGCACATAAGATCTTTCATAATCAGGGGCAGTCCGCGGATCTACTTTTGAATCGTGGTTGACAACTGTTTTTCCAGCTGCCATCTCGGCCGAGGTAATGCTGCTGTAATCGGAAATTTTGTGAACGCCTGCCACTGATTCCACGCCTCGGCAATAATCACGATGAACGATTTCAATATCCTTTTCGATATCGATTTCATTGAACAAACAACGCCTGGCTTGAAAGTGATCGCCCACCGCCTCGGAAACAGCAAATAGCAACTGGCCCGGGTCCTCCAATCTTCGTACCAGCTCGCTGATTTCTGATATTAAAACAAGTCGTTTTTCTGTCTGTTTGCGTGTCGTATTATCGTTGAACACAACGACCAGGCCGTCAATCTTCCCGTTATCCCATATAGGGGAGGAACTGTAAATCACATCAAAGAATGTGCCGTCTTTGCGAATAAAAACATCTTCGTGGTGCACCAGTTTCTGTCCGTGGTGTAACACCTGAAAACCGGCACAATCTTCGGCTGGAAATGGCGTTCCATTTGGATGCTTGTAATGGGTTACATCATGCATTCTGCGCCCGCGGATTTCTTCAAATGTCCAGCCAAACATTTTTTCAGCCGCCGGATTCATGGAGGTAACGTTCCCAAAGCTGTCCACCGTATAAAGACCTTCACCCATATTGCCCATGACAGCTTCATCGAACGAAGCGATTTGACGCAATTGATGCTCAGCATATTTTCGCTCGGTAATATCCACAAACATTCCGAGCGCGCCGATCACCTTGCCGGTCCCATTACGCACCGGACTGCTGGAGGCCAGAACCAAGACTTCGCCACCATCCTTGCGACGAAAACGAAAATCAAAGTGCTCATAATTTCCCTGATAGTTGCTTGTGATATGCTCCTGCGCATTCGGCATATCTTCCGCAAAGCAAAACTCAGGCACTTTGCGTCCGATAACTTCATCTACTGAATAACCAAGAATATGCGCCATTGGCTCATTCAAATAGACTGTCTCAGCATTCAGATTAACATACCAGATGCCTTCATTCGAGGTGTCCACAATCGTACGATAGCGTTCTTCCGATTCGCGTAATTGCACTTCGGCACGTTTGCGGTCAACGCCGAAGGCAAGTTGACGCGCGATCGTCAGGCTGAGTTCGGTCTCCTCTTCGTTGAAAACATGTGGTGCGTTGTAATACGTCATAAACTTGCCAATGAGTTTTCCATTGGAAACCAGCGGGATAAATGCTAGGGCGCCAATCCCTTCGCGGTTAATGACCGCTCTAAGTGAATCACTCAAGTCAGCCGTGTTGATATCGTTCATACAAATCGGTTCTGGATTTTTTTGGTCATATTTCCACGGCGAGTGACCGTCGGTGGCTTTGCGATAATCATTAGACAGGCCGCGCCAGGCGACGAAGTGCATCATATCTGTTTCATCGAAGAGCAGGATCGAAGCTCGGTCACATTGCAGGGCACTTAGAATTGCATCCAAAGCTGCATTGAATATATCTTCCGGTGAATTCGTGCGATGCAGTTGATCGGTCAATTGATATAATGCCTCTTGCTGTCGCGCGATTCGCTTGCGTTCAGTTATATTCTGCGCCACTCCAAAGATTCGCTCTGCAGTTCCATCATCGTTGTAAACGATCTTTGCGTTCGCTTCCAACCAAACGGTCTGACCATTTTCAGGATTGATCATGCGAAATTGCAGAGAGTGCAGATCACTCTGACTTTGGATAGCTCTGGCAAGCGCATCCCAAAAAGCCCGGACATCTTCTGCAGGACTCAATCTTTCCACTGTCTCTACATTATTTTTTGGCAATAGACCTGCTGAAAAACCGAGAACCTGCTCGAGGTTATCCGCAAATGTATATATTCGATTCTGAAGATCCAATTCCCACATAAACATACGGGCGGCTTCTGTTGCAAGACGCAGCCGTTCTGAAGAATCACGCAAAACTCTTTCCACTTGTTTACGATCTGAAATATCCAGCACTACGCCAATCGTGTAGAGAGCCGTTCCAGCTGAATCACTGACCAATGAACGCGTCAACTCAACCCAGATGCTCCCACCATTCTTACGGACGTACCGTTTCTCAAGTCTGTAAAATGGAATTTTGCCTTCAACGAGTTGCTGATGCAGTTTGATATCAATTGGATAATCGTCTTCGTGTGTAATATCTTTAAGGCTTTTCCCGATCAGTTCTTCTTTCTCATAACCCAAAAGGTGGCAAAACTCTTCATTAACGTTGGTGTGCCTGCCGTCGGGCGAACATTCCACAATCCCGATCGGCGCGTGCTCATAGCTTGCCGGTGGATTTTTTCCATTGATGCCTGAAGAGGATTTTGATGCAGAATTACGGGTTCTCTTCGCCGCTTTGGGTTTATCAGAAGCAGGCTCCATTTTGGTCTGGCGCTGTGTTTTCATACCTATACCTTCTACTTATAAGTTGACAAAACGATGCAAAAACTCTCCCCGCTTGCATTATAGATCGCTTCAAGCATAATTATAATGTTGTCCTTACCATTTGGCGATTCGTCATTGGTACTGCCGCGTCCAGTGTCAAGCCACGATAGAACCTGGCGGCATGCCGATGCTCCCCTGATTTGATTGTACAACAAAACTGATGCTTTTCCCTTGCTCTTTCATACTACTCAAATGAGTACCGTGACTTGTGTACAATTTAGTACAATATCCCTATGAAATCATGGCGACTCCTCATTACCCCTCCGGCGCGCGGCGCGTGGAACATGGCCGTAGACGAATCGATTCTCGAATGTATTGGACGCGGAGAGTCGCGCCCGACCTTGAGGCTGTATGCGTGGACCCCTGCCTGTCTCTCCCTTGGGCATGCCCAGCCCTTCGCGGACGTGGATCGCGCGCGGCTCCACGCGCGCGGCTGGGAAGTTGTCCGCCGCGCTACGGGTGGACGTGCGATCCTTCATACGGATGAGTTAACCTATTCAGTGACTGGAAGTGCGGAAGAACCCTTATTAACGGGCGGCGTGCTGGAAAGCTACAACCGAATCGCACAGGCTTTACTTTTCGCAGTCAAAAGTTTGGATCTGCCGGTTGAGATGAAAGAGGGAAAAGAAAACAGTAACGCAATGCCCAACCCGGTTTGCTTCGAAGTTCCATCCACTTATGAAATCACTATGGATGGGAAAAAATTAATCGGCTCTGCGCAGGCCCGCAAAAAGGAAGGCGTGCTTCAACACGGATCCCTACCATTGATCGGTGATCTCACACGTATCTGTCAGGCGCTGGTCTTTGAAAATGAGGCCGCGCGCGAAAACGCGTCGAAACGACTGCTCGCGCGGGCAACTACTGTGGAATCCGCTTTGGGGCGCGCGGTAACTTGGGAAACGGCCGCGCAGGCGTTCGTCCACGCGTTTGAAGCGCAATTGGGATTATGCTTTGAGAGAGGGGAGTTATCTGAATCTGAATCCAGAAGAGCAGAAGAACTGGTCAGAGAGAAATACGATCATCCATCCTGGACGGAACGAGTATAACAAGGGACTCAAAGTCTCCTGACTTTGGCATTCCCCGCGAGGAGTCGTTGAGTCCTTAAAATGTATTATCCCTGATCCTGCACAAAGATCGCATTGGGGTAACCGAGCGCAGCAAAGAATTTGAAGAGATATGCCTCAGCATTGGTCTGGGCCTGTGTGAGGATACCATCTTCGATCGCGGCTTTGCGGATCTCATCCTCAGCGTTCTGACGCACAAGTGTTTCAAGGTTGATATCTGGTTTGGCGAGTAGGCCGGTATCGCGCTGATATACGTAGGATTTTTCATTATCGAGGGTAGCAATAAAAATTTCGGCAGGAGGCAGCTTCACGGTTAGCACACCGTTTTCAAAGTGCATATCTTGCGGCTGAAGTTTTTCCATGTCAATCCCCGCGATCACAGTGCCATGGCCCACAAATAACATCTTGTCACCAAATAAAGCCTTGAAAGTGCCACCGCCTGTTTCGCCTGTGATTACTTTTTCGACACTGTATTGAATCGTCTCGAGGCGGGCCAGCGCACGCACTTCGTTAATATAAGTAATCGGGTCGGGGATGATCGTAGGAGTTGGGTGTAATAGGTTCGAAACTTGTGTTTGTAATGCCTGGTTCGCCTGATTAACCTGTTGAAACGGCGCCGTGGCCACCTGCGCGGATTGGCGCACAGTTTGCACAATAAAATAGGCCGCGACCAGGACGACACCAATAATCAACACGGAAAGCAAGCTATTGTTTTTCATGTAGGCATTATAATCTCAATAAACCACACGTGAACCGTAAAACTTTTCCATTCATTATAATCTTTTTAACCATTACTGCATTGATTCTTGGGAGCTGTAACTTGCCCGGTATCAACCTGGCTCAAGCGACTGCAACCGCCACCGCTACGCAGATTACCACTCCTCAGATTACACCGACAAATACACAGCCAGCTTTCAATACCGCAGAACTCGGTCTCGCTGAAAACCCGTTAATTCTCGCTCTTCCCCCTTCAGCCAATTCGCAGGCACAAATTGATGCCGCAAAAGTGATCGCTTCCCAATTTACCGAACGAACCGGCTATACCGTTGTTACGATTGTTCCCGATTCCTACACCGAGCTCGTCGATCACCTGGGAAAAGGCAACGCTCATATTGTGTTGCTCGATCCATATGCTTATGAACTGGCTTATCAAAGAGATTTGGTGCGCGCTTCCTACGCGGTCTTAAAAGATGAAAAAGGGACATATGGCGCCCAATTCCTCGCGACGCGCAAAGGCGGTTTCACTTCCTATTTCAATAAGGGATCAGGTGAGAACACGGAAGATGCTGCCATTGCGCTTGCACAATTTGCCGGCAAAAAACCCTGCTGGAGCGATGAGACTTCACCTTCTGGTTATGTCATTCCTCTTGGTTATCTGAACAAAAATCAGATCATCACCAAACCTCCTGCATTCGTGGAGGGACATCCAACGGTGGTGCGATCCTTATATGCCAGCGGCATCTGTGATTTCGGCGCGACCTACATCGACGCCCGCAAATTCCCTTCCCTGGAAGATGCGTTCCCGGATTTGATCGAACAGGTGATCGTGGTCTGGCAGATCCCGGCGATCATTCCATATGATGTATTCGCCTTCTCCACAACCATGCCGCAGGCAATGCGCGACCTCTTCACGAGTCTTATTCCTGCCATTCTGCAAACAGACGCCGGCAAAGCTGCGTTCAAAACTGCTTATGATATTGACACACTCCAACCGGTGAACGATGGCTATTACGAAGAGTTTCGCATCTATGTGCATGCCTCAGGAATCGATCTAACGACTCTTGTAAAATGATGTTGAAGATAATTTATTTTTTTCTAATCAAAAGTCACTTGTCCAAATTTTCAATACACTGTATTATCAATTCTGATAGGGAGTTTTTCCCAAATCCAAATCTTTTTAAGAGGAGAAGATTATGAAGAAATCACTGCATCTGTTTCTTGCTGTGATGGCGGTTCTCGTGCTGGTTGTGTCTGCCTGCGCGCCCGCCGCCACGCCAGCTCCGACTCAACCGCCTGCGACTGAAGCGCCAACCGAAGTACCACCGACTGAAGCTCCGGCAACCGAAGCGCCGACTGAAGCTCCAGCTACGGAAGCACCCACCGCTGTCCCGCCAACGGCGACCCCTGCACCACCCCCAGTTTGTGATAAGCTGTCCGACGCGCCCGCGGCCCCCGCAGCCGGGGCCCTTGGTTCAGCCGATAACCCCATTGTGATCACATTCGTTCCATCAGGTGATACGGGCAAAATTACCACTGCTGGTACCGCCATTGCTGACTGCCTCAGTCAGATGACCGGTCTGACTTTCAAGATGGAAGTTGGTACTACCTTCGCAGCCTCCATTGAAGCAATGGGCGCTGAAAAGGCCCAGATTGGGTTCCTGAACACTTTCTCTGCCCTGCTGGCAGGGGCGAAATACGGCGTGACTCCAGCGCTCGTCGCTGTACGCAAGTACGCCACCAACGACCTGGATCCAGATAAGGCACTTAGCGGTCAACTGGAGCCTTTCTACAAAGGACAGTTCATCGCCAATGCAGACTCAGGTATTAGTTCATTCGCTGATCTGAAAGGCAAGACCTTCTGTTTCGTCGATCCGAACTCGACCTCCGGATACATTGTGCCGCGCATCATTCTTGCGGCTAACGGCATCAATCCCGATACGGATTTTGCAGCCACCCAGAATGCTGGTTCTCACAATAATGTCGCCATCGCCGTCTACAAAGGCGATTGCGATGCAGGTGTGACCTACATCAATGTCTTAACCGATACCTCTGCGAACCTCGCAGCGCAATATCCCGATATTGCTGATAAGGTGAAGGTCTTTGCAGTAACTCCTCCCATCCCGAACGATGGCATGCAATTCATCAAGTCTCTCAGCCCTGATCTCAAAAAGGTTGTTGTGGAAGGCATGATGGCCATGGCGAACGATCCAGGTGGGAAGGCTGTGCTTAAGAGCCTCTATAACTATGATTCGTTCCAAGAAGTCGATGCCACTTTCTATAACGACTTCCTGGCAGTGCTCCAGAAAGCCGGCGTCGATCCCTCTTCACTTGTGAAGTAATTGGCTTTGAGCCTGGCAGGTGTACACCTGCCAGGCTTTTCTTTTCTTCCGTGCTAATTAGCCATTAAAATCACTATTATGTTAAAAGTCGAAAACCTCACAAAAGTCTATCCGAACGGCACTCAGGCATTGAAAGATGTCAGTTTTGAAGTGAAGGACGGTGAATTTCTGGCGGTCATCGGACTGAGCGGATCGGGCAAGTCTACGCTTCTGCGTTGTATCAATCGGCTGATCGAACCCACCTCTGGAAAGATCTACTGGGATGGCCAGGATATCACTGCAATTCCAACTTCGGAGATGCGGAAGATACGTCGGCAGATTGGTATGATCTTCCAGCAGTTCAATCTGGTCAAACGTTCTTCTGTGTTGACTAATGTATTTTCGGGCCGCCTGGGTTATGTCAATACGCTGTCGAGTTCACTGCACCTTTTTTCAGCAGAGGATAAAGCCAAGGCTCTCGCCAGCCTGGAACAGGTTGGTCTGGCGAACAAGGCCCACGTGCGCGCCGATTCTCTTTCAGGCGGACAACAACAGCGTGTCGGGATCGCCCGCGCGTTGATGCAAGATCCCAGGCTGATTCTGGCGGATGAACCGGTCGCTTCCCTGGATCCAGTTCTGGCACACTCAATTCTAAAGTATCTTGAACAGCTAAATAAGGATCGCGGCATCACGGTGCTTTGTAGTTTGCATTTTCTCGATCTGGTACATCGCTATGCCACTAGCGCCATTGCTCTCAAGGATGGTGAATTGGTCTTTCAAGGTCTGCCAAAGCAAATCGATGATTCCCAATTCAAAGCGATCTATGGCCAGGAAGCTGAGCGGGTTTCGATCGTTTAATCTTGATTTCCTCCAGGCAAATATTACAACCTCCAAAATAATTCTTTCATGACTATTTCAGAAAAGACATTAAGATCCTTAACCACCTCCACGCCGAGTATGTTTTTTTCTTTAATTGTGCCCGGGCTTGGGCAATTTTTGCAAAAAAGGCGCGGGCGCGGGCTATTGATTTTTTTAATCACGGTAACCCTGGCTCTCTTGATTCAATGGTCGTTGAAAAATCAAGGGGTCGGAAAAGTAAACATTGGCACGCTCACAACCAGCTGGTTATGGTTACCGCTAGTCCTATTCTGGATCTGGAATGTACTGGATGTGCGCGCCTTCGCAGCCAGCAAAACATTCACGATCCTGCCAGGTATATTCCTGGCTGCTATCATCATTTATGTGATTGCCTGGCAAGTGACAGGTATCAAGTTAAATCGTCTCGTGGAACGTTTCAATGATGCGCGCATCGTAGCCACCAACCTGCTGAATCCAGACGTGATTACCATATCCGTTCAGGGCCAGGATCAGATCTGCGCCTGGAAATGCATGTCCAAATATATCGGCGACAAACTGGCTGGGCGGACACCGCAGGGAGTCATTCGGGCGAGTGATAATCTCCTAAATCTCATCGGCCGGATAAAACTTGTACCCGCTTCCAAGTGGCAGGTCATGTTAGGTCTGGCAGAGTCTGGCGCGAAAACGAATCAATTCGTCGCCGGGACGTTGATCGAAACGATCGCCATGGGCCTGATGGCAACCATCTTCTCGACGATCATCGCTATTCCGGTCAGCTTCTTAGCCGCGCATAATATCATGTCACGCCTTCCCGGAGGAACGGCTCTTTATTACATCATGCGCGGAATTCTTAACGCGGTGCGCGCCGTCGACACCATTATATGGGGCATCATCATTATTACCTGGGTGGGTTTGGGAAGTTTTGCCGGCGTGATCGCATTGACCATCCATTCCGTGGCAGCCCTGGCAAAGTTGTTCTCCGAAGAGATCGAACATATCGACGCAGGTCCTGTCGAAGCCGTCACTGCGACGGGCGCCAACCTGATCCAGACAATTAGCCACGCGGTCGCTCCGCAGATCGTGCCATCCTTCCTGGCGTATTCACTCTTGCGTTGGGACATCAACATGCGCATGGCAACCGTGGTCGGATTTGTCGCGGGTGGCGGGATCGGCTTCATGGTTGTGGAAACCGTCCGCCAGGGTGGTTATCAGCAGTATGGCACTATCCTCTGGGCTGTGGCTGTGGTCATCATCATCGTTGACTACATCAGCGCAAAATGGCGCGAGGCGATCCTGGCCGACCAGCGACAGAGGGAAGAAGATCCAAAGCAACGCAGGGCCGGAATCTTACGTTGGGCATTCTACGGAATTTTGGGTGTGATTGCTTTCATTTATTGCTGGAATCTTACGGAAATCAGCCTGCGAAGTATGTTACACCCGGGCCCAAACTTTGTTCGAAACATTCTGGACTTTGTAAGAATCGATCTCACTCCAGACGTGCTGAAGGTAGTGACCCAGCAGATGCTTGTGACCATTTTCCAGGCCATGCTGGCGACCACGATCGGCGCATTGATCGCCCTGCCTTTCAGTTTCCTGGCTGCCAAGAATCTGACGGGTCGCAATCCGCTCTCGGTCTGGCTTTATTACCTGTCCAGAGGGGTGTTGAATATTCTGCGCTCGATCGAGGCGCTGCTTTATGTAGTGATCTTTGTCTTCTGGGTTGGCATCGGTCCGTTTGCGGGTATGCTGGCGCTGGCAGTGACATCCTTTGCCCTGATCGGAAAATTATTCTCGGAGGCAATTGAGAATATCGAGGACGGTCCGATTGAAGCGGTCACGGCAACAGGCGCAACCCCTCTGCAGGTAATCTCTTACGCGGTTCTGCCACAGATCGTCCCGCCTTTTATTTCCTATCTTATTTATCAATGGGATATTAATGTCCGCATGGCAACCATTATTGGATTTGCAGGCGGAGGTGGCATTGGCTTGACCTTGACGACATTTTTTGGTTCCCTGCAATATCATAAAGCCGGAACGGTAGTCGCTATGATCGTGATCGTAGTGGCTCTCATGGATTTTGCCAGTGCAAAACTGAGACAAGCCCTGGTCTAGGGAAATAGGTGTAACTACATAAAAAAGCCCCGTCAAATTGAAATTGACGGGGCTTTTTTGTGCTCAGAAGAGCAGGTTATGGCAGTGAACTGCTGATGGTGCTGAATGTATTGCCGATCTTCGGTCCGAGCAAGCGCATAACCGCAATCACGACGATGGCTACAAGAGCAAGAATGATTGCGTATTCAACGAGGCCCTGACCTTTTTCCTTGGGTGCAAATAACATGATGGTAATTCCTTTCTCAATTAATTTTCTTATTGCCTGAGGACCACCCTCAGAACTGTATCCAGTATATCCATTTTAGCCAAAATTTCAACCCCCGGATTAGGGAAAAACATTTACAAGATTGTTAGCAGCTGGATCTTACAACCCTGGCCACTTGGGAAGAATTTAGCTCCCATCTCTATAAAAAGAGACTTTCTCCTATGAGAAAGTCTCTTTGCTCAATTGAGAGCTGAATTACAGAGAACTACTAATTGAGCTGAATGTATTGCCAACCGTCGGCCCAAGCAGACGCATAATGGCAATCACGACGAGAGCCACGAACACGATAATGATCGCGTACTCAACAAGCCCTTGCCCCTTTTCTTTGGTGGAAAATAACATGGATGATTTCCTTTCTGAATAAACAATTGAACTTCCAAAAGGTGGAAAATTATATGATTATTTTATCATTTAGTTCTCATTTTGTTCTTAAAAAATACGCAAGGTTTGCACTCCAGACACCCTTTTAAAGGGTGACGGAACATCCCAATCGAGTAGAATTCCAAACATGTTAAAACGTATCTTGAAATGGATCCACCGGCATTTGCTGCTCTTTGGCGGTATGGCTCTCCTGTTAGTGCTTCTGCCGAGACTGATCACAGGCATGTCCGCGACAAATCACATCTATAAGGAAACCGAAGCACCTGCGGAACGGGTTGCCATCATCTTTGGGGCGGGTATACGCAGCGATGGCACACCGACGGCCATGCTGCGCGATCGGGTGTTGACCGGAGCCGATCTATATTTCAGTGGAAAGGTCGAAAAGCTGCTGATGAGTGGGGATAACCGTTTTGAAAACTATAACGAGCCCGAATCCATGCGGCAATTTGCATTGTCTGCGGGTGTCCCTGAGGAGGCCATCGTTCTAGACTACGCCGGTCGGCGCACCTACGATACCTGTTACCGCGCCAAAGTAATTTTTGGAGTAAAAGATGCTCTTTTAGTGACTCAAAAATTCCATCTCCCGCGTGCACTCTTCCTATGCAACACACTTGGCCTGAACGTCACAGGCGTGGAGGCAAGCAACTGCTACTGGAATGGGTCACCATTTGTATGGGATATCCGTGAGCAATTTGCTACAATCGCCGCGTTTCTCGATCTTTACGTGAGTAGTCCTTCCCCAGTTTTAGGCGACCCGGAGCCCATATTTGTGGATTAAATATCTATATTTGCCTAATTTTCCATTATTCAGACAAAATACCTCCTACATGTAGGGGGCATGGGAATCCCCCATAGCCGCTTTCAAGCGCTGGAATTTGTGGATAACTCGCGATAATTTGTGGATAAGTTGCCTTCGCTGTGGAGAAGTCCAGGATTGATCGAAAATACCCGTAAAGATACACCCCCATATATGGACGATGGTTTTTGGAGTCTCCAAGATGTGGATTGGATGAGAAAACGTTCTGGCTGTGGATAAATCTGTGGATGAGTGTTCCCGATTCTTTCCACAGGCAGAGCCGGTTCCGTTACTGGGAACAAGCCCAACATCCAGCCTGAGGCGTCGAATGTCATCCCACATGTGAGGCTTTTTGGATTCTATCCACACTATCCACACCCCCTACTACGATTACGATTCTTAAATATATACTTAATGATATGCTTGTATCTAGAGTGTAAATCCGATACAATAATGATATAAGTTCTAACTCTAATAGCTGGGAGGTTCGGCATGGATGTAATCAAGGTTTCGGCAAACTCCCGTACATCTGCTGTTGCCGGCGCGATCGCAGGTGTAGTTCGTGAACACGGTCGAGCGGAAGTTCAGGCAATCGGGGCGGGAGCGGTCAACCAGGCGATCAAGGCTTTGGTGTTGGCTACAGGGTATCTCAAGGGCGACGGCATCGAGGTGGCTTGTGTGCCTGAGTTTGCAGATGTGGCCATCGATGACAAGGTGCGGACAGCCATCAAACTTGTAATCGAGCCGCATAAATAATTGATATGAGAATCAACTAGGGTGGTTTATAATGCCGTAGGGATACATCTTCGAAACATCCCTGCGGCATTTTTCTATGGAACATTCAAAGAGCCTTTGGCGCGGTCTTTTTTTTATTTTACTGATCACCGCTTTATGCGGAGGGTTAGCCTTGCCCGCTGTGAGTGCTCCAGCGCGCGCAGCACCGCAGATGCAGACAGCGGTCGATGTTGTAATTAGTGAGTTTCGGACTAGGGGACCCAATGGGGCATTTGATGAATTTATTGAACTATATAACCCAACATCTGCTCCAGTGGATATAAGTGGTTGGAAAATCAATGCTTCAGGTAACACAGGAAGTACAGGAACTCGAGCTACTATTCCATCATCAACAATCCTAAAGAGTGGTCAATATTATTTAGTGGCTAACAATAATGCAGGCGGTGGTTATAGCGGAACTGTATCTGCAAATCTAAATTATGGATCAGGAATCGCCGATAACGGTGGTATCGCGCTTATAAGAGTTGATAATTCAATAGCTGACCAGGTAGGTATGAGTTCTGGTTCTGCCTATAAAGAAGGCACAATCCTCGTTCCATTAGCTGGAATATCTAATCAAAGCTACGAGCGCAAACTTGGTGGAATATCCGATAGCTGCGAAGATACAGACGATAACTCTAGCGACTTTTCAAATATAGCACCAAGCAATCCTCAGAATCTCTCATCGCCATTAAGCTTGTGTGGGACTGTTCTTCCTACTTCCACCCCTACAAATACTCCAACTAACACGGCAACTGCTACAAATACTGGTATTGCCACAGTAACAAATACTTCTCCTGCTTCAACGGCAGGTGTTGTAATCAGTGAATTTCGTACGCGAGGACCAAGCGGAGCCAACTCAGCCAGCGATGAGTTCATTGAAATCTATAACCCAACATCCACTGCAGTGGATATCAGCGGCTGGAAAATAAATGCTTCCAATAATACTGGAACACCAGGAGAGACTCGAGCGATCATTCCCGCATCGACAATTCTGCGCTCCGGTCAATATTATTTGGTTGCCAATAATGGCTATACAGGGAGTGTGACCGCCAACCTCAAATATGGTACCGCCATTACAAATGATGGTGGGATCGCACTACTTACTTCGAATAATACGATTGTTGACGAAGTAGGAATGGATCCAACTTCTTTTTATCGGGAGGGAACGACGCTGCCGCCATTTTCCGGAACTTCTGATCAAAGCTATGAACGCAAATTGGGTGGTGCAAAGGATGATAGCTGCATAGATACAAATGATAATTTTGCTGATTTTCAATCTGCAGGGTCAGGCACCCTTCATAATTACTCCTCCCCATTAAGTTTGTGCGGGGTTGCCCGCCCGACTCCGAGTACTACCACGACGACCATCACTGCTGACAGTCCCGATCCATCCCTGGTAAATGGGAATGTGACCGTCAGCGTTAAAGTAACTGGCGGGTCATCAATACCTACGGGTCTGGTGAATATTACCGGGGCGAATACAATTTGCCCAATTAACCTGAATAGCTCTGGCACAGGCAGTTGTACGGTGAAATTTACATCCAGCGGCACAAAAGGTCTTATCGCCACCTATCTTGGCGACAACACCCATGCCAGCAGTACTGATGGTGAGTCACACCTGGTTACAACTACCACTGTAATACGTACCCCTATCCCTACTAGCAGACCAACCCCTCTGCCTCCGCCTCCGCTGGTTGGGATCAACGAATTCGTGCCGCGGCCAGGTCATGACTGGAACAATGACGGCGTGATCAATAATGGAGACGAATATATCGAACTCCTCAACCACGGCGTGATCGACGTGAATCTCAGCGGTTACAGCCTGGATGATGAAGTGAATATCGGTTCTGCTCCATATCATCTTCCCGCGATCACACTCAAGCCGGGTGAGCGCCATGTCTTTTATGGCAGTGAAACTGGTCTGTTACTCAGCGATGGGGGCGATGGCGTTCGCCTGCTCAAGCCGAACGGACAACTTGGGGATGCCTACAATTATTTTGTGGTGCGTTTCCCTGATCAATCCTATTGCCGCCTGCCTGATAACGGTGGGCTG